>JACDJB010001212.1_pt1 | contig 21645 bp, 19 predicted proteins | sample 7454121 | NCBI WGS metagenome assembly JACDJB01 (sample SAMN14253290, study PRJNA609438) | sludge metagenome | isolation source: sludge after 25d culture with pyrite | collected 2018-12-20
CCTGGCTGCGACGCTGAAGGAACACCTCGGTGGCGTCGTGCGTGGCATGCTCGACGGGCGCAGCAACGCCTACGTCGAGGCGATGAACGGCCTGCTGCAACAGACGAAGACTGCCGCCCGGGGTTTCCGCAACATCGAGAATTTCATCGCCATCGCCTACCTGCGCATGTCCAGGCTCAAGCATCTGCCGCAGAATCCTCTGCTGCCGGCGATCCCCAGCGATTACGGGCGCTACCGTCATGTTGTCTGCTGAGATGTCAATTTCCACTGGAAACGGCATAGCGCCCCCATAAATCGCTAGAAACCCGCTTCAACAAAGGCTTTCCAGCCTGCATCACCCAATTTAACCGGGGCACTACTGTTAGAATAACTACCCTGAATACCGTGTACAGACCGGACCTGATGGAAACCCGAACCCCCACACTGCAGCCCATAGGCGCATTATTACTGGAACGCGAGCTGATTCACGCCAAAGACATTGACAAGGCTTTGGCATTCCAGCTGCAGTTCAAAGGGCGTTTTGGCGCGATCCTGGTCCGCATCGGGGCCATCTCGGAAGACGCCCTCCTGCCCGTTCTGGCCGAACAGCTCAATTTGCACTTGCTCGGCAGCCACGAAATACCCGCCTCGCCGGATGCGATTCTGAACGCCATTCAGTTGAGTGGTCTGTCTGCTGCGTGGTTTCAGGATCAACGTGTGCTGGTGTGGGAGGAGGCGGATGGCGTCATCCAGTGCGCCTCGCGCAACCCGATAGACAGCAGTTTACAGGAGACGCTGTCAGCCGCTTATCCGTCGCATAAATTGTCATGGTCTTTGGCGCGCACGCAGGATGTTGAAAATGTGCTGAAGCAGATTCAGCCGAATTCGACCAGCGAGCAACATGACGAAATAGCCCATTTACGCGAACTTGCCGAAGAAGCGCCCGTCGTCGAGCTGGTCAACAACCTGCTCTCACAGGCCACCGACGAAGGGGCATCCGACATCCACCTGGAACCGGGGGAGCGCTCATTTGCGGTGCGCTACCGGATAGACGGGGTATTGCACTTGCGAATGACCCTGCCGCGCGAACGTTTTGATGCAGTCGCGTCGCGCATCAAGCTGATTTCAGGCATGGACATCGCCGAACGACGGCTCCCCCAGGATGGGCGTATCTCCACGCGTGCCAGTGGGATGGAAATGGATATCCGCATATCCTGCGTGCCAGGTGTCAATGGCGAATCCATCGTCATGCGGCTGTTACCGAAGGAGCGCGCCGATCTTGACCTCAACTCGATGGGGATGGAGTCAGATCATTTGCGACAATTTACCCGCTGGATAAACGAACCGCACGGCATCTTGCTGGTAACCGGGCCAACCGGATCGGGGAAAAGCACCACACTGTATGCCGCCTTGGAAAAAGCCAACGACCGGACACGAAAGATCATCACCGTCGAGGATCCTGTCGAATACAAAATGTCCGGCATCACCCAGATCCAGACCCAGAGTGATATCGGCTATACCTTTGCCCGAGCCCTGCGCGCCATTCTGCGTCAAGATCCTGACATCATCATGATTGGCGAAATTCGCGACCTGGAGACTGCTGAAATCGCGGTTCAATCGGCACTCACCGGGCATATGGTGCTATCCACTTTGCACACCAACGACTCACTGAGCGCATTCACGCGGCTACTGGATATGGGCGTAGAACCCTTCCTGGTCGCCTCCGCCGTGCGAGCCGTGCAGGCACAACGACTTGTCCGCAAGCTTTGCGACAAATGCGCGACCCCATCTGTTCCTTCGCAGAGCCTCATCGACGCAGCCGAAACGATAAAAACCCGAGTTCCCCAGCTGTTCCAGGAAAAATCCGCATGGCGAATTGCAACCGGCTGTCCAGACTGCCGGGGAAGTGGCTATCGCGGGCGGCTCGGCATTTACGAATTTCTTGAAGTGACGCCGCAAATTCAGGAGGCCATCATGCGCCAGCAGCCGATAACCGAGATGCTGAATATCGCCCAGCAGCAGGGCTATCGAAATCTCCGTGAAGATGGACTCATCAAGGCGTGGCGTGGCCTCACCAGCATAGATGAAGTGCTGCGTGTTACGGGCTTGAACGAAGGTCTGGAAATACTCTGATGGATTTTCAGTATCAGGCGGCCAATGTCCAGGGACAAGTGCTGACCGGCCAAATCAGTGCCGTCGATATGCGCGAAGCGATGCGCTTGTTGCAGCAGCAAAACCTGGCGCCGATTTCCATTACCTCGGTTGCCGCGGGGTCGCTCGGAGAACAGGGCGGCAGTAAACGAGCCAGCAGCCAGGACAAAACACTGGCGATGCAAGAACTGACAACTTTGCTCAATGCCGGTGTGCCTCTGGCCGAATCGGTCGACTCCATCAGCATTGCGCACACCGGGACAGCCGTCGGCCACGCCTTTTCATGCGTGCTTGCCGCACTGCGGCGCGGCGAGCGGTTCTCCGAAGCGCTGCGCCAAACAGAACTGGAATTTCCGGCTTACCTGTACCAGCTGGTTGCGGCAGGTGAGTTGACCGGAAAGCTGGGGCATTCATTGCAGACTGCGGTTGCCCAGATGGACTACGACAATCGCATGCGCCAGGAAATGCGTAATGCACTGACCTATCCAACCATCCTCGTCGTTTCCGGGATCGCTGCAACATTGCTGGTGTTTATCGTGGTTGTCCCCAAGTTTGCCGGGCTGCTCAAGGGCAACACGGACAATGTCCCCCTGCTGTCCCAATGGGTTATTGGTACGGGAATGTTCGTGCAGAGCAATTTGTTTTGGGTCGGACTGGTGTCACTGTCGCTTGTCATGGGCACAATCCTTGCGTTACGCAACCCGGGAATGCGAAGCCGGGCGTTTGAATGGCTGGTTCGTGTACCAATATTGGGCAAGTGGATCGTCGAAACCGAGATGGGACGATGGTCGTCCATGCTCGGGGCCTTGCTGGAAAATCGCGTTCCCATCATCACCGCGATGGAACTCGCATTGCAAGGTGTTAAGATTTCGTCCCTGCGCAACAGCTTGCAGCAAGTGCTGCGCGAAGTTCGTGGTGGCACCCGCCTCGCAGACGCACTGGCCACAAATCGTGCGCTGGGCGCAACCGGCATCAATCTGGTTCGAGTCGGGGAACGCTCTGGCGAACTTGCGCCGATGCTGCGTGCTTTGTCCGCCCTGTATGAAAACGCGGGACGCGATAGAATGAAACGCTTTCTGACGTTGCTCGAGCCGATTGCCATCTTGTTGATCGGCAGCGTCATCGGCGTGATCATGGTCGCCATCATGCTTGCTGTGACAAGCATGAATGAGGGCGTTGTTTAACCATCACAGCCACACGGAAAATCGGGATTCATCTTGAAAACTTCATCATTGAATTCGTATGCATTAACGAATGTGCAACGAGGGTTCACGCTGATCGAAATGCTGGTGGTGCTCGTCATCGTCGGCCTGTTGGCTGGCCTCGTAGGACCAAAGCTGTTCAGCCGCGTGGATACCTCCAAAATCAAGACAGCCGAAGTGCAGATAAAAATGTTCAAAGGCGCCGTGGAAACCTTTCGGCTCGATGTGGGCAGATTTCCGACACAGGCCGAAGGCTTGCTAGTGCTGAACCAGGCACCCACAGATGAGTTTGCCCGTGCCCGTTGGCGTGGTCCTTACCTTGACGAGGATGTCCCGCTCGACCCGTGGGGTAATCCCTATGTTTACAGTCTGCCGGGGGCGGGTGGCCAGGCGTTTGCGCTCTATTCCCTGGGCGGCGATGGCAAACGCGGTGGGGAAGGCACGGATGCAGATATCGGAGTGCTGCCACCATCTCAGTAGCAGCAGGGCATGTGGAAAATGCCTTCAAGCGGGATGCGCCATCCGTACCTCGAGGCATGCCGTGGACCTTGTCGAACCCGCAGCACGGGATTCACCCTGATCGAAATCCTGGTGGTTCTGGTTGTCATTGGCTTGCTTGCAGGCGTGGCCTTGCCGCGTTTTTATGCAATATCGCAGCGCTATGAAATTGCGACCCAGCGGGCAAGCTTGTTGACGGAAATTGGTAACCTGGGATACCGCGCATACAACAGCGGACAACCGGTCGAGCTCGGATCGCTCGCAGCAGCAAACAAGACCTCGCCGGTCAGCGTTCCTCGTGGATGGCAAATCGAAGCCCCCCGGCCGATCCGTTACAGTTTCAACGGCATTTGCAGCGGCGGAAAACTCACCCTGCTTGGGCCTGAAGGGTTCCGTGAAGAATTGCACCTCGCCCCCCCGCTGTGCAAACCCGAGACTGTCAAGGGCGCCCCATGAAAGGCCATCGCAACGCCAGGCAACTCGGTTTTACCCTGGTAGAGGCCATCGTCGCGCTGGTGCTGATCGCAACGACAGGCATGGCGTTGTTCAGTTGGATCAACAGCAATGTCATCGCGCTCAGCCGCGTTCAGGACATCAACGCCGAAAGCATGGCCACCCAGAATGCCCTGGAATACATGCACAACATCAATCCAATGGCCTCGCCGGAGGGGCAGGCGAATCTCGAGTCTTTTCGATTGTCGTGGGAAGCCGAAGCCACCGCCGATCCACGCGATGGAGTCGGCTACCCTTATGGGATAGGCCTTTACCAGCTCGGCATGTATCAGACCCGGGTACGCGTACAAAAGCCGAATGGGCCCCCCTGGTTTGAATTCACCTTGCAGCAGGTCGGGTATAAAAAAGTGCGTGAATTATCGACGCCTTTCTGATCCCGGCATTTCAGAGCGCAATGACTTCACTGCAGGCGAACCTTTCAGCCAGGCGAATCCGATGAGCTATCCGGGCCAAACGACACATTCCGCCTCATATTTCGCTCCTCAGCCCCGGGCTTCAACGCAGGCCGGATTCACCCTGATTGAAGTGCTGGTGGTGTTGATCATCGTCGGTGTCACCAGTGGCATATTGTTCCAGGCGCTTGAACAGTCCTATCGCCTGCGAGACCGTTTCGGCGTCGAGTTGTTCAAGGTCCAGCAAGGCCAAATGGCAGCAGACTGGTATCGCCAGACAGTTCAAGGCTTGCAGCCGGACTATCCTGCGGGTCAAAACCTCTTTCGCGGCGACGTTCGGGGATTTTACGGCCTGAGTACCAACCCGCTTGGTGTGGAATATGGCGCTCCCACCCTGATCACCTGGAAGCTCAGAAACAATCAGCAGAACGGCACCACCGAACTGGTTTACATTGAAACGGGCCGGGAGACCCCCATCCTGAGTTGGCGCGGCAATCGGGCGCGATTCGTTTATCTGGACGAACAGCAAACCCCCCATGACAGCTGGCCACCCCCACTTGGACTGTCGCCCCAGCTCCCCAGGCAAATTCAGCTGATCGCCAACGACGCGGGCGAACCCGTCATCATCGTTGCCTCGATAATGGGGCCAGTCGAAACCTTGCAGCGCGTGCAAGACTTTATTGGAATCAAGCCATGAGGGTCAGGTTTGTATCAAATCCTGTCCGCAAGCAGCAAGGATTTGTGCTGGTGCTGACGCTTTGGGTATTGGTTATAATTGCCATCGCCGCCGGCTATTTTTCCGAAAGCGTTGCGCGCTCGGTTGCACTGGCCCAGCAATCCCGGCAAAACACCCGGGCCATGATCGACATGGCAGGAACGCGGTCCGAGATACTTTACCGCCTTGGCGTCACGCCCATCACTGAATACGGACTGGGCAGAGGCAATACAACCATCAGCCTTGATAACCGCCCTTATCTTGGGCTTGGCGACACCGTCGTACGGCTTCAAGACAACCGTGGTTTATTGAATCTTAATCTGGTTGACGACGACAGATTGCAGCGTTTTCTTGGCCTGTTGGACATCGCTGCGGAACAGCGCGGCCCCATGACCGACACCTTGCGCGATTACATCGATGCCGACAGCCTGCACCGAATCAACGGTGCGGAAGCGGATGCTTATCGCGCACAGGGGCTGCCGCCCCCTTCCAACAACAAACTGGTCACTCCTTGGGAGGCCAGGCGCATCATCGGGTGGCGTAATGTGCCCCAGTTATGGGAGAACGGCCGGCTTGCCCAACTCGCCACCACCAGCCTGTCCATAGGCATCAATCCCAACACCGCGCCCGCCGAAGTCCTGGCAACATTGCCCGGCATCACCGAAGAGATTGCCCAAGCCATCATTGCCCGGCGTCGAGCATCGCCGATCACTCATGAAGGGCAACTGGTCGAAATGAGCCAGGTCCCCATGAATTTGCAATTTGGCGCCGGCGTCATTCCGCTCCCCAGCGACGCCATCCGTATCACCCAGTCAACCCCGGGGTTTTCCTGGGCCATCCAGTACAACATCACCCTGACGCCCAATGGCCGGGATGCACCCTGGCGAATCGACTACTACAGCCGCATCCGCACCGGTCAGCGTGATGAAGATCTCGCCGGCATCCCGCAACTGCCCCCGCGCTCCACCGCTCCGCCGGACAAAGCGCCTGCTTTCCTTTCCGGAGGCTAGCAGCCTGTGGGGCCTGAAAAAACCGGAGGCTGGATCAGGGCACCCCAATTAATAAAGCCCTCGCGTCATCCAGCCGGTGGTTGTAGGAGCGACGCCCTCGCCGCGATCGGTTGCCCTCTGCGCGATCGGGGCTATCAGGACATGCGGCAGTTCTGAAGCGTAAAATTGACCTGCGCACCGCTAAACAAGATAATGCGCAGTGGTCAATCCCGGCCCTGCCGCCTGCCTGTACAATCCATGCTGTTTCGTTTTCCGATACGCCGCTACTGGCAAAGCACTGAAAAGACTGAGCCCCCGGCAACGCGTTTTGGCACTTTGCAGTGGGTCTTGACACGCCCGATGTACCGCTTTCAACGCTTTGATTTGGCTCAGATTCCGGCCAAAAGCCGAAGCCAGGCCTTGCGCCTCGAGTTGGTGCAATGGACCCCTTATGCCAACAGCGACTATTACATTGGCTGGCACGGGAACCAGGCATTGGTGTGGGCTTGGGATGCGGACAAGGTGCAACATGCCGTCGTCGCACACGGCTTCAAACCGCACCGGACGCACATCCTGCCCGAGAGCGTATTGCAGACGCCCATCGAAGACGGCTTGTGTCTGAGCCGCTGCCATGAAGGCTTCGAAGGGCAATTCTGGCGAGACGCGCATCTGGAGCGCAGCCGCTGGTGGCCACAAGCGCCGACATCGGACGAGTGGTTGATGTTCCAGCGCGATGCGGCGATCCCGCCGGCCCAACAGCAAGGCCAGCCACCCGCGCCCCGGCCCAGCCCGCTCAATCCGGGGCCCTGGATAAACCAGGCCGGCTTCACCGCGGGTCACGAAATACAATTGGAGCGGCTGATCATCGCCTCCAGCGTGCTTGCATTGTCAATGCCGACCTTCTGGCATGGCTTCAGCTTATACAAACAGCAGCTTGCCACCGCGCAACTGCTCGACCAGCAGGCACAGCTGCAACGGCAGGTCGAGCCGATCATGCAGGCGCGCGGCCAGGCACAGGATTATCTCGTACGCATCAACGCCCTGCAGGCCCTCGCGCCCTATCCGGGCCAACTCGCCCTGATGGCAAAGATTGCGCAAGTGCTGCCGCAGGACAAATCCTACATCCGGGATTGGGACTACCAGCCTGGCCAGCTCAAAATCACCCTCACCTCCGCCAGCGACATTTCCGCCACCTCCCTTATAAACGTCCTGCAAAAGGCCGGACCTTTCCGGGACGTCAAGGCCCTGCCCGGACGTGATCCCAAAAGCGTCACCTTTCAGATGGACGTCACGGGTGGATGAACATGCTTGAAAACCTTTTCGCCCAGCTGCGCGACAACCCCAGATTGCGCTGGGGAATAGCCCTGATTATCGGAATATCCTGGCTTTATGCCATTCTGCTGTTACGCGAAACCGTGCAGGAAGCAGGCCAGCAGCATCGCGCGGCGGCCCAGTCCATCGCGCGGCTTCAGGCCCAATTGGCGCAACCCGAATGGACAGCCCGGGTGATACCCGCGAGGATCATGGCCATCCAGCTGGAAGGGCGGCTATGGCAGGCGCCCACCTCCGGACTGGCGCAAGCCGCGTTTCAGGACTGGCTGAATGCCGCCCTGGCCGAGGTGGGCGCAAGCAGCCCGCAGGTCACCGTCACCGTCATTGATGAAATCGTCGACGACGCGCCCGGCCAAGCCGCGCAAACCGGCACGGGCACCCCGGCCGACCTGTGGAAGATCAAGGCCAAGCTGGGTTTTGGTTTTAGCGCGCCAGCCCTGGTGGGCCTGCTGGAGCGGATCGAAAACAACCCTAATCAAATCATCGTGGGGGCGCTTAACGTTCGCCGGCAGCCCCTTCCTCATGCTGAAATGGAACTGTATGCCCACTTCCAGAAACAGGCCGACCCCGCAACTGCGCCCATAGCGAGATGACGCAATAGCCATGCGCTTCATTCACGACAACCTGTATCCACTGACCGCGGTCGTGCTGCTTGTCATGGGGATCGCCAGCTGGTTCGGCACTCCCGTCCCGGCATCGCCTCCCGCCCCGCGCCTGGCTGCCGAACCCTGGAGCCTGCCCAGGTTGATTGAATCCGACACTGGAAAATCCATCGATGCCATCAATGTGCGCAACCTCTGGGGCGTCGTGGTGGAGGAAACACCGGCCGACGCCATCAAGGAACCGCAATGGCGCGTGCTGGGGATCGCCGCGCGGGGCGGCGAGAAGTTCATCCTCCTGGCCTACGAGGGCAAGCTCGTTGAAATGCTCAAAGTTGGCGACCTGCTGCCCGATGGTGCAAAAATTGTGGAAATACAAGACACGCGCTTCTACGTCATGACAGCCGGCAAGAAGAAACTTGCTTTTGGAATTTACAAGCATGAACCAGCAAACTAGCGTACGCGGCCTACTTGTCGTTTTGGCCAGCCTGGGACTTGGGGCCTGCGCTGCCAGCAAGCCGATCATCCCCGAGCCGCTGGTCAAGCCGCGTGCCGAAAGCCACCCCGACGAACTGGTCCAGGCCGTCAAAGTCCATGACGCCGGCACGGTGGAGGCGACCAGCATTCAGCGCACCCCCGAAGTGCCTGCGCCAGGCCTGCTCAGCACAGTCAAGCCCGGCGTGCCGCCGGTTGCCGACATCGAAAAGGCCGACATCACCATCGCATTCGACCAGATGCCGCTGCCCAATTTCGTGCAGGCCGTGTACGGCGTGATCCTGAAGAAAAACTACAGCATGGACCCACAGGTTGCCAGCCGCCAGGATTTGGTCACCCTGCGGGCCGCGCAGGCGCAAACGCCCGCGCAGATCGAAACCGTGGCCCGTCTTCTGCTCAAGACCTATGGCGTGGCCGTCACCGACCTGGGGGCCGGCAACTACCGCATCGTCCCGGACAACACCCGCACCGGCTATGCGCCGGAAATCATGCGTGGACGCGCGCTGCCCGAAGTGCCCCTGCCGCTGCGCCCGATCTATCAGCTGGTCGAACTGCAGGCCGTCCGCAGCAGTGAAATTGCCGGCTGGCTGACCAAGGTCTTCGGCAGCAAGGTCAGCATTACCGACGAAGCCGGCAGCAACACCCTGGTGTTGAGCGGCCAGGCCGACGACGTGACCGCCGTGCTCGAAGCCATCCACGTGCTCGACCAGCCGCAGATGAAAGGCCGCCACAGCCAGCGCATCAACCCGGTATTCTGGTCGGCCGACGAGCTGGGTAAAAAGCTGGCGGACATACTCACCGCCGAAGGTTATCGCGTCACCACCTCAGCAGGGTCGGCCGGTCAATTCCCAATCAACCTCATTCCGATCCAGGGCATCAACGCCCTCATCGTATTCGCGGCCGACCAGGCCGTCATGCGGCACATCGTCGACTGGGCGAAAGAACTCGACAAACCCAACACCAGCAGCGGCTCGGGGGCGGGTTACTTTACCTACAAGGCGCGTTACACCAATGCCGAAAGCCTGGCGCGAACCATGCAAGCCGTTTTGGGGGAAGCACAAGCAGCCACGCCCGCGCCGACGCTCCCTGCGGGTGCCGTTGTGATTGGCACTCCTGCCGCACCGGTCAAGCCTGGCCGTGTGATCGTGAATGCATCCACCAACACCCTTATTTTCCAGGGGGGCAAAGAAAACCACTCACAATTGCTCAATCTGCTGCAAGAACTCGACAAGCCCGCCAAATCAGCCCTGATTGAAGTAACGGTGGCCGAAGTCACCTTGGATAACACTACCCAACTCGGCGTCGAGTGGGCTTTTAATGCGTCGGGCGCAAACGGGTCTACCTATACGGGGGGCACGCTCGCCGGCATCCCCTTGGGGGCGACGCTGGCTACTGCGGGGATTGGTATAGGCACCGGTGGCCTGACCGTCGCCCGGCTCAACAGCGTGGGCGACCTGCGCCTGCTGCTAAACATGTTGGCCACCAGCAGGCAGGCCAACATCTTGTCCAGCCCGCGCATCCTGGCGCGCAATGGCGAAATCGCCACTATCCAGGTCGGCTCGGAAATCCCCACTATCGACCAGCAGCAAACCAATGCCGCCACTGGCGGCGTGGGTGTACTGCAATCCGTGCAATACCGCAAGACCGGCGTCATCCTCAACGTCAAGCCGATCATCTATGCGGGCGACCGGATTGATCTCGAGGTGACCCAGGAGGTGAGCGACAGCACTAGCGTTGGCGTGGCCGGCTCTCCGATTATCGACACCCGCAAAGTGCAAACTCACTTGTCGCTCAAAAACGGCACGCCGGTATTGTTGGGTGGTTTGATTAAACAGAACAACAGCCGCGCCGAAACCGGTGTGCCCCTGCTCAAGGACATCCCGATTGTTGGCCAACTGTTCCGCACCAACACCGACAATAGCGTCAAGACCGAAATGCTGGTGCTGATTACCCCTTACATCGTCGCCGACGACCATGATGCCCAGGAAATCACCGATGCATTCCGCAATCGTCTGGGTGAATGGGCTCAAACCAAAACACAGCCCGCTCCACCGATAGAGAAAACGACGGCCGACTCCTTTCAGGAAAAAAAGAAACGCCGCTAGTCCGCGAAACGGACGGGCGCCCTGTGCAATCATCCCCAGCTCCTTAGGTTCCCAATGCGTATACAAGGCACATGAGTGACACTGCCCCAAAGCTGGAAGCCAAGAAGGCCACAATCGTCAGGAGTTGATTTTGCTGAAGCTGCACATTGGCTGCGGAATGCGCCACATTCCCGGATATATCCATGTTGACATATTGGATGCACCGCACATCGATCACCGCTGTCTAGTCGATAAGCTGAGTGAATTCACAGACAAGTCGGTATCCTTGATTTATGCATCCCATGTTCTGGAACATTTTGGCCGGCACGAAGTCGAGGGTGTTCTCAGGGAGTGGCATCGCACATTGGCCCCCGGCGGCGTAATACGCATTGCCGTCCCCGATTTTGCGGCCGTAGTCGAAATGTATGAACATGAAGGGCTGAAGGACGGGAAAAGCGGGTTGGTTGGACTGATTTGCGGCGGGCAGCGCAATGAATACGATTTTCACAAATGCATTTTCGATGAGCCTTTCCTCAGCCACTTGCTCACCAAGACCGGCTTCTGTGATGTTCATCGCTGGGATTGGCGCACGACCGACCATGCCCATATCGATGACTTCTCGCAATCCTATCTGCCGCACATGGATAAAGAGAACGGGCGATTGATGAGCCTTAACCTGGAAGCCGTGAAATGATTCGCGCAGGGATTCACACGAGCGTCATCATTGATTTTGCGGGGAAACTCGAGATCCCTCCCTCGACGATTATCGAACCCCTGTCCGTTATTTACGGAGGTATCAAGGCAGATCTGTGTCTGGGAGAAAGAAACACCATCTACCCTGGGTGCGTCATCCGCATAGAGCAGGGCCGCATGGTCACAGGAGATGATGTTTCATTCGGCCCCGGTTGCCAGATCTATGAACCCAGGGGGGGGCTGACAATTGGCAACCACTGCATGATTGGCGGCGGTACATTGATTTCCGGTGTCAACCACGGCTATGAGCGGACAGATGTCCCCATGCGCAATCAGCCGCCGATCCCGAAGGCTGTGGTTATCGAAGACGATGTATGGATAGGTATGGGCGTGAAATTGCTGCCGGGGGTCACAATCGGTGCAGGTTCAATCATTGGAGCGGGTTCTGTCGTAACAAAAAACATACCCCCATTCAGCATGGCTATGGGGGTCCCATGCAAGGTTATGAAACATAGAAAATCATGAACATGAAAAACGCCTCCGACCCTTCAATAGCAGCGTATGTGTTAGATGATTTGCGGCGTATGATGAATCGCATCGCGGCCAACGAACACTGGTACGAACAACTGTGGCTGGACGTTCCCATCTGGCAGATACCGGATGATCTGCTGCGCTTGCAGCAGATCATTGTTGAAGTCAAACCGAAATGGATTATCGAAACAGGCACGAAATTCGGCGGCTCGGCGATATTTTTTTCGTCCTTGCTCAAACTGCTTGGACAGACAGACGGTGGCGTTATTACCGTAGACCTGACGCAATATCGGGAATCAGTCGGTACCTTCGAAAACCATCCCCATGCGGACCTCGTCAGAAAAGCAATCGTCGGTGACGCAGCGAGCCAGGAAGTCGTTGGTCAAGTTATTGAAACCATGCACGGCAACGCAGGCAGCACGCTGGTTTTCCTGGACGATAACCACAACGCTGAACACGTTTATCGGGAAATGTGCCTCTATGCACCGCTCGTGACCTCCGGGAGCTATATGATCGTCGCCGACACGGTATTCGAGGATCTTGCAGGCACCCCGGTCGGTGCAGCGACAGAAAAATACCCTGATGTGGCGAATTCAAACCCGCGTGTGGCGGTGGCCCGGTTTCTGTCTGAGCGATCCGATTTCATCAAGGATGAGCGGTTTTTGGGAAAAGGAATGGGGAACTTCAACGACGGGTTCCTGCGCCGCATTCGCTAGTCAGGTTTTGCTACTGTTTGACCCCGAGGGTACTGAAAAATTTTCCGATAATGCTTCGACATTTTTCCTTGGCGTCAACCAGGAGAACGTGCCCACAACCTGGTACGACTTCAAGCTGCACACTGTCATCAGCCATGTGCCTGACAACGTATCGATCAACATCGTCAATTAAACATGGAACAGCGTTGACGTTCCGTTCTGGAAACAAGGGAACGTCACCCGTCAATATGAGTATCGGCTCCCCAGGCTGTTCGACGAAACGGTAATAGACACGTTCATAGGCTTGCCCGGCCAAGTCGACGCCAAAAATATTCAACGCCATTGACCGCAAAAAAAGATTGGCTGGGTCATGCGCTACTGCACTACTCATGGCATTCCTGACATGCCAAAGCTTGGCCATGGTCATGGGTGGATCCGCTGCCACAATCCCTTGAACCGGATCGAGGCGAAGACCGTTCATGGCGAGGGCAACCAATCCTCCAAGAGATTCACCGACAACCACGACAGCACGGTTTCCAAGAACAGCCGAGACTGCATCTCCAACGTTTTCCGCGAAGCTTTCGATCGTCACATTTGCAATAGCTTGACTTCGTCCATGGCCAGGCAGATCAATGAAAACTACATCAAATTCTGGATCACAGAGTTGGATCCAGTCAAATAGAACACTGGAATCCCGCAGTGCGCCATGAATCATCAGCAGAACGGGGCGACACGCATCCGTAGACAATGCCCCGCGCTTTGCATACAGGCAGAGCTTGCCATCGCGGGTTTGAACCTGATAAAGGTCAATCGTCACTTGCATGATATGTATTGGGTTGCTGCGTCGAGTAAAGATTGCCCAGCCTGGAGTTTCATTTTGTTACGCCCGCAGTCGGCCGCACCAAATCGTCCACATTTCACGGTAAGCCTGTTCCAGGTTCAGTGTGAACCGTTTCGCATCGATCAGTGGAGAGGTCGTCATGCGTTCCCGGAGCCCGGCGCGCAGTGTGACCATGCGATCCAGATCCCCTGCCAAGCTTACGGCGATTGCCACATAATCGTCTGGCGTGTCCGCAATCAGCTCTGTCAAACCCACGCTGGTGAGTATGCTCACGCCCATGCGTGAGATGAACCGGTCACCCGCCAGGGTCACCACCGGAACCCCCATCCACATCGCGTCAAACGACGTGGTGCCGCCGTTGCAGGGGAACGGATCAAGGCCGATGTCGACTTGATTGTAGCGGTTCAAATGCTCGAAATGCGTTGCATCACTGGACACAAGCATCAGCCGGTCCTCGTTCACCCCGTGCGCGGCGAAATCGGCGATTAACTGCTGTCGTGTCGCCGCGTCTGCCAAAGCGGCAGCTTTGAGCAATAGCCGCGAGCCTGGCACCGCCGACAGCACCTGCGCCCACAGCTTGAGCACATCGGAGGTAAGCTTCGTCAGGTTGTTGAAGGAACCGAATGTAATGCAGCCTCGCGCAATGGCCGGAAGGGCACCAACCTGTGGCGTATCCTTCGGCGGCTGGTAACAAACGAAGGTGTCGGGCAGTCGGTACAGCGTTTCACTGTAATAGCACTCGCTCATGCCGATCGGGTCGGCATGCGCATCAGTGATTCGATAATCCATGGCGGACAATCCGGTGGTACACAAATAGCCAAGCCAGGTCACCTGCACCGGCGCAGGCTTTCTGGCGAAGGTCAACATTCGGCCCCCGGCGGTATGCCCCGCCAGATCGACCAGAATGTCGATACAGTCCGCCCGGATTTGCGCTGTCGCCGCATCGTCGCTGATCGCATGGATATCGCGCCAATGATCGGCAAGCAGTGTTAGCCGCTGCGTCACCTCGTCTGAGACTGCGTGGTTGTAGTAGCAGAAAATCTCGAATTGCTGCCGGTTATGGCTGGCTAGCACCGGCTCGATGAAGAACGCTACAGCGTGATTGCGGAAATCCGGCGACACATAACCAATCTTCAGTCGCTTGCTGGAATTGCGCGCGTTTGGGCACGGCAGCCAGTTTGCCTTGAGCGGCGACTCGAAACGCTGCGCATAAGCCTGGTGCTCGGCGAACAATTCCGCTGGGGTATGGCCCTCAGCATATTGCATCGTCAGCAGCAGATTGCTGTTGGCTTTGCTGAATTGCGGGTCAAGCTCGAGCGCGCGACGATAGCTTGCATGTGCAGCATCAAGATGGTTCAGGTGTCTGAGCGAATTCCCCAAGTTGTTGTGGACTTCGGCAAGATTGGGCTTGAGTTCCAGCGCACGGCGAAAGCATGCTGCTGCGCTTTCGAGTTGATTCGTATCCTGCAGGGCATTGCCCAGGTTGTTGTAGGCTTCGGCGAAGTCGGGCTTGAGTTCCAGCGCGCGGCGACAACTCAAGATGGCTGCTTCCGGCCGCTCGAGGTTTCGCAATGCATTGCCCAAATTATTATGGGCTTCAGCGAAGTCGGGTTTGAGTTCCAGCGCACGTCGATAACTCAACGCCGCATTCTCGAGTTGGCCACCATCCTGCAGGGCTTTGCCCAGATTGTTATTCGCATCGGCATCGTTCGGAGACAATTCCACCGCACGCCGAAACTCCGTTTCGGCCGGCTTGTTTTGCGATGCCAGCGCGATGCCCAGCAGTTGCCAGCCTGGCCCCCAATTCGGATATTGCGCCATGAGCGGCGTCATCCGCTCTTCCAGTAGCGCATATTGCGCGGCATTGAACAGCGCGATCACTTCCCGTTCCACAGAAAGCGTTGGTCGCCCGCCCGAGGTGATGCCCTGCGCCAATTGCAGCAGGTGTTGTGCCTGGTGGGTGTTGAAGCGATGCGGTACTGCGCTTTGGATGACACGCAGCGCATCGTTCGCGCGCTCCAGGTTCAGCAGGCACTCGGTGAGTGCCAGGCAAAACTGCGGGTTGAGCGGCGCGACTTTCCATGCTGCTTCCAGATGATGCAACCCCGCTGCAAGCTGCCCCACTTGCATGGCGATTATGCCTAGATAATGATTGGCATCCGGGTTCGCCGGTTCGAGCCGCAGCACCTGACGGTAGCGCGTTTCCGCCTGGTCGAGCTGTCCCGCCTGGTGGTGCGCGATCGCAGCGTGCATCAATTGAGCGATGGTCGCCTGCTCACCCCGGCCCGATATTTTTGACTGGCAGCAATGTTTGTATTTATGGCCGCTACCACAGGGACATGGGTCGTTGCGTCCCGCCTTCATCGTGCTTCGCCCTGTGGTTGGCTGCACCAATGGGTCCACATTTCCCGGTAAGCCTGTTCCAGGTTGAGCGTAAACCGTTTGGCATCGGTCAGCGGCGACTTTTCCATGCGTCCCCGCAGTCCTGCGCGCAGCGCGGCCAGCCGGCCGGGGTCGCCCGCGAGTCGTGCGGCGATCGCCACATATTCTTCCGGCGTGTGCGCAATCAGTTCCGTCAAACCCAGGCTGGTGAGCATGCTCACCCCCATGCGCGAAATGAAGCGGTCCCCCGCCAGGGTCACCACCGGCACCCCCATCCACAGCGCGTCGAACGACGTGGTGCCGCCGTTGCAGGGGAACGGATCAAGGCCGATGTCGACCTGGTTGTAGCGGTTCAGATGCTCGGTATAGGCGCCGTCCCACGCGACCAGTTCGAGGCGGTCCTCAGACACATCGTGTCGCGCAAAATCCTCCACCAGTTGCTGTCGCAGTTTTGCGTCGTCCAATCCCTTGGTTTTGAGCATCAGCCGCGATCCGGGCACTGCCAGTAGCACCCCTGCCCACAGCGTGCGCACTTCCGGCGTCATCTTGGCGAGGTTGTTGAATGACGCAAAAGTAACGTAGCCGTTCTTCATCGCCGGCAGGGTGTCCACCGCCGGACTATGGGCAGTGGGCTGGTAGACTGCAAACGTATCCGGCAATCGCAGCAGTTGTTCGCTGTAATAGCGCTCGCTCAGGCCGACCGGGTCCGCGCTGACATCGGTAATCCGGTAGTCGATCGAACGCAGTCCCGTGGTGCAAAGATAGCCGAGCCAGCTTGCCTGCACCGGCGCGGGTTTGTGCATGAATACACCCAGGCGGTTGCCCGCCGTGTGTCCCGCCAGGTCGACCAGGATGTCGATGCCGTCCTGCCTGATCAGCTCGACCACCGCCTCGTCCGTCTGCTCGGCGATCTCGCGCCAGTGCGGAGCCAGCAGCTTCAGCCGCAGCGTCACCTCGTCCGCGACCGCGTGGTTGGAGTAGCAGTAGACTTCGACCTGCGCGTGATCGTGCTGCGCCAGCACCGGCTCGATGAAATACGCCACTGCGTGGGCTCGAAAATCTGCCGACACATAGCCGATCTTCAGCCGCCGTCCGGGATCGCGCGAATTCTTGTGCGGCGACTGTGGTTTCGCAGCCGCTTCTTCAAACCGGTTGCCAAATCTTGCATGCTCCGCGAATATCTCCTGCGCACTGTATCCGGGCGCATAGTTGAGGACGAACAGATAGTTCTGCCATGCCTGGATAAAATCCGGCTGGATGGTGAATGCCGCTTTGAAACTGGCCAGCGATTCGGCATGCCGGCCCTGTCGTTGCAGCGCGCTCCCGAAATTGAGGTGGGCAAGCGCAAAGCCTGGTTCAACCGCCAGCAAGCGCCGGTACAGTTCGCCTGCCTGGCAGTATTGTTCTCTATCGCTCAACATGTTGCTCAAATTCAACAGCGCATCGCGATATCCGGGCGCAATCTCCAGCGCCCGCTGGTAACAGCGCGCCGCTTCATCCAGCGCCGCTTCATCCAGACCCGCTTCCAGTTGCAGTGCGAATCCCAGATTGTTCCACATCACGTGGCTCTCTGGCCTGAGCGCGACCGCGCATCGGTAGGCTTCGGCGGCTTCTCTCATTCGCCCCTGCCGCTGCAGCGTGCTGCCCAGGTTATTGTGCGCATCGGCCGAGGGGCCGAAGGCCAGCAATTCCCGGAAACACGCCTCGGCCTCCGCCAGCCGGCCGAGGCCGACAAGGATGTTCCCCAGATTGTTGTGATAATCAGGTGCGCCCTGTTTCGCCGCGATCGCCTGCCTGATCAGGCGCACTGCGTCCTCGCCATGCCCCGTCTGGTGAGCGATCAGGCCCAAAAGATTCAGCGCGTCTGCGTGCGCCGGCGCGGACTGCAGCGCCATCCGGCAGGCTTCTTCGGCAGCGGCCAGGTGTCCCGCGCCGTGGTGCGCGATCGCCGCCTGCATCAGTTGCGCAACATCCACCCGCTGCCTTCCTTTCATGTCCTTTGACTGGCAGCAATGCTTGTACTTGCGTCCACTGCCGCAAGGGCAGGGGTCGTTTCGCCCACGCTTCATCGCCCGTCATCCTGGAGCCTGTCGCCCAACCTGGCCCCCGCCTCCCGCCGGGGGCTTTCCGGGGCGGCCGCCCATCTGGCAGTATTTTGAAAAGCGCTTAGAATCACACATCCTCCAGTTAACCTGTATGCAAGACAAACTCATGCAATCCCGCGTTTACAACCTGTTCACCACAAGCCTTGTTGCCGCGATTTTCGTTGGTTGCGCCAGCGTAGCAAAGTTCGATGAAAAATCCGAAGCTGCAATCGACCAACTTTATCAGAGAGTGCAACAGCATGACGAGGCCGCGCTCAAGACACTGAAGCAACGGGCCGAACGAGGCGATGCGCTTGCGCAGGACCGCATGGCTCTGGCCTATATCCAGGGTAGCGGCGTCGAGCAGGATTATGCTCAGGCCCATGAGTGGCTTGAGCGTGCCGCTGGGCAGGGCTATGGTTGGGCGGCGGCACGCTTGGGTTTTTTGTACGAAGAGGGGTGGGGGGTCGAACGCGATGCGGCCCTGGCGCGCCACTGGTACCAGCGCGGGGCGGAGCAGGGCAACACGGCTGCCGCCTTCAATCTGGCGCAACGCTATTCAAGCGGCCAGGAGGCCGACCCCGCACAGGCCGCCAAATGGTTCGAACAGGCCGCCCGGGGTGGCCTGGCTGCAGCCCAGCTCAACCTTGGCAGCCTGTATGAAAATGGCACGGGGGTCACGAGAGATTACGAAACCGCGGCCCGCTGGTACCAGGCTGCCGCCGCGCAGGGTAATGCCAAAGCCATGATCGCCCTGGGCCTGTTGTATGAAGCCGGACAAGGCGTGGCCAAGGATGTTGCCATGGCGAGAACGCTCTATCAGCGCGCCATCGATCTGGGCGAGGCAGGCATGGGCATGCAGCTTATCGGCCGGCTGTACGAGTTCGGCCGCGGTGTGGGCCAGGACCCTGCCACAGCATTGGAGTGGTACCGCAAGTCGGCCGAGGCGGGCAATTGGACGGCTGCCGGACGCATCAGCAACGCCTACAAACTGGGTGAGTTGGGGCTAGGCAAGGACAAAAAACTCGAGGACGAGTGGTATCAAAAATATATCCAGCTTCAGTTGCCCAGACGCCAGGGAAGCGCTGAATAATTCGTCACCCCGGCGGACGCCGGAACGACAATGTTGAACCCAAAAAATCCATTGGAACAGCCGTATTTGAGAAATCAACGGCTTGTCGGTCGGGTTTCAACCCGACACAACGGTCGGCTGAGGGCCAGTCGGGCTGAAGCCCGACCTACGGGACAGCGCGGACAGCCGGGTCGGACTGAAACCCGACGGTCCTTATGGATAATCCGGGTTGAATTGTTCAGCGTCTCCCTAGTGTAGTGTTGCACGCTATCGCAGGTCGGGTTTCAACCCGACTTGTCGGGCTAAAGCCCGACCTGCGAAGGTTCGCGTATAAGTGTCGCCAGGAGCGCAACACTACACCAGGGAGAGTCTTGTCAAACCCGCTTGTTCAGTGTTTTCCCCGGCATTGATTCGAGAAGTCAATGTGCGAAAACAACGTGATGCAAAAAAACAACAAACTCATTCGGCGCCCCGGCAAGTGCCGTCCAAGTGCTGTTGACGCTAGGGGGGTTTGCTGGTTATGCTCCGACCAGTCTTTCGAAAGACAGCCATACTGATCGGTCACACCGACGCTGCCCGTGTGGTTTGAAAGATAGTTTGATCAACTATTGTCCTTAAACAGAGGGGTTTGGAACATGAAGAAGAGTAACGTTATTCTCCGCAACGCGGTCGCGGGAGCCTTGTTTGCAATGGCCGGAGGCGCGCAGGCAGGCACTCTGACAGGCGGGACCGTTTTCGCCACTGAAATCGCCGGACCGACGGCGACTTCTGCGCTGGCGATCCAGCCCGGCGCCATTGCCTACACCTTCAATACCCCGGGCGGCATCGTCATCAACCCCGGCGGTGCGATTTATGTCTACCAGCGGCTGTCTTCCGGCCTTTTCGCCGCCGCACCGGCAAGTACTTCGTATGCCCTGAGCGCAGGCATCACGGGAATAGCCGCCACGGCTGTTGCGCTAAGCACCGACTCGACAACGGTCAGAATTACGCTTACGAATACTACCGCCGGCACTTCCGCTGACAACCAGACGATCGGCGTCGGCGGCACGCTGACCTGGACACCGGCTGCTGGCGCAATCAACAACGTGCACACCACCCTGGCGACTGTTGGCGGCGCTGTCAACATGCAGGCCTCGGTTTCCAGCACTTCCAGTTCGCCCAATACCGGCACCGCGCTGCCGGCCGACCTGGACAACGGCCTGAGCAACACGCTGGCCGTTGCCACCGCTGCCGAAGCCATCACCGGTGCGGTGGCTGCATCCAGCATCTTCACTCCGATTGAAACGCAGCGGATCGACCTGACGGCCGCTACGGGCCCCGGCAGCCGCTTCACTGCGCCCGGTGCTGGTCTGTCCAACGCCAACAGCCCTGTGCTCGTCAACCTGGGCAGCGTGACCTTCACCAACGCCGCCGGCACCCAGGCGATCAATGACGGTACGACTGATTACACCATCGCAGGTCGTGGTACCGCGAACACCCTTGCTGGCACCGTGACCGGCTCGTTCAAGACTGGCGCCACCATGATCCTGGCCACCGACGCGGCCTGTACCACGGGTATTGTTGCGGGCAGCACCGGCACGCTGAATGCCGGTCTGACGACTTTCACGTTCACGGGCGGCACCCTGCCCACCACGGCGGTCCCGGTTTACATCTGTCTGGGTGCCCCGGCTACGGCGGGTTCCATGCCGGAAACCACGCCGACCGCGTCGTTCACCTTCACCAAGACCACTACCACCGACAAGGCGGATAGCGCGGCCGGTACGCTGTATGCGCTGGCGTTCAACGGCTCGCAGGTTGACGTGCGTAACTATGTGCCCGCCGCGGCCACCGGCTACGCGACCTTCCTGCGTGTGATGAACACCGGTTCGGTTTCCGCTGCGGTTTCTGCTGCGGTGATCGATGACACAACCGGAACGGCGGGTGCCGCGGGTGTGCTGGGGACCCTGGCGGCGGGTGCTTCCAGGAACTTCACCCAGGCCGAAGTCGAGGCCGCTGCGGGTACCGTTGCTGCGACGAGCCGTCCGCGCATCCGTATCACCGCGCCGACCAACGGCTTGCAGGTGCAGTCCTTCCTGGCCCAGCCGAACGGCACCATCGTCGACATGACCGGTGCGCAGTAAGCAGTAGCAGTAAGCAAGTAGCAAGCAGTAAAAAAGGGGCAGCTTCGGCTGCCCCTTTGCTATGGTGGTTCCAGGGTGCGGATCATCCTAGAAACCGCAGTTGACCGCTTGATACGCGCACCAACGCCGCAGGCCGGGGCCTGCAAGGAGGCGCGACAAAGGCAGGTGCGTGAGCCGGCGTGCCAGCGGGTGCGTAGCGGACTCACCTGACAGGTGAAGGCAAACGAAGGCGCACTTTTCAGCATTCATGCGGCGTTGGTGCGCGTATCAAGCGGTCA
>JACDJB010001213.1_pt1 | contig 21630 bp, 10 predicted proteins | sample 7454121 | NCBI WGS metagenome assembly JACDJB01 (sample SAMN14253290, study PRJNA609438) | sludge metagenome | isolation source: sludge after 25d culture with pyrite | collected 2018-12-20
CTCTTATGATTTATTCATCGTTAAACTTCTCAGCTTTTTTCCCGATGCATCCCTTAAGAATCCGCCTTTATAAATCTAAACCGTCTTGTTGTTATAACATGTTCGCTCATGAACATGAAAGCTTGCTCCCAGCTGCTCTGGCACAAAAGGGTTGCAAAGTTAAACACTTTTTTGTTCCTGACAAAATTTTATCGAAATTTTATCAAATTATTTTATCTGATAATCCTCAAAAAAATCTTATAACCCTATACCAAAATACTACTAACTACAGCGCTTATCTCTCAAAGCGGGTGCAAAAGTAGCGACTATTTTTCTAACTTGCAAATTTTCAGCAAAGATTTTTATGCTATAAAACATATTTTATTTGTCTGGTGCTGAAAATCTGCAAGTTAGAACTGATAATTTTATTTGAAATCAGCCCAGTTTGTATCCATCATATTACCGGTTTTCTGGAAAGTAATGTGCATTCCAAAGCAAGCACGCAGGGTCTGAGGCGTATGTGACGGACCGGAAAGCGCCAGATAATCCCGCAACATTTGACGATAAGACGGGTCAACACAGTTCTCGATAATGCAATTCGCACGATCAACGGGGCATTTACCACGTAAATCAGCCACTCCATGCTCAGTAATCAGAACATTCACTGAGTGTTCATTCTGGTCGACATGCGATACCATAGGCACAATAGAAGATATTTTGCCGCCTTTAGCCGTAGATGGCGTGGTAAATATAGAGATGTAAGCACTGCGTGTAAAGTCGGCAGAGCCACCAATACCATTCATCATCTTGGCTCCCATGACGTGTGTGCTGTTCACATTTCCAAATATATCCGCTTCTAATGCTGTATTAATGGTAATCAACCCTAAACGGCGTGCCAACTCGGGACTGTTCGACATTTCCTGCGGACGCAATACCAGTTTATCGCGGAAGAAATCAAGATTCTGATAAATACTTTGCAAAACAGGTGTAGTAATCGTCAACGAACATCCGCTGGCAAAAGTCACTTTACCTTTCCGGATCAATTCAATTACGGCGTCCTGAATTACTTCTGTGTACATCTGGAAACTGGGAATATCAGGATTAGTTCCTAAAGATGCCATTACCGCATTGGCAATATTGCCTACCCCGGATTGTATCGGAAGAAACTCTTGCGGTATTCTGCCTGCCTTTAATTCTCCTGCCAAGAAATTAGCCACATTCCGTCCAATACTGTCGGTTACATCGTCAGTCGGAGCAAAGCCACCTACCTCATCATCCAGATATGTCTCAACCACACATAAAATCTTCTCCGGATCGACCTTAATAACAGGCACACCCATCCTATCCGACGGCTTCATCAGGGTCAACGGCAAACGATGCGGAGGATCCAATGGTTCAAAAATATCATGAAATCCTCTCAGGGCCTTGGGGTGTTTTGTATTTAACTCAATAATAATATGATCTGCCAATCGTGCAATAGTAGGTGAAATTCCTACACCTGATGTCGGTACAATTTCTCCATCTTCAGTAAGTTCACAGGCTTCAATAACAGCAATTCGCGGTTTGGGCATAAAACCAAAACGCAAATGGGGTGCTATGGATGACAAGTGCATGTCGAAATACGGAGCATGATCGGTATTCAAAGCGTCACGTAAATCGCGGTTTGATTGATAAGGTGTACGGAACAGAACCGCATTGGCCCTCGCCAACGCTCCATCCAGCGAATCTCCTGTGGAGGCCCCTGTGTAAATTCCGATTTTAAACTCTTTCCCTTCAGCATGAAAAGCTTCAGCACGGCGGGCAATAGCTGTTGGAACTGCTTTCGGAGAACCAGCAGGCGTAAAACCACTGAATCCAACCGCATCACCATTGTTCACAAAAACCGCAGCTTCATCTGCGGTTACAAATTTATACCTTGACATATTAATTAATAAGTGTTTTTCAGGAGCGTGTAACTACATAACCCATTATTTAACAGAACATTACACCCTGCCTTTTTGTTGTTTTTAAAATTAGCGCAAAAATACCAAATAATTTTTGAATAACCTTGCCATGAAGTCATTAATTACAGAAATAATTCTTTAATATCTGATTTAGCACCAAGTAAAAGCGGCCGGCAACAAAGGCCGACCGCAAATTGTAATTTACTCTGAATGACATTGTCAGAATTTACCTGACAACTATTTTACTCACTTCTTTCCCCAGTTTTACAACATAAGTCCCCGGTTCCAGTTCAATTGTCATATATTCATCCGGATTTTGTATATCAATTATTTTGAGACCACCGATGTTATACAATTCCAGACCTGTATTCTGAGGCAAGTTGTATAAAGTTAATTTTCTGTTTGCCACAACCATCCTGACAGATTTAAGTGCATTATCATCAGTTCCCGTATTAATTCTATAAAACTCACTCCACTGAGGTCTGGACTTATATGTCTCAACGCTACTTACCGGAATTGTCAAAGCTGCATCTCTCGGCACTCCTGCCAAGGCATTGTCTCCCAATGCAGGAGGCTCAACAGCACGTACGTCCATTTTTTCCACATTCGTACATCCCCAAAAGGCATTTTTACCCACCACCTGCAATGTAGAAGGCATTTCGATAAATGACACACCGCTACAACCCCAGAAAGCACTATGACCTACTTCCGTAACACCTTCAGGTATGATAAGTTCTGCAAGCTCATTACATCCCCAGAATGCATTATATCCTACTTTTGACAAGGTAGCAGGCAATTTAACCGAACGCAACATTCCACAACTTTTAAATGCATTATCACCAATCTCAGTGATTCCATCTCTGATTACAACTTCCTTCAAATAAGCAAGATTATAACAAATCTCATTCGCCAACTTACCACTCACATCATTAAAAGTAATCTTTTCCAACTTACTTTTATATACATTCACAATCCCGGGCAAATTCATTTCATCTCCTACAAAATCATACAGTCTGTTAAAAAATTCAGATTTAATTTCCAACCTCATTAATCCGTATGCTTCTACCGCTTCGAATTCAAACTTTTGCAGAGAAGGGAAAATCACCAATTCTTCCAAGTACCCCTCATAATCAACAATTGCCTCTTCTTCAATCTTCTGAAGTGTGGAAGGAAGTATCAGAGTATTGATTTCTGTATCTTCAAACACACCAGTCTGAAGGGTATTTTCTTCAATTAAAGCAGTTTCAAGATCAAGCAATCTGAGTGAATCACGACACACATAATTTAAATACGCCAACTCTTCATTGGTTACCGGACCTGTTATTTTCATTTTTTTCACAGAGCCAAAATCCAACATCCCCAAGTCTCCATAAGCATTTATTTGGATATGTACCGAATCACCCGATATCGGAGCACTATATCTATAAACATCTTTACCGTCGAACAACCATTCTTCATCGTGCAACACAGCATCCCCATTTATATCTGCTCCATCATATCTGTTTATAACAGAAAACAATGTATCGGCGATGTACTCCACCTCCCATTTATATCTTTCTTTACCCAAAGGAAGCAAACTGTCTATCCGGCTGTAAATCTGCCTGACAATTCTTCCCTTTCCATTATATTCAAATTCATATTTATATTCGAGATTTTCACCACTATAAACCTGATTTTCCACCCTTAATCCCTGATCATTGAAGACATTAATAACCTTACTTACCAAAACACCATTCTGATATTCAGACTCTTCAATCTTTTTACCCGCATCATTGTACACTGTTTGTTTATTGTAGCAATTAAACCAGTCATCCAGATTATATTCATAACACTCGGTATATGACAACCTGTACTCACCGGTCTCATCATAAACAGTCACTCTTTTACCAGAATTAGGCACCCAGTTACACAATCCGCTTTCCCACCGGTAGGCATAATAAACTTCTTCATTACCTGTAACCGGGTGATATTTTGTGAAGATTTTTGTATACGGGAAGTAGGTTTGCCCCTGACATAAACCTGGAGGCGTCAATCCGTTAAACTGATAGTAAACATTTGTTCTTAAGTTAGTTTGCGTACGCACACTATCAGGCGTAGAGTATGTATACAAGCGAATTTCCGAATCTTCCCACTTATCTGCCAACCAAACTGAAACTAAAACCTGTGTCCATTTCTGATTTTCATTAAACTGATATTCCACCTTCGAGAAATTAATCATGACACCATCAACATTTATCTTCCTCAAAGAACTTAAGTAGGAATTTCCTTGTGGATAAGGAGTCCGTACTGTCTCATCAACAAGCACATAGTCATTTTGCGTCCATTCGTATCTGGCTGTCCTGAGCTCATACCAGTAAACCTGATTAATAATTTCGTAATCATACTGATACTTATAGGATGTGTTTTTTACCCATGACGACGTATTAACATCCCATATCCAGTAAAACTGTTCTTCATACACCTTGGCCCCATCGACCAGATAAGTGCTTGTAAATTTATTTTGACCGGCCCAGTTATTTGTATTGTAATTCCAAACATATTGTTCTTGATTTGTTATGCAATCCAACGCATCAATCTCATTAATTTCTTTATAATCACCAACCCACCCCCATTGATTTTCATTCCAAACATACCATTCCTGAAAAACGGCATATCCTCTCGGGTCATAATGCTGTTCACGTTTTTCAACTCCTCTCATCATATAGCGACTTTCGTCCCATTCGTATGATTCGTAAAAGGTTTCGCGACCCATATTATCATAAACACAGGAATACTCTTCGATCAACCTGAATTCTCCATTATCAAAATTTAGCTGCCACTCTTTATAATTTACCACATTGTTTAAATTATCAAAAACCTGAGTATACATATTCTGCGTGATCCATTTACCCGACCATTGCATCCAGTATCGGGAATTATCATTCAGCATTTCTTCTCTGTATTCTATCAAATTATCCTTATCATCATAAACATATTTCGAACGTTTTATTAATAGATTGTTTTTATCATACGAATACTTTGCATATAAAACCGTATTCTTTTCTTCCCGGGTGATTTGCTCAGCAATTTTCAGAATTTGCTCTTTTTTTAACTCCAAAGATACACCTTTACCTGTGTGCCTGATTTCGTTTTGTTTCTTCATTGCAACCGTTTTCTGAACGGCCCTGTTTGACTTGTTCAACCCATCACCGGTCGACTCCAATGCATACACATGTTTTTCAGCAAACACAATCGTGCATGCAAAGAGCAACATGAGACTCAAACATAGCGTAAACTTTTTTGTTTTCATTTTATAAAATTTATGTTATCAATTTGGAAAATAACGCACAAATTTACACATATTATTCATATATTTTTTATTTTATTAAATGTTTTTTTACAAAATAATTAACCATATTTGTCGAAATAAATTTGCATCATTATGAACGACATCAGAAAACTACAACCAGCCGCCCTGTGGCAACATTTTCACAGCTTAACCCTCATACCAAGGCCCTCCGGAAAGAAAGATCTCATTGGAAAATTTCTGGAAGATTTTGGGAAATCACTCGGACTGGAAACCATCAAGGATGAAATTGGGAACATATTGGTTCGCAAACCTGCAACCAACGGAATGGAAAACCGGAAAGCAGTTGTTTTGCAAGCCCACATGGATATGGTGCCTCAAAAAAATACAGGTATACAGCATAATTTCGAAACAGATCCGGTTCAGGCTTATGCAGATGGAGATTGGGTTACAGCTAAGGACACCACACTTGGAGCCGACAATGGGATTGGTGTAGCTGCCGCCATGGCTATACTCGAATCAACTGACATTCCACATCCCGACATCGAAATGTTCATCACGGTAGATGAAGAAACCGGTATGCATGGTGCATTCGGATTGCAACCAAACTTCCTCCGGGGTGAAATATTAATTAACATGGATTCGGAAGATGAGGGTGAATTATATGTAGGTTGTGCCGGTGGTGTCGACGCCAATATTGAATATCAATACAGAGAAGTAGCTGTGCCCGATGGGGATGTGGCGTTGAAAATATCGCTGACCGGCTTAAAAGGAGGTCACTCGGGAGTTGACATACACCTGCAACGCGCCAATGCAAATAAACTAATGTTCCGGCTATTAAAAAAAGCGGTAAGCGAATACGAAGCTCGCCTTGCTTCAATTGATGGAGGCAGTCTCCGCAATGCCATTCCCAGAGAAGCTTTTGTCGTTGTTACCGTCCCAAAAGACGGCATGGAAGACATGAAAGAATTGATTGTCAACTTTGAAGCTTTGTTCAAAGAAGAATATGAGGGGGTTGAAGACAACATCCAGTTAAAAGCTGAAATTACGGATATTCCTTCCGGATTGATTCCCGAAGAAATTCAGGACGATTTAATTAATGGAGTGACTGCCTGTCCTAATGGAGTTTTCCGGGTCATTCCGGAATTACCATCGGTAGTGGAAACTTCCAACAACTTAGCCATTGTGAAATCCGACGGAAAAAAAATTGAATGCAAATGTTTAATTCGAAGTTCCGTTGAATCAAGAAAACAGGAACTGACCTCCATGGTTGTGAGCACATTCGCACTGGCAGGAGCCCGTGTAGAACTGAATGGCGATTACCCGGGATGGAAGCCTAACCTGCAATCACCCATCCTGAAAGAAATGACCAAAGTATATGAGGACAAATACGGCAAAACTCCCAAAATAATGATTATTCATGCCGGACTGGAATGCGGAATCCTGGGTATCAATTACCCGGAAATGGATATGATTTCATTTGGCCCGACCATTCGCTACCCCCACTCTCCAGATGAAAAAGTTCACATTGAAAGCGTTCAAAGATTCTGGGACTACCTGGTTGCCACATTAGCCAATATTCCTCAAAAATAATACCGGCTATGAGCAAACAGAACAAATGGCAGGAAGAGCTATCGGTACTCAAATCGATTTTAGAGAGTTCCGGGCTGGAAAAGGCTACAAAATGGGGAACTGATGTTTTTATTTACAAAGAAAAAAACATCGTTAGTTATGGAGGATTTAAAAATTTCTTTTCCATCTGGTTTTATAACGGTGTTTTCCTGAAAGATAAACACCAGGTACTGGTCAATGCCCAGGAAGGCGTTACCAAAGCATTGCGTCAGTGGAGATTTACGTCAATCGACGAAATAAATCCTGACCTTATATTAGCATATATAAGTGAGGCTGTTCAAAACGAAAAGGAAGGCAAAACATGGAAACCTGAAAAATCAGTTCCTATAACAATACCTGACATTCTACAGGAAGAATTTGATAAAAACCCGCCTCTTAAAGATGCATTTTTAAAACTGGCACCATACAAACAAAAAGAGTATACAGAACACATCACCAGCCCAAAGAAAAACGAGACTAAGTTATTAAGGCTTCAAAAAATTGTCCCGATGATCCTTGCCGGTATTGGGATTCACGATAGATACAGATGACAAGATCAATATCCACTGAAATACAGATTCTTTGGAGATGAAAATACTTATTATAGAAGATGAGAACGGCATGCGCGAAACACTCGAAACGTTTTTTGTGCAGCAAAAGTTTGTGGTGGAAACAGCACACGATTTTGACTCAGGACTATCGAAACTCAGTGTGTACGACTATGACTGCATTTTGCTCGACATAACACTTCCCGGTGGCAGTGGACTCGATTTGCTGACCGAGATGAAACGTATGAACAAACGCGACAGTGTGATTATTATTTCTGCCCGGGATGCCATCGACGACAAAGTGCTGGGTCTTGAACTCGGCGCTGACGACTATTTGCCAAAGCCTTTTCATTTAGCTGAATTGAACGCTCGCGTGAAATCGCTTATTCGCCGCAATCAGAGCGGAGGCGACATGAACGTAATCATTGAAAATGTAAAACTAACACCTGACAAACGTACCGTGTTTGTAAATGACGAAGAACTTCTGTTGAACCGTAAAGAGTTCGACTTATTGTATTATTTTATGGCAAACCCCAACCGGCTACTGAACAAAACTACGCTTACCGAGGCTGTATGGGGCGACAATATTGATCAGGCCGACGACCTTGAGTTTTTGTATTCTCAGGTAAAAAATCTCCGGCGCAAATTGAAAACGGCCGGAGCTGTCATCGAAATAAAAGCAGTGTACGGCTTTGGTTACAAACTGATTTCGGAATAAAAGAAAAAACTGCCATGAAACTGATACGCTACACCTATATTCGCCTCTTCTCGCTCATGTTCATACTGTTCATGGTGTGGGGAGCATTGTTTTACATTAGTATGATGGACGAAGTTATGGATGAGACCGATGACCGGCTTCTCAACAACAAAGGGTTGGTGGTACACCGCATGTTGCAGCAACCGGAACGTTTGTTGACGGCCGACACCGTGTCGGACAATTACCACATTCGCCGCATAAGCGAACAGGAAGGCCTTAACCATCACGACAGTTTTTACGACACCAAAATATACATTCAGATTGAAAACGAATATGAACCTATGCGTGTTTATAGATCGTCATTCAGGGATAACAGCGGGCAGTTCTACGAAATTGAGATCTACCTTTCGACCATCGAGCGCGACAATGTAATTGAAAACATTCTTTTTTATCTGATAATGCTGTTCGTGGTGCTGCTCGGCATTACGCTTGTGGGTATGCGCCTTGTATTGAAACGAACTTTTAAACCGTTACACAAACTGCTCGACTGGCTCAACAACATAGTGCCAGGCCGTGAGGTTCCCGATTTGAAAAATGAAACTGAGATTACCGAATTCAGGATGTTGAACAATGCTGCTATCAACATGCAGAAAAGAAGCCGGAAAGCTTACGAAGAACAAAAAGATTTTATCGGGAATGCGTCGCACGAACTGCAAACTCCTCTGGCCATTTCGCTCAACAAACTGGACATGCTGGCTAACAGCGGCGAACTGAACGAAGAGCAAATGAATCTGCTTACTCAGATTTTTGAGACTTTGCAACGCGCCACACGTCTCAACAAATCATTATTGCTGCTTTCGCAAATACAAAACGAACAATTCGTACAGGCCAGTCAGCAAAACCTCACACAAACTTCACAGCGCGTACTCGACGATATGCTTGAAGTGTACAGCGACAAAAATATTACGGCAAGGTACGAAACAGAAGCTGCATTTACACCACAAATGAATGATTCGCTGGCTTTAGTGCTGATCAATAATCTAATGAAAAATGCAATTGTGCATTCACCGGCAAATAGCACCATCAATATAAAAAGCAACGAAAAAAGCATCACCATAAGCAACGAAGGACACACTGCACTCGACAGTAAAAAAATATTTACACGCTTTTACCGTGCCGGAAACTCTCAAACCAAGGATTCGACTGGCCTGGGACTTACCATTGCCAAAGAAATCGCAAAACTATCAGGGCTTTTGCTCGAATACGCTTATGACGGGAAACACAATTTCACGTTAAAAAAATAAAAAAATCCATTTTTCTCCGTTTTTCCCAAATCTTTCCAGTTTTGGTGCTGAACTTTGTGTTATAAACTTAAAAGCAAAAGATTATGAGACAACAGGCAATAGCACTAATTCTTCTTTTGGGCACACTTACCCATTACAGCGTGGCAGGCAACAATATAAGTAAAAACGAAAGCCGTCTGCCCAAAATATCACAGGAATTTTTGAAACAACATTTCCCCAGCGAAAAAATATCCTATGTAATTGTGGATAAGGATGGACTGCAAACTACTTTCGAGGTAATGCTCACCAGTGGTAAGGAAATTGAATTTTACAAAAACGGCGAATGGAAAGAAATTGACGCTAAGAAAACAGCCGTTCCGCAAGCTATTATTCCGGCCAACATTCTGAAACATGTAAAAGACAATTTCGATAATGAGGTTTATGTGGTTCAGATTGAAAAGAAATTCCGTGGTATTGAAATTGAACTTTCGAACAAACTGGAAGTAGAGTATACTTCGGGAGGAAAATTTTTAAGATACGACAATTAATCAAAAAAACAAAGACAGTAATAATTATATTTATAGATAAAAATGAGAACGGCAATGAAAATGAAAATCTTTTTTTTAAGCCTTGTAAGCGCTTTAAGTTTTTCTTGCAGCGACGACATGTATACACCTGACGCTGCAGTAAAAGCCACTTTTAAATCCATGTTTCCGAAAGCTATTTTTGTGGATTGGGAAATGGAGGCTGGTTATGTAAATGCAGAATTTACACACGACGGCACACGTAAAGATGCGTGGTTCGAAACTAACGGCACCTGGCTGATGACTGAAACCGACATACGCAGTTCGGATATCCCGGCAGCAATAAAAAACGCCCTCAATCAAAGTGAATATGCAGACTGGCGCATCGACGATGCTGATTATCTGGAATTTGCTGATACCGATCCGATGTATGTACTCGACATGGAAAAAGGTGAAAACGAAGTGGACCTGTATTTTGCAGCTGATGGCACGCTAAAGGAAACAAAAAAAGACTCAGATTTGAAACATCATATTCCCTGAGATTAATTTCTAGTAAGCAAAAAACAGAAAAGCAAGCATTAAAAAATATTGAAACAGAACCTCACGCTACGATTGCGTACAGACATAAAAAATTCCCGGCTGATTAAAATTCAGTCAGGGATTTTTTGTAGTAAATCAACTCATGCGACTTGCCTATTGCAATTTACCACAAACATGAAAACGTTTTGATAACAGAATCCTGATGATTTGGGCTTCAACCTTTGATAATCATGTGAGATCTGCACTGATGGAAATAACACATCACAACAACCGGCTTTTTACCAAGAAAACAATAAAATTTGTAAATATGAATTATCAATATTGTAAATATGAATTATCAATATTGTAAATATGACACATAACTTAAGTAGTTTCATTCTAATTTTGTGTTTTATGTTATGATTCATTCAAAATATCGGTTTGGTAGTAAAAAAAATAGAATCTTAAAAATAATAATCGCATGAAAACAAAATCCAGTTTATGTATGCCGTTCAGGTTGAGTAATTTAATTTTATTGTTATTCTTGTTTTTTTCATTACAGGTAAAAGCGGGTGCTGATTCCTACTTCTCACCAACGAACAGGGATCAGTTAAATGTTACATTACCTGGGAGCCCTGATAAGTTTAATTATGTTGATTTTAGAATATTTTCTCACACTTCAACACCCTATTCCGACAGAATGAATTCTATCACAATGTCTTATCAGGATGGGCAGAATTATGTGCAATTTATGGCTTACGGAATGGCAGATTTTGACAAAAACAACAACAATCCTTTCTCATGGACAAATTTTGGTAATAGTGTGAATACGGGTGTTGTTAACCATTTGGGTTTTGTAAACGGTTCAAATACAGATTTAAGATATTTGAATTTTCGATGGTTCTATCCCTCAAGTCTGGGTGGTAAAACAGTTAAATTCAAGTGTGATTGGAAATGGGAGTTGGACTGGTGGTGTTGTAGCAAATGGAGTTCGGGTACTGATTATAGTTTAAGCATTACCTTGCCCACTTATAATCCGACTGAGATAACAAATCCGGTACTAAAAACTATTGACGGATCAGCCAATGGCCAATGGTTTAATATTACATGGGATAAATATGATGCTTCACTTGGAAGCACTACATTGGAATTATATAGCGATAATACTTACACAACAAAAAAATATACCAGTCCCGCGGCAACAGGAACAGGAGCCGGAGGATCAGTAAATATGGCATTAGGTGCCTTAAATAAAGTGAATACGGTTTACCCACGCCTTGTTTTTAAAATAGGTGATGGAAATGGCATAAAAACCTACACTAAAAATATGAATCCGGTGAATGTACCGGGTTTTCCAAATCCTGTATTAGGTACTTGTAGCTTCGACCCCTGTACAAAAACGACTTCTTTAAACTGGACTTATGCAAATCCGTCACAAATAGATGCGAACTCCAAAGTGTATATTTATCGTAAAGTTAGTGACGGGAGTAACGCTATATATACGCTTCTTACACCAAGCGGCTTAGGAATGAATGTCGTGTCGTATACTGATAATGATCCGGCATTGGCGTGGGATAAAAAATACACCTATATTATCAGAACGATTCCTAATATTCTAAATGCCACTTCGGTCAATTTTACTAAAACGGATGCACATGCCTATTTGCCGGAATTGTTAGTAAAAACAGATATAACAACGGCTCGTCTGACAATCGACTTTAGTAGCTTTACTGCTGTAGGCAATATTGCAGTAGTTGCCCCTGCAAAAGCGGCTAATGCTGAAATAAGCTGGAAGATGACCTGGTGTACAAATAATCCGGCCAATATTACAATTCGACGTATCAATCTGATTAATTCACTTGACGTCAAAGATTTTGTTGTGGCGGCAAATTCGCTGAAATATGTGGATTATACAGCTGTAAACGCAGTACCATACCGATACCAATTGCAATTGGATAATAATGGAAGAATAGATACGAGTGCTTGGAGGGACGTTAAAATTGTCGACAGAGCTAAGTTTCTAAGTCTGACTACTTCAAAAGGAGTGTTAAATGACCGCATCAGGTTGTCATGGGAAATAGACAAGCCGCTTCTGAATGATAAATTTGTTATTTACAGGAAGATATACGACAATGGATCAAAAGTATTTAATTATGAAATGGTTGCCGAAAAGCAATCGTCTAATAAAATAGAAAATTGGGAGGACCTGTCCGTTTCTCCGGGAATCTTATATCAATATCAGATTAAATCATATTATCAGCCTGCAACAGGGGATGCAGTGGAAGTGCTTACTGCGGATTCGGTGGGTTTAGGTTTTAGTCAGCCTATAGGAACAATAAGTGGTAATATTGTATTTGGTGCAGGTACAGCAGTCGGAGGAGTAAATGTATCCGTTGAGAATCAGGATATGGAACAGAAACTTTACAAAAGTATCGAGTTTAATAAACAGGGAACTCAATTTGGCGGTATTGCAAAGTTAAAAACAGCAAAGCATGGTTGTATTGCAAATGGATTTACCTGGCAAGCATGGTTAAAACCAGCGAACAGAACACAGGTGAATGCATTTATTTATGAGATGAGGAATGAGTATTCGATAAGGCTGGATGGAAATGCCATAAAGGTTTATGTGCATGACAAATCTAAAACCGATCCTCAAATTACCACTAATATTAGTAGTATTTCAGGGGATAAATTCTTTCATTTTTCATTAAGCTATAACAAAACAAGTCAATGCCTGAAAACTTACCTGAATGGAGTTGTAGCGGACAGTATAAAATTGGATGCGACTTATACTTGTAAGAACACCACCACTGCAGAGGCCAAATTAGCTTCGCCCTACCAGTCGTCAGATGCTAATTTCGTTGGAAATATTGATGAGATGCGTTTGTGGAACAGAGCATTGACAAATGCTGAAGTTAATGCGAACCATGATCGTTATCTGGCAGGAACCGAACTGGATTTGATAGGTTACTGGCAAATGGATGAAGGCATTAATAGTTTTATTTTTGATAAATCGAACATAAGTAAAAGTTACAACGAAAATCATATTTCACTGGTTGGAGCTGTTACTTCGGATGCCGTACCTACCTTAGATCAATTGTCAATTAAAACAACAACCGACAATAATGGGAATTATATTATTCAGGGAGTTCCCTATAAAGGAAATGGCTCAACTTATCAGGTTGTACCATCATTGGGAACACATGAATTTGAACCGGCCAAACAGTTAATATTTATTGGAGGTACCAGCTCTGAAGTTCAAAGTAAAATCAGTTTCAAAGATATTTCTTCGTTTAAAATCAGTGGAAACATCTTCTATGAAAATACAACTTATCCGGTTGAAGGTGTTGAGTTTTTAGTGGATGGAAATACCTGTACACGGGATAATGTAGTATTAGTCTCGGATGCCAATGGGCATTACGAAATTGATGTCCCGATAGGGGAACATAAAATCACATTGCGCAAGAATGGTCATGTTTTCGCTGATGCTTATGCCGATGCAACCCTTAAACTGGGGCAGAAGTATAATTTTAATGTGAATAAATCAAATATTGATTTTGTTGACCAAACCAAAGTAACATTGGTAGGACGGGTTACGGGTGGAAACGTTCAGGAAACAAAACCTATAGGATTCAACAGAAGTAAAGCCAATATCGGGGTGGCAGAAGTTAAATTACAACCGAAACAGAAACAAAAATACACCTTAAATAATACCTTAAATGATTCGTTGGTTTATAATAGCAATGATAAAGACATAAAAAGTGTAGCCAAAGTTAAGACCGGTGATGACATTATAAGAATAGTAACCGACCCGGCAAACGGGGAATTCTCTGTTCTGGTTCCACCTATTCCCATGTTAGTAACGAGTGTAATCGCCGACACTTTAACCAGTAACGATTTTAAATATGGAAGTCTGCCTCCTATTGATATGAATCCCCTGATTTCCAGCATTGATACTATTCATGCCGGAACTAAAGTTGTTGATGGGCTTACTATTACTGCTATAGATTCATGCAAATACAACCAACGTTTAAATATCACCTACATTTCGCCCACCGCAGAATTTATTATTCGCGATAAAAATTATAGCTGGAATGCTTTTGGCGATAGCTTGTATAATTATGTAAATCCTAACAATCCGGCAGAAAATAAAACTTTATCGCTGGTAACCCGAAATCCTGACGGAACTGCGAATTACCTGACAGGTTCTCCGGTATTCACTCAGGGAAACTATTATACATTCGATATTGTAGCATACGAAAAATACATTAATCCTGCTACTAAGGATAGTGATTTTGTGTATCTCAAAAATGCAACAATCAATATTGAAAATAAACTAAGTACGAAGCCCGAAAAAACAGTATATACGCTCGACTCATTGGGTATGTTTACGTATCGGTTTATGGTGGCAAATCCGAATATCATTAAGCCTTATATAAAAGGAATGACAGCAAGTATTGAGCACAACGGAGTAACAGAGGCCTGGACCGGAGAGTTAAATGCTATAGTAACAGGAGCTGTACCGGTTGGCGGAGTCGATTTTGTTACCAAAGGCCCCGATCAGGTAATTGCTGTTTTACGCGACCCTCCGGGATCGAATAGTTATGCTACACTCGAAAAGGGCTCCAGTGTTTCCAGTACCAAATCCTATACAGGTATTGGTAAAGAATCGACAGGACATAAATTTATTGCCAATTTGGGGGGCGAACAAAGTATTGGCATCGGATTAATCATAGAAACTAAAAACAAACTTGATATCGGAGGAGGAATACAACAATCGGTGGAGGGATCGGATGCTACATCGCAAACTGAATCCTATTCATTTACAGAATCAATTTCCACTTCCTCTTCGACCGATTATATCGGAGCTAATGGCGATTTGTACATCGCCAATTCATCTAATATCGGCTTTGCCAAATGTAATCAGCTGTTATTTTCATCGACAGGAACTGTTGAGCTAGGTTCAAGTTACATATTTGTGCCAATGGGCGATTCAACTGCTGTGAGATATACACAAAGTCATATTGTAAATACATTACTACCCAAACTAAAAGAATTAAGAAATAGTTTGCTGGATACTACTGCAATCAACACAACACCCGGTATTAAGTCGAAGTATTATACCACGAAATCAATTTTGGATGATGATTTTGGTGCCACCGGAACTTATACGTGGATACAACCTGCAAGATTTGATAAACTTTGTATTGACTCTGTGTTGTTTTACAACAACCAGATTAATAACTGGGAGAAACTAATCCGAGATAACGAAATCGAAAAATTATATGCCTCAGGGAAATCGCCGGAGGGAAATACAAGTACCATAAAGTACAACGTGAAAAATATTTCGTTTGATGCAGGTGCAATTCTTGGCAACTCATATACCCGTACTTCAAATACTACGAAAACACATACTGCTACGTGGGAATTGCAGGCTGTTTTCTCATCAGAAGCAGGTTTAACTGTGGGTGGATTTGGTTTTACACTTGAAAACGAAGCACAAACCGGTGGTGGTGAGGAAATGACTGCTGAAGAGGCGGTCGAAAATACCGTAACCTATTCCTATACCCTGGAAGATGGCGATGCCGGAAATTATTTTTCAGTGGATGTGTTTACACCCCAATCGTATACGGTAACTCCTAAAGCGAAAGTGGATATGAACAAAGAGGTAAAAAGCTTCGATGTTAGTAATGTCGAACGCGAAGGCGGACCGATATTTGTCACACGTGGCGGTAATTCTTCATGTCCTTACGAAGGAGAAGAGGTAAGTTTGTTTTACAGAAATTCATCGGGCAACCCTGTTGCATTAAATACCGCTACAGTTCAAATAGAAAAACCCGGTATTAATGTGCTTGTACCTTCAGTTACAGGAGTTACATCAGGCAAACAGGCTACTTATGAAGTAGATCTTCTAAACTTCTCTGAAACCACCACCAGCTCATGGTTTCAGCTCTCGGTTGACCCTGCTACGAATCCAAACGGCGCAATTATCAGTATAGATGGAACACCTCTTACCGAGCCTCGTTTATTCTTAATACCTCCAAAGCAGGCAGTCAGAAAAACCATACGGTTGAGCCAGTCAAGTTCGGATGATTTGAACTTCGAAAATATTAAACTGATATTCGAATCACCATGCGATGGTGCAATAAGTTCTGAGGCTGTTATTTCAGCAGGTTTTACACCTTCGTGCAGCGACATTACGCTACAGATAGACGACCGGATTGTAAATAGCAGTACTGGTGCTGACTTGAATATCGTATTGAAAGATTTTGACAAAAGCTACAAAAATTTTGCTGGCATGATACTCCAATACAAAGGAGTAAATGAGTTAAACTGGCGCATGGCAAAAGAATTTGTGCTTGATAGTGCCAAAATGAAACCTTCGGCGGGTTTTATTAAAATTGGTAGTAGCGATATAAAAATCAGTTATAAGTTTCCGATGAAAGATGAGCCGGATCAGGTTTATCAGTTTAGAGCTCGTACAGTTTGTGCTGGCGACGTGTATAATGAAACACCGATTATTACTGTAATAAAGGACATGAAAACACCGCAATCAATGGGATTGCCTTCTCCATCAAATGGGATATTAACTCCTGAAACTGAAGCTTCAGTAACATTCAATGAGAAAATTCAGGTTGAAAAAATTGCCAATACTGATGTTCAGGTGTATGGAGTACTGAATGATTACTTACAAACAGATAATGTTGGATTACAGTTCGATGGAAATCAAAAAGCATTTACTGAAATGCCAATAAATTTAGAAAGTAGTTTCACCATCGAAGGGAAGATGCTTATCAATCCTTCCAATGAAACCGGTACAATCTTCAGCTTGGGAGAAGGAAGTAATAAGATTGCATTGCAAGCTGTTGGAAGTAATTTAGAAGTTTCAGTTGGTGCAGGGTTTACAAAACAAACCACCGATTTAATGGCAGATGCAAGCTTCCAATACTTTGCATTAAGCTACGATAACTACAGCAAAACCCTGGAGCTGATGTTATGGAGTAATGCCAATAAAACAAAACAAACACTTTTCAGCGAGGTGTTACCTGAAGGAGTGGTTCCAACCGGTCGTATCACTGTTGGAGATGGATTTAAAGGCTCACTTCGCCAATTAAGCGTTTGGACTGAACCGAGGTCGTATAATACTATTACAGCCGATCGATCAAAAACTAAAACCGGAAACGAATTGAATTTAGCAGGATACTGGTTAATGAATGAAGGCTATGGGACAACAGCTATTGATAAAGCCCGTGGTAGAAACCTGACAGTGGGAAGTTCGTGGTTCATTTCACCGGCAGGATTAGCAACTGAATTGAACGGAGCCAACCAGGTGGTTGTGAAATCCGGACATATTCCGTTTACAAAAGACAATGACTTCTCTGTTGAGTTCTGGTTCCGGGGTCAGGCAGGTCAAAAAAATGCAACACTTTATTCCTGTGTCGGAGACGAAACAGCGGCCAGCAAAAATCTGATGCTAGCTTTCAATCAGGATGGAAATTTATCGTTTTCAACCAATGATAATTTGTACCTCCTGAATTCAGGAAATGTACTGGATAATGCATGGCATCACTTTACATTAAGTGTTTTGCGCTCCGGAAATACAAATATTTTTATTGATGGTATTCTGAAGTTCCAGACATCTTCAACGAATATTGGAGGAATGGCTTCCGATTCGGTAGCATTTGGAGCCCGTCGCTGGTATGAAGCTGGTGCAACCAAAGCAACTGTTGATAATAGATTTGTAGGCTCACTGGATGAAATCAGAATTTGGAATAGTGCTCTGACAGGTGATAATATCCGACTGGATATGCGTTCAAAACTTGCCGGAAACGAAACAGGTTTGGTTGCGTACTATCCTTTTGAACGAGTGAATAGCTCGAATGACATTGTTTCATCTGTAAATGATTTTTCAATACCGGCTTATTCATTTATGGAAAATGGTGGAGTAGCTTTGGCGCAGAATGTTACTTTTACTGATAATACGCCTGCCATAAAGGCAACACGTCCAAGAGTGAAAGTGAATTCTACCATCACTTCATCCGACAATAAAATTATTATAAATATCAATGAAGACGCCAATCGCATTGAAAATTGTGTGCTGGAATTTGAAGTTCAACGCATCATGGATTTGAATGAAAACAGATTGTCTTCCCCGTTAAAGTGGACAGCATTTGTAAATCAGAATCGTCTGAATTGGCAAACGGAAGCGGTAAATCTTAAAAAAGAAGTATTGGCACCTTTGACATTTGATGCCACAATAACCAATAACTCCGGTAAATATGAAAATTATGTCATAAGTGGCCTGCCAGGTTGGTTATCTGTGAATAAAACAACAGGAACACTTAATCCATTGGAAAAAACGACCTTGACTTTCACGGTTGATGAATCTGCCAATATTGGAGCATACGAGTGTGAGCTTCGCCTTACAGGAAGTAAGAACATCGATGAGGTATTGCCTGTTATTTTAAAAGTTACCGGGCCACGTCCTGATTGGACAGTGAACCCTTACGATTTTGAATCGTCGATGAATATTATTGGTAAAATTCAAATTGAAGGTGTTTATCAGGAAGATACCGAAGATATTCTGGCTGCATTTATTGGAACAAAATGTGTAGGCATTGTTAACCCTCAATTTAGTAAAACGCTCAATAGCTACGTGTTATACATGGATGTGTACGGAAACGAAGAAGATGCTGGAAAAGCACTTACATTTAGTTTGTGGGATGCCGGTACAGGACGTATTTATCCGGGAGTTGATATCGTTGGAGGTGCTTTAACATTCTCTTCGGGTTCAACTATCGGTAGTGTTACTTCTGCTAAAATATTTAATGCAATCGATAAAGTGGAACAACAATTAACAATCAAGAAAGGTTGGAACTGGGTCTCGGCCAATGTAGTTAATTCATCACCTTCGTTGATTGATCAAATTAAGTCAGGTTTGGAACCCGATGGAATCATTATGAAGTCAAAAACTGAATTTACAAATTATTCTGCTGTAAGTTCAAGTTGGGCAGGTGCTCTAGCTTCCATCAACCAACACTCCATGTATTTGATTCGCTCGGGTCAGCCAAAATCAGTTAAAGTTATTGGTTCTATGGCCAAACCGGTTGACTATCCGATAATAATTAATGCTGGTTGGAACTGGATTGGGTACGTACCTCAGTTTGTAACGCCGGTTAAGGAGGCTTTAAGTTCAATTAATGCTGTTGAAGGCGATCAAATAAAAGGTCAGATTGGTTTTGCAACCTATTCTGGCGGCAGTTGGAATGGCAGCTTGCAATACCTTGTTCCAGGTCAAGGATATATGTTGAATTCGGCTACTGAATCTACAAGAACGCTGACTTATCCCTCGCAATACATTTCAAAATTAAACGTAAAGCGAAAAGTGACAAATGATCAGATTATGCACTGGACTTATAACGAATATGAGTTTCCACAAAACATGACCATTACAGCAATCGTAAAAATTGACGATTCGGAAATAGCTAGTGAGAATTTGCAGGTTGCAGCCTTTATCGACAATAGATGCCGGGGTACCATCAATCTGATTTTAGATCCAACAACAAACAGACATTATGCCTATATGACTATTTTAGGAGATGGTGTAACTGATTTAAATAAAAAAATAACGTTCAAGTGTTACGATCCTACAACCGGCAATGAATTGGTTACTACTGATAATACACTTGGATATATTTCGGATAGTAATTATGGTGAAGCAACTAATCCGTATGTTGTTGCATTTTACACATTATCTTCCGATAATATGGATTTGGTCAACAAGAATCGGGTAATCTATCCAAATCCGGTTATAAACACTTTAAATTTCAATTACAATCCAGAGGAAATCGTCATGTTGGAAATTGTTGATTGTACCGGACGTACGCAGATACTTACAAGCACTATCAACAAGAACTCAATCGAAGTGGGCAACCTTGCACCGGGTATTTATACGCTACGTGTAACTGGCAAAACTAAAACAGACACCCATAGGTTTGTTAAAAAATAATTTTTGTCACTATTAAACAAAACCCCATAAGTTTCTTAACGAACTTATGGGGTTTTGTTTTTAAGAATGAAGTACTATCAGTAAATATAGCAAACCACTAAAGCCCACTAAAAAACTGATTTACAGTCGATTATAGTTCTGATCTTCGATATCGTTGGTTACTATTTTGTTACCCACAAAAAGAAAATCCCTCATAAAAAGCCGTTTATAAGCTAATTATCAGGGATTGACTGTACCCGAAGCGGGACTTGAACCCGCACAGCCGTGAGGCCAAAGGATTTTAAGTCCTTCGTGTCTACCATTCCACCATCCGGGCAGGAATGACTCCTGTGACTCATAAGAGTTGAGCGAAAAACGGGACTCGAACCCGCGACCCTAACCTTGGCAAGGTTATGCTCTACCAACTGAGCTATTTTCGCATTAATGAAACTGAGCTAATTTCGCATTTTATTTTACCACATTAGTCACACAAGTAGTTTTGCTGCAATGGTTATTCGCTATTAGTCATTAGCTATTCGCTTTACTGACCTTTGTCAAAGCGGCTGCAAATATAGCAAGTTTTTTTTATTTATCGAAATGTTTATTCAAAAAAACCGCAACAGAAACCAATCAAGTAAGATATCACGAGTTTCTCTCCACAACACCACTGATTATCAACTCAATCCACACACATCATCCGGATCGGAAAACTATATAACAACTATTGTATAAAATTTTAACAATATATGATAAAATTTATCGTTAATTATCTGAACAAATTAAAAACAGCCAGAGAAAATGAAAAGAAAAACCGCCTTCATGTTATTTCTTATTCCGGCTACATATATATTATGTAATCAGGGAGTTACGGCCATACCAAACAGTCTGAATCCAGAAACAAAATCAGCATCGCTGCATTCCTACACGACAAACTCGGTTCTGTCACAAGGCACATTTCATAAAATCAGAACTTCCGAAAGCGGAGTGTATAAAATCACTTTCGAGGATTTAACTGCAATGGGAATTTACCCTGAGCATGTTCGTATTTTTGGTTATGGAGGCGGAATGCTTGAACAGGATTTCTCGTTACCTTTCACAGATGATCTGCCGGAGACTCCTGTCTGGATAGAAAAAGGGAATGATGGCATCTTTAATGCCGGAGATTATATATTGTTTTATGCACAAGGAACCACGCGCTGGCAATACAATAAAAACAAATCAATGTTTACACACACAAGCAATATTTATGCTA
>JACDJB010001217.1_pt1 | contig 21601 bp, 30 predicted proteins | sample 7454121 | NCBI WGS metagenome assembly JACDJB01 (sample SAMN14253290, study PRJNA609438) | sludge metagenome | isolation source: sludge after 25d culture with pyrite | collected 2018-12-20
GATCTCAAATGTGATTGCGCCTTCATCAATTGCCGTATCATCTATCAATTGAAAACCGGTAATTACTGTTTCGGATGTGCTACATCCGTCAAGCTGGATAATCCGGTCAAACGCTTGGATGAGAATAGGAGTTGACCTGTCCCCGGCTTCCCGTAGGCTGTCCGCCACTGAGAACAAACTATCGGCGTATGTGCGGGTAGCCAGCAGGGTAGTATTCACCCGGAACGGGTCGCCGCCCGTCCCGTCGCCCAGGATGGTCAGGCCGTCGGCGGTTTCGGTGGAGCCAGAACTGCCGCCCGAAAATGGCAGCCACGCAAACGAGCTTCGAATGAAAAGCAGCGTATCCGCTACGTAAGCAACATCGCCTTCATAAGCCGGGTTGATCGTACTCGTGTCTCCCGCGCTGGCAATTGTGTACACCTCGCTGGTAAGGATCTTCGTCCAGGCATCCGCGGCGCGGCTCCAGCGGTAGAGGGTGGTGTCTTCCAGCACGAAGGCCAGCTCGGAGCCGTAGGGCAGGCTGGGCGTGAAGGCGTCCATGTCGGCTTTTTCTTCGAAAAATACAGGCGCGGAACCCTTCAAAATTTGCGTGTAGGCATTTTGCGCGGCCAGGAGTGCGGCTATCGAAAATATGAGGGCTTTAATTTTCATTCTATTCTCTTTTTCAGGATGCCGGCGGCCATGCCGTAGATGTTGCCGGTGGCCAGCTCGTAGAATTCGCCGATGGCTACGCCGGCGGAGCCTGCGGCTGTGTCGGAGATGTAGGACGTTGCGCCGGATATACGCACGTAACGGTACTCGCTTTCGAAGAAAGATTGCAACATGTCGACCGTGAAGCGGTAGTTAGCCGGTGGTTCTGCATTGCTACGGCGCTGCGTAGGGAGCTGCGTCTCGCCAGTCAGGCTCGGTATCACGGGAAAGAGATGTACTTTCGGCATATTGCTATGGTGTTTGCCATGGCAGGGCCAGGGCCGTTTGCCAATATTCTTCGAGGTCGGTGAGCCAGGCTTCCTGCTCGGCGCTAAGCGGGATCAGGATGTTGCTGTAGAATTTCGACAGCAGGGCTGGCTTGGTTTTCAGTTCAATGCTATGCAAGGTATTGCGGGTGGCTGTGATCGGGAAGGACTGAGAGAGCAGGTACAGTGGGATGTATCCGTAAGTACTTACTTCATAGATATGGTTGTAGGCGAGCATCTCCTGCAGGGCGCGGGCTTCTGTGCGGGAAAGCCATCCTGTGTTGTAAGTAAATAGCTCGGTCCATTCTGCATCGTACTGCCGGATTTCTGCGAAGGCGAAATTGTAATTAGGCTGAAGGATGTGCCTACTATCCTGACGGGCTACTTCCATTTCTTCTGCCAGGTCGCCGATGCAGCGAAGCACTTGTGGCGCGCAGAAGGAATTGAGGTACATGAGATATCGGGTAGACCTGTAGTAGTTGTAATCGACGTAGTATGTGCGGGGCTGGCTGAGATACGTTGGCGTGCCGCCCTCCCAGTCGCTATCGTCATCCACGACGCGCACGGTATATTTCAGCACTTCATTATCGTCGATATCCAGTTGTGTGTATCCGCAAGGGATCACAGCTACGCGGTTTTCGCCGACTTCGATTGGGTCGATGTCGAAAGCATATAGCGCGGGCTGTGCGCCAGATATGGTGTATCGCACATATTCAAGCACTATGGTTTTCGATGCTCCGGTGTAGTTGTACCAGGGCAGGTATTCCGGCTGTTCGGTACTTACCTTTTTGTTGTTTGGATACCAGGTGAGAAGGCTGTTGTCTGCGTTAAGGTTATCGAAAAAGCCATAAGTGGCGAAGAGGTTTTGGGCTATGCCGCCGCACATGGCTAATTTGTCGGGGCCTTGCTCCACTTCTGTGTATCCCTCTTCGTCTGCCATTTCCCACACGCGGATGTAATAAGTGCGCAGGCTATCAAGTAGGTAGATGTCGGCGGAGCCCCATGTTGGCAGCGGAGGGGTTGGCATCATGTGCTGTATGGCGTTGTGCAGTACGCCAGACAGGTCGAAAATGGCTTCGCTATCTGTGCCCGGGATGCCTTCTAAGGTGGCGAAGATTTCGAAGTCGCCTGCTCCGTAGGTGGCCTCGATGGCAACATCAATATATACCTTATAATTGTCCGGGGCGTTGGTTTCTGGATCGGAAGTATGGGCGCTGAACTCTGGCGCGGTAAGGTTGTCGATAGTGAAGTACACGTCCCATTCTGTGCTATACTCGCGCGCCTCCACCCACAGGCTTATGCCGTCGCCATTGTCTACAGCATACACCAGGAAGAAAGGGTATATAGCCTGATGGCTCTGGACGATCTCTGCGATTGCTTCCCAATATGCCAGGTAGGTAGGGTAGCCGGACGCATCGGAGGGTATTTCAGTAATGGCGCTGGGCGAAGCGGCGGCTTCGAACGACTGCCCCCAGGTTATACCGCTTGGCTCCGTCCAGCTTATTGTGAAATAATCTCCTTCCGCGATGTCAATGTAATCTGACGACCGCAACTCCGCACGGGCTCCCTTCCACATGAATGGCATGCCTTCGATATCCAGCGCCCTGATCTTCCAGAGCACTGGGTTGCCGCTTAATACGAGGTCGTCAGGTTGTTCGGCTATTAAGATCATAATAATTCGAATGGTGTTAAGCCGCCATCGAGCCAAGCGGGAGCATCTTCTCCATCTGGGCAGACGCGGAAATAGTTAGAAAATGAGAACAGGCACATGTACCCAGAGTAGCAGGCGTCGCCGATGAATCGCGTTGGGTTCACGTTTACATCCTGCCTGCTCGAAAACGAATAGTAGAACAACGGATTACCAGCCTTGCTATCGCCGATCATTTTCTCAATTATCTCATCGCAGATTCTTTCCGAATTCACCATTGCTGCCAGATAATCATCCGATCCACCAGCCCTTGGGCTGTGATAATGGGCGATTATGAAGCCGCCTTCAATTCGCTTACGCACCTCGTGCTGGCCGAAGTCGCTGGCTGTGTAACTGTATTCTATCAGGCGCATTATAGGCCCTTTCGCTTTTGTGCCGGATCGAAAATCACCAAGGGCCTCTTCAAGGCTTATCACTGCGAATACGCGCTGCCCAGTGGACGGGTCGTGCAGCAGATCAGGATGGTTAATTGCCTGATGCTCGAAGTAAGCTATATAGGCGTCTGATAGTGTCATGGCCGAAAAATACAATGGAAGCTATCTGGCTGAAAGGACTGAAAGCGCACCAGAAAATCGGTTTCGAAATAATATTACGAAAATATTCGTATGCAAGCGGTTAGCGTGTGCGCGGTGTTGTGGTTTCTTTCTTGCATACAGATTGATTACGGCTACGCCTGAAGCGGAAATTACGTAACCGCCTGAAAAAACAGGAAATATGCAGTGGGAGGTCATCCGGCATGAACGCCGGGCAGCCCAACGGAGGCGCCAACGTAGCGCAACAGGTGTCCGAATAGGCCGAATACCGGCGCATCGTTAGCATCGCTCAGGTCCGTAGCGTGCTGGCGGGGAATCTTCGCGGAGCGTTCCACTCTCTTGTCCTTATGGATTGCCCTGGAAGTGCCGGCATTCCTGGCGCGTGCATACTTCATACTCACCCAAGTGTTCCTGGCGTTGCTGCGATTAATTCGGTAGGTGGGGAAGTGCTGGCTATGCTGGCCGCTTAACATCATGCTCCACAACAGATGTTTCCTCTCATGCAGTGGGTTGCTGCCTGAGAGCGTCCTGATCTGCACATTCCATCCAAGGGCAGTAAGTTGGCGTTGTGCCAGTTGGGCGCGGGTCAGCTTGGTGATGCCTGTTTTGTGCGTGCCGCTGGCATCGCAGTATAGGCTTATCTCATTACAAGTAGCCTGATGGTACTTGTAGTATTCATGGAATTGCAGGAAGAGGTCATCTTGCGTCTTCTGCTCAGCTCCCAACACATAGAAGTCTTTCAGTGTGCGGTACTCGTTCTGGCTGCGCAGGTGCTGGTTTACGGTTAGGCAGTTGATGGTGGCGCCCCAGTCTACGCCAAGGATGAGGGGCTGCCCTTTCACCAGGTCTCCATCTCCCCGGCAGTCGGTGGCCTGTCCTACCTTCTGGTAATGGCCGTAGTCATAGGCGTCGTAGCCGTGGGTGTTGGCATCGAGGAGGGGATAGAAACCATCCTTCACCATTTGCGGCCGCTTATTGAAGTATTCGGCCAGGAATATCCACGTGGCGATAGAACTTTGCCTGGCGTCCTTGAGATATCCGGGGCGCAGGTTATGCAGGTTTTCCCGGCAGTCGGCGCTTATAAAGTTCACCTCTTTCGGGGCTGCTATGGCTTTCTCTTCGAACTCCAGTAGCCAGGCTCCTTCCTGTGTGAGCGGGGTGCTGCTAATATACGTTTTCGAGCCGAACAACGGCTGGCGCACGTAGAGGTCTGTATTGGTGCCTCGCAGTGTCGGGTCGGTGTTCTGCTCCATCAGGTACTTATTAAGCAGCGCCGCTTCATCGGCAATGATCCAATCGGAGTTAAGACCCCGGCCATCGCCAGGCACGTCCTGGCTGACCAGGTGGATCAGCGTTCCGTTCCAGAAAATTATGGTGCGGCTGTAATCTCGTGGAGGTTGGTTCGGCCGGCCCCAACTGGATCGCCATGCCCTCGGCGGCTGCTGGCCAATGAAATAGTGGAGGTTTTCATACAATCCCACCATTTCCAGCCCCTGGATGAGGCTTGGCAATATGCGGGTAAGGATAAGCTTGTAAGTAGGGCCGATGAACAGCCCGGTGCTGCGCGGCATGGACTCTACCAACTGCTTGATGCGCATGCCCAGGAAAGTGGTCTTTCCTGTGCCACGTGCCCATTCCAATACGAGAATGCGGGATTGGCTACGGCTCGCCAGTAGCTGTGGTAGGTTCAGGTTCAGCACATGTTGCCGGTTCTCTACATCCCGCATCAGGCGCTCATAATCGCCCGAGTTGTTGCCATGCAGGCGGGCGATGGCAGACCTGATCAGCGCTTCGTCATTCTTCTTCGTCTCGGACTTCTTCATACTCCAGGTATTCATCTACCGTAGGTAGCTCGGATGAGAAGTTCACTGCGCCTGCAGACAGCATATTGTCCAGGCGCTGCACCTGCTCTTCAGGCAGGCCGACGATAATCATAGCGGGCTTCAGCTTTTCGAAGTCTGGCAGGTCTGGCGATTCCTTATCGAGGGCCATTATTTTGGCCATTGTGTCGACGGCCCTGGCCATCGCCTTGAAGTCTTCCTTCTTCTTGGCCTGCCGAAATGTTTCGGCGGCATATTCGAAAACGATGTATCGAATGCCTTCCTTCTCTGCCTTCTGCACGTCTCCGAACAGGCTGATGGCATCGCGTATGTCGCGCCAGGCTTGCACGTCGCTCAGATCCCACCGCTTCTGGTGCTTCTTTATTGCCCGGGTGGGGCTATGGAAGCGGCAGAGCAGAGTATGTGCCGCCACCAGGCGCTGCCTGATCTGCTCCTGCGTAGGAGTGAGCCGCACCCTATCTCGATTATCGAGATAGAAAGCGCGGATCGCTTCGATGGAGGTAAGCTTATTTCTCTGTTGTCCCATGCGGCGAAAATACTTGAAAATGAAGCGTATGGATAGGACTACAGCCCAAGAGCCGCATCTATGGCGGCCAACTCTTCGGCTTTCTCGAATTGTTCCTGCTCATATTGCTTTCTGGACTGGGCATCGAGGCTGGTGTTTTTCAGTTTCGCGCGCAATTGCCGGAGCCTTACCCGGATGCTGTCCCGCCGCAACATCTTCTTCACCGTAGCATCTACGATGTCGTCCTGAAGTTGCTCTGCAGGCACATTTCCGGAGCGCTCCCAATCCCGGATCGCGCTGTACACCTGGTCGATCTTGGGTTGGATGTTGATACACATTTCCCGAGCGATATCATACCGCTCCTGGTCGCTGCTGGCGGTGCTGAGCATAGCGTGCATGCGGCTGCGCTGTTTCATAAGGCGCTTTCCTCTGTCACGGAGTTTCTGCACTTCCGGCGGCTCTGGCCTTCGTTCTGCTAAGGGTTTTCTCTCCGGCACATTGGGCAGGTGAGGCGTAGAAGCCAGCAGCTTTTCCACAGCCTGCCTTACCTGCTTTTTCATCTCCTGGGTGATTAAATGGCGCTGGCTGCGCGGCTCTAATCGCCGCGTATCAATGCCCTTCTCATTCAGCAGGCGTATTCCTTCTGCGAAGGCCCCGTTGGTTTCCAGCCAATATGATGCTTTCGTCGTCCACATACGAAAAAGAAAAAGGCCGCCTTATAGGGGCGGCCCGGCGTTGCAAAAACACAAAAAACAAACAATCCTTTCACTTCTTAGGCGCGGCGGCCGGGGAAGCAGAGGAAGCAGATGGCGATACAGGCTTGCGGCGCAGCTTCGAAAAGCCGGCGCGCACAAGGGCTTCAGCGCGGCGTAAGGTCAGCTTAGTCACGTCGATCGCGCCATGGCGGCCGAAAGTCTGGCGGTGGCCGCCCACCCAATTCACCAGTTCATATTGTTCCGCCACTTCGGCGGGAAGTTTCACGCTACTCATATTCGTGGAATTTTTTCGGTGAAAAAATAGCCGGTTACGGCGTGTTCGGCGTTTCGTCGATGCCATGCGTGTCAGCATCGTAGATGTAGGTCGGCTTGCCAGTGTTGGCATATAGCGTCACCTGGTAGCCTACACGCTCACCGCCGCTGCCACCTTCTACTACTTCTACGAAAACCGGGTTGTCTGGGTCGCCAAGCACGTGATAGTTCCCGTCCTTCGTCGGCACGAGCCATACGGCGCAGCCGGAGCATGCCACAAGGGCGTCGAGCCATTCCAGCACGTCGGCGCCATTGCCTGCAACGAAGAAGGTGTCCCGCTGCCGGTATCCTTGCCCGCCAATCGGGCCTTCGAGGTTGTTCGTCAATTCGCCGGTATCTACGACGATGGCGCTTACATTGCGCCAGTATCCTTTCCCGGATGCGGCGCCGGTGAAGTCGAACGCCTCATCGAGGATGAAGGAATCTCCCTGGTCAGTGCCGCCACCGGCAGCACGGGTGGCAGGCCAGCCGGTTAGCTCGGAAATCGGTGTCCAATACCGTTTCTCCTTGGTTCCCGGCGGGATCGACATGCCACAGGCCTTAGCTAGAGATGCAAGATTGCACATATTATCAGGTTGTGAAAGTCAAAAAATAAGGTTTCGTCAGGCCTTCTTCCGGAACCGGACGATGGCATACAGCTTCGTAATGCCTGTATTCGCGCTCCTGATCCAAAGCCTGTGCCGAATGCCCGTGTTGTATCCCGTCACGAATACCTGCTCCGTTCCGGATATCGCCACCGTGTCCTTATTGATCCAGCTCTCCAGGTCAGGAAACATGCTTTCCTGCACGTAGATCGTCAGGTTCGTAGTGTCATCCACGTTGGTCGCGTCCAGGTGCCATGCGTACTCGTAAGTTTCCTTATCCACCAGTTCCTTGGGGATGGTGAGGATAAGGGTGTCGGCATTGGTCAGCGTGTCGATGCCATCGCTGTAGAAGTCGAAAATGCGGCCATTGCCGATCTGCGCGCTGGCGCTGCCGAAAGACAGCAACAACAGCAGCAGCAGCATAGGCGCCACTTTCACCAGCCAGTACATCTTGCGGGCTGCCATTTCGGCCAGGAATGCCAACACATCTTTCTGTGTCGCAGAGGCCAGGCTGGGGTTCAGGCTTTTCTCCTGGTCGGTAAGGGCTTTCCCCTGGGCCACCTTCATAAGGGCCTGTGCAGCCACTACCTGGTTGTTAGTGTACCGTACGGTGGGATGCCCATCGCGGATGCAGTAGGCAGCGGTTTCCGCATCGCCGCTCGGGCTTTCCAGGGTCAATTTCACCTGGCCGGGCACTTTCCTTTTCCCTGTGGCGATGGCATCTTCTCGTGCCGCTGCGACAGCTTCTTCAAGTTGGGCGGCATGCTGCTCGTCGCGCTTCTTCAGTTCGGCTTCCAGTTCCGCCACTTTTTTTTCAAGTTCCTTGCTCATTATCGTAATAGATAGAGTGTGATTGAATGGGTTACGCCTGGTCGCTTACGAAGCAGTGCTTCGTAGTCTCGAAGTTGTAGAAGCGGTAGATTTCCGCGAACACCTTCAGGTTCCGGTCTTCGGGTTCGAAGCGGAAATTGAAATAGCGCGGGTATCCAGTGCGCGTGCCGATGATCATGCTCTCCAGGTTGTTGAACACCAGGATCATGCGGTCGTCGCCTTCCATTGCTGTGCAGCCCTTAATAAGCTTGTTGTAGTGGTCGACGCGCAGATACAGCTTATCCTGCTGCTGTTCGTTCACCATCCGGGTGGGGTACTTCTCCTGATAGTCGTCGGCATAGGCCTGTGCGTTGGTCTTGCTCATGTAGATGGAGCCGCCATAGTAGCGGTACGGCTCGGGGATCTCCTTGCAGAAATCGCGCACATAAGCCACCATTTCGGCGGTATCCACTACCCCCGTGTTGATCGGCGTCAGGCGGCCGGAGTTGATGTGGTCGGCGATAGCCTTCTTGTATCCATCGCAGCTTTCCAACACGGCGCCGGCAGTGCCAGGCGTAGGGGCTACGTATTCGCCCGACCAGCTTACCAGGTTGAGTTCCTCATTCAGCTTCGGGCCAACGAGTTGCTGCATCAGGTACTGCACGTAGGTCATCTTCGTCTCGTTCGGGTCGGGCGTGAACCAGTTGGCACGCCAGCGGGAAAAGAACTTCTCCAGCTCCTCTGCTTTGAAAAGCTTGTCGATCTTGATCGGCTGCAGGTAGCTGGTAATGCCGTCGTAGCTTTCGTCTCCTTTCGGGGTGAACTGCGGCTGGTAAGGCTGCAGCAGGTCGGTCACTTCGCCTTCCTGGCCGGTATAAGCATAATCCGTCTCTACGAAAGGCAGGTCGGCTTCGAACTCCAGGCTCTGCCGGAGCGAGGCGTGTATCTGCGGAGAAAACCGCTGCACGAACTGCTGAAGGCCGGCGGCAGTGGCTTCGATACTGATAGTATGCATAATTCGTAATTAATGTGTGTGATTGAATGGGTTGATGGCCCTGCCGCTTAGCGCTTCACTACGCGCACGGGCCCTCCTGTTTCTGCTGCTGCGCGGGCTTGCTTTTCCAGAGCAGCAAGTACATCGTCATCGCCAAGGGCTGTCTCTTTTTCCGTCATCACGCCGGTGGCAGCAGCGCCAGGCTTGGCGGCTATCTCGTCGATCCGGGACGATTGTGCCGCTATGGCATCAGCCTGCGTAGCTTGCGCGGCCTCGATGGCAGCCAGGCGCGTGGCGAAGGATGCCAACTGGGCCTGCAGCGCTTCCAGTGCGTCCGGCGCGGCGGCTTGCTGGCTGCCCGTGATGGCGGCGGAAAGCCGGTCTACCTCTTCTGCGTTGAGAAATACGCCGCCATCCTGGGCTTCCAGCTTATAGCCGAGCACCCCCTCTATGGTGGTCTTATTCATACTCGTGGAATTATTGGTGTTAAGAAAAAATACCCGTTCTACTGCCTGCTCGAAAGTCATCATGCCATCTATCATGCCGATGGCTGCGGCTTGTGGCGCCGTATAAGTGCGCCCCTGGTAGGCTTCGTCTGCCTTGAGTTGCGGGCGAAATTCCCGCACGGTGGTGATGAATTGCTGAGCGTATGGGTTCAGTAGTCCAGATCGTAACTTGTCATAGTTCTCTTCTAAGGCATCGCGGATGTCTTCGTTTTTCAACGGGCTTTCGTCCGCATATACCTCGTGTATTTTCACGCCCTGCTCCTCCCAGTATTTCCGGAAGTCGGCGAACGTGATCATTACGCCAATGCTGCCGGCTATGTCGGTCGGCTCGCTGGCATATATTTCGTCTGCTGCTGCGGCAATGTAGTATGCTGCACTGCAAGCATAGCCGTTGAACCAGGCAACCACCGGCTTTTTCACCTCCTGCCGGATCATGCGGGCCACCGTTTCAATATTGGTCGCCTCTCCGCCGCCGGAATCGATGCTCAGGATGTGCCCGATGATGTTCTCCCGATTCTCTGCTTTCCTTATCTGCCGCATCAGGCTTTCCATGCCCGGAGGGCCGCAATACTGGTCGAATTTCGTGATCACGCCGGTGATGCTGTGCACCGCTACCGACTTGGGCGGCGGCGCATTCTGCTCATACTCCCTGTCGTCACCTGCCCGAACGGCGAAAGCCCGGTGAGAGGCTTCTACCGGAAATGTGACTTCTTCGCCTTGCACCAGGCGCATGGCCAGGGGCAGGTAAGATTCAATCATGTGTGGGTGGAGCATCCACACTCCGGTATTGATTGCACGCAATAGGTTCATACGTGCAATTTTCTGGTTTTCAAGGCGGCAGAAAAAGGACGGGGTTAGGCTGGTAGCCCGTAGGCACGCTGTGGGGTCTGGCCTGAAAATTCGATGCTATAATGGTTCAGGCCGCCCTGGTCGGCCCCTATCTCGCTGTTGGCCGTGAAAGAAAGGGGGCTTTCCAGCGTGCCGATCAGCCACTGCTGGCCGTGCCGGTCGGTAAGGCGCACCAGAAAGGCATATTCGGCCATGGCGTTTAACTGGCCCGACACTTCGTGCCGAAGCCGGGGCGTGATAGCCTGTATGGATTGCAGGAAGCTATTTCCCTGGGCACTGCGCTGCTGCGTTTCGCGCCAGGGTTCGCCGAAGGGAATGATGGGAAGGCGTAGCCAGTCGAAACTGGCCAGTGGCAGGCCGCCAGATATCTGATAAGTGGAGTTGATGAGTTCTTCATACGCCTCATCGTTCACCCAAGTGGTAGGAACGTATTCAATGGTGCGCAGGCCTGAAGGGTTGGCCTGGCCGCAAAAATTTTCGATGCTGACGAGTTCCGGCATATTGGTGGAATTAGAGGACACGGAAGGTTTTCGAAAATAAGCCTGAAAGCCTGTAATAATGCGGCTTTTAGGCTTGCAGACATTTTTGTGAGTTTAAGTCTGCTATTTTTTTGTCTTGCCGCCACCTCGTGGCGGCTTTTTTCACCGAATCGTACCCTATGTCATCTTCGGTTATGCCGCAGTGTTGAAGGAAGTCTTCTATCACGTCTTTTTCCGTCACCCCGTTGCACACTCCGACGAGGATAAGCCGGCCCAATGTGTCGTGAAAGTGCTTATGCACCAGGCGGTCGAACATGAAAATGCTTTCTGCCGTCCAGTACATCCGCCATTGCTTTTCCATGCGGCGGGTGATCTTCACTGGAAGCTGCCCGGTGTACTGCTCCCTGATCGTGGCCTGCTTATTCCCATCCTTGTATTGCCGCATAGTGTTCAGCAGGTCGGCCTTGGTGCTTACCAGCCACTGGAGCAGGTATGGGATCAGCCCGTTTCGGTGCAAGTCGAGCACCTCGTTTTCCTCCAGGTTTTCGATCGTGCGCACATACTTCAGCAAGTATGGCCGCATGGGTATGCGCGCCGTGATCTCGAATCTTGCCATCAGCTTCTTCGATTAGGTGTCTTTTGTGTTACGAATTGAAAAAAATAAAGTTGCAACGCTAAGCGCCTGTCGGCGAACACGGGGAGGGCGCCGCGCTCGCCGAGTAAAAAGCTATGCAGTAGCGCTCTCGGAATCTTCTTTCCCTTTCAGCTCGCCGAAGAAGAGCTTCCAGTCTTCCAGGATTTCCTCGCCCTCAGCCAGCACATAATTAGCGAAGCGGTAAGTGCGCAGCACCCGGCGCAGCGCCGCTACAGCCTTGCCCGCTACGGTTTCCAGGCTTTCGCCGCGGCGCTTGGCAAGCTCAGCATATACCGCGTCGGCCTCTTGGGCGTCCAGGTCTTTCAGTTGCGCCCAGAATACAGGAAAATCATTGGCGATCTCCTTCAGCCGGCCGAAGTTGTTCACCACCACCAGCAGGTCGGTGTATTGCGCGCCATCGTGCAGAGCGCGGGAAAAATCGTCAGTCACATCGAGAGCGTCATTAAGTGTGTCTACCACTTCATCGAAGCCCAATTCGCTGCCACCTACTTGCAGAAATGCCATAGTTTCTATGTTTTTCGTGAAGAAATATGCCATTGCAAGTTCTTTCACAGCCAGCACGGAAGAAAGGACTACCCATCCCCCAACTTAATGGCTTGTTCTATAAGTGCGTAGCCATCCTGGATCGGCTGAAACATGTGTATATGCCGGGCTGGGATGTCCTGCACATCGCCGGCGCTGAACACCTGCCCTTTCAGCGTGCCTATGTAGCTGCCTGCCAGGCAGTGTATTTTCTGCCTGGTGTTGTGGAAATGTGGCTTCAAGGCGTCGCCATGCAGAAACCGGACGAAGATGACCAGGTTGGCACTGAAGTTGGCTTGGCGGATTGCATTAGCGAATTCCCCATCATCACTGTATTTCATGTCTTTTGGGCCGGTGATCACCCGGGCGTATATGCCCGGAGCGATCTCCATGTAGTTGTCGCTGGATAGAGAGACGAAAGTGTCGCGGCCAATCAGGATCGCGTTGCCTTCGTCTTTCACGAATGTGGTGGGAAATGGGTAATTCACACTTACCCGGTACAGGCTGCGCTGCAGCTCTTCCAGGCTGCGCAGGCCTGTCTTTTCATGCTCGGGCTTTTGGGCGAAAAAAACGCGCCTGATGATGTCTTTCATTTTTTCAATTTTTCGATCTCAGACTTTATATTTTTCAATTCCTCGTTCTGCTGCTCCAGCCGAAGCTTCGTCACTTCTATGAGCTGGGTCAGCACCTCTACCTGTTTCTTGTCGCGCTCCCTGTTGTAGTTCTTTTCCGCCACGTACATGCGGAAAAGCGTGAGCACGGCTATCACGGCGAAGCCCAGCGGTAGGCTCTGCTCTAATATTTTCGATACGAAGGGGTCCATTGCTGGCTGTTGTATGGTTCATGGGGAGCGATGCCTGGCAATGTGCATAGAAAAGACAGGAGGCGGAAGGACGAAAAGCAAGAAGCCATCTGGCTGGCGCCAGATGGCTTCTTGTGGGCAAGGAGTTGCGTGTATGCACTAATTACCCGGCATCGTTTTTACGGAGTGCCTTAATAGCTATTTCTCTATTGTAGTCACTCACTATTTTCGCGAAATGTTCAGTCGCTTCGACTTGAATTATTGCTTCATTGAATTGTTCGATAATTTCTTCGACATCAGATCCATCATACCGCTGAATAAGGGTTCTGAAAATGTCTTTGATTTTTTCAATAGCTTCCATTTCCATTGTGTAATTTTTCCGCGCCGCTAATCGACGGCGCTGGGTGAATAATTCTAATCGAAAACGCCGGGTAATTACGCGCACACGCCAGCCGGGCGTAACGGGATCAAGGCGGCCGGCGTATGCGCAATGTCCATTATGCCACAGTGCGGCAATTACACAGGTATTTTCAACAACCAATGACCTTCCACTTCAAACCCTTGATATAAGGTTTTTGTCAATGGAGATTTTGCTTTGTTAGCCATAGGCGCAAGGGCTCCCACTATTTTAGATAACCCCTCAAGATCACACCCAAATTTGTCAATAAGGATTTCTTCAATTTCCTGGTTGCTTAAACCATCAGGGACATCGCATATATATTCCGCTAAAATCACGATGTCTGTAAAACTAATATTTATTGACTTTTTCATAATATATTTAATTGTAAAGTGAATTGCCGCACCGACGGCATAATTACGGCTACCCGTCCAGCCCCTCCATACGTCTGGGCCTGCGTGTAGCATTGTCCATTAACCGCGATCAAAACACTCTAATGGCTGCGCTTCAAGCCAATCTTCGAAAGGCTTCCCATCAATAATCAATTCTTGCTTTTCACTACTGGCCCAGTAGTATTGGCTGGTGTTGACGTAGCATTTTACGCAAACGGTAGTCCGGTTGAAGTCTCCTTCCCCCGGCAGCATGATTCGCTCTCCTTTTTGGTTTTGAACTGTAGCGCCTATTTCGATGGCCAGTTGTATTTTTGCCATGTTCTCTGTCATGATATTATGGTTTTTATTTTTATGATACATGAATCCACCTGGTCTTCTCCTCCAGTATCTCATCCAGCTCCTCCCATCTGGTGAACTGGATAGAAACCAGGTCGAGGATCAACTTGTAACTCGTGGTTGACGGGAATTGAAACTCCCGTGCCTCTTTGCCCAGCCGATACTATAGCTTAAATTAGAATAGCGAAAGCTGCGTAGTCAGCGTCTGCCGAAGCGCAGCAATAACCTGGTGTACGTTGAAATTATCTGCTTTTCGTGAAAAGAGAGAGATCCCGTAGAGGATAGCCTTATTTCTCGCTTCCCACTTCGTTGAAACCGGGCGGCTGTACTGCCCGAAACCGGGCGCGCCTACACTCCTGAAGCAGCCGACGGACAAGCCCTTGATCTCGAAATCATAGCCGTAGCTCCATAGCCCATCCTTTTCCGCCAGGAATATGATGGCGGTGAACTTCTTGTTGTTGAAGATCACCTCGCGAGTGGGGGTCAGGCAGACGCCGTGCTTATTGAATTTGTATTTACGAGACATGAATCCACCTCGTTTTTTCCTCCAGTATCTCCTCCAGCTCCTCCCAGCTGGTGAACTGGATAGAAACCAGGTCGAGGATCAACTTGTAACTCGTGGTTGACGGGAATTGAAACTCCCGTGCCTCTTTGCCCAGCCGATACCTTACCAGGTAAGGCTGGAATAACCTTCTCCTAAGCGCCTGCGCTTCTCTCAGGTATGCTTCATCCTTAGTCTGCCGATAATTCGACAGAGCTTCCTTCATCGCCAGGTATCTGCCCTGGCGCGCCATCGGCGATTTCCCTTTCCGCTTCTTCGGAAGCCTGGCGCCATCCATGTCCTGCTCGAATTGCTCCTGGGTGTAGTTCTTGAACTCTTCTCGGGTGAACTCCACCGCGAAGAGAGGGAAGCGCTGGGCCATTCGCCGGGCTACGCGCTTCCGCCTGCGCTCGCGCTTGATGCGCCACTGCTCCAGGGAGATCGCTTCGCGGTCAACCTGGTGCGTGTAGGTGGTTTCTATTACAATCCTTCCGCCCATGATTTTTTGTGTTGAAAAGTCGCCTATGAAAAAAGGCTTAACTGCACATATGCCGGCCGCCACCGGCAATTCGCCCGAAACCAATCATCGTTCAGTGCCACCGAGGTGATAATCACCCGGTGCGAACAATACGACCAGAAGCCGACGGCGTAGTCAATCACTCCTTCATCCTTCAGCTCCTTCACGACGGCCTGCAGATCATCCTCGCTCAGGCCGAGGGACCGGACCGGCGTGATGATGGCATCCAGGAAGACTAGATCCTGGCTGCTGCGCTTTAGGATGTCGAGTACCTGGGATTTCATCTTAATTCAATTTCACCCAGCCCTGCCCATCCTGCCAGATGTGCACGCGGGCAGAGTCAGTGATCCAGATGTCATCGTGCTCGTAGGGCGCGCAGCAGCCATTCTTCTTTTTGATGTTGTAGAAGTGCGGGTACTGCTGCCGCAGGTCGTTGAGCTGGTCCTGCCGGCCGAAGCGGTAGAAGATAGCCGCGGTAAAAGCCAGCAGGAAGATGGTGAATAGGACAAACTTTTTCATATCGAATCCGCATTCTTCTCTCTCATAATATCCAGTACCGAAGCGGTAACAATATAATCTTCCAATCGGTCATATCCTTCTTTCAGCTCACTCCAATTACTGTCAACCCACAGGCTGGTGATCGCCTCGCCGGCCCAGCACTCGCCCTCATCCCATACCCACTTTCCTATTTCGTCTTCTCGGGTATAGCCTTCATAACCCAGTTCCAGGTCCTCCTGGTAGTCATCCCGGGTAAGGATATGAAACGACTTCACGTGTTCCTTCACCATATCGACGAAATAGCCCAGGGGAGCCGGGCCTTCATAGGCGTATGGCAACGCTTTCTGGTAGTGCTTTTCTACAATCTTTTCCATCTCAAAACGCTTGCCCATTAGCTTCCTTGATTTTTTCGGCCGCATAATTCTCCGCCTCCTTCCAGTCCACATCACCAGGAGCGTAGTCGATCAGCAGGCGCTTGATAGCCGATATATGGAAATCGATCACGTAATAATTCGCATCTATCTTCATCGCCGGTACGATCGGCATTTCGATAAGGGTTTCGGCATATTCATCCTGGCTGAGCCAATACTCCACTTTCATCTCCGGCTTGACGACCTGGGCGACGCCGCCAGGCTGGTAACCAGATACGGTGTCTGCTGTAGTGTCCCTTTCAACCAGGTGGAGTTCGGTGATGACCTCGATGTGAGCCGTGGCGCGCCATAAGTGGGCTGCCTTATTCAAGATGTCGGCCAGCTCATTGAGCTTCTTAATAGTTGTCTGGTTCATAATTACACTCAATTTTAAGTTGAAAAATTTGTTTCATTCCTCCCAGCAGCCGGCGCAAAGCAGACCAACCAGCAGGCAAATAGTTGCGATCATCATTAGTCGAATATTTCAAGTTGATTATCTCGATAATACTTGCCGTATGTCTTTCTCATCTGGTTGTTTCCCTGGTCATACCGCAGGTGGCAGGCAGCGCATAGGGTCAGCAGCCTATCATCCTGCACTTGCCAGTTCGTTTCATCCCAGTCGAGGTGGGCGACGGTGAGGACGGCATCCGCAGCAGTGGCGCCGCAATGGCGGCAGGTGAAGTTGTCACGCGCGCGGATGCGGAGGCTGATGTGATCCCAGTTCGGCGGGTAGCGGTTCTTATTGATAGGCATGGCTATACTTTTTCGTTCCAATGCTGAATGGCTTCTTCAATCCTGCCCGCAATGGCGGCAGCTATAGCGCCGCCTTCTTTCACCTGGGCAAGTATTGCGCCCAGGTGTGCGGCCATCTCCTGACGGGCCAGCTCTGCGGCCTGCAGCCGGGCTGCAGCATGGCCCACCGATTCTCCTGGCCGGAGTATTTCTTCCACGCGCTCGCGCCTGCCCCGGGCAGCGCCTTCCTGGTAGCCGTCGGCCTTGCCGGCCAGGTAGCCCTGGTGGTAGCCGTCTTCTTGGCCGGAGCGCCGGCCCTGGGCATAGGCTTTCTGAAGCTTCAGTTCATAGTGTTCCTTCATGCCCTGAAGGATACCCTGTCTCGTCACTTCCTCGCGCTGCTCGCGCAGGTATTGAGCCGTGGCGGAAAGATGCCCGTCGCGGTAGCCTTCGTCGTATCCTTCTTTGTGGCCTACATCGTAGGCTTGCTTTTCGTATAGTGGCAGCATCAAGGTCATTGTCTTAGGTTTTAAGTTGGAAAAAAGGTTGTCACAATTCCACCTTCGGCGGCGCCAAAGGCGGACGGCTGTTGCCAGGAATCTTTTCAGCCAGGCTGATGAGCCACACCGCCGGGTACATCAGCGCAGCGGCGGCCAAAACCAGGATGATCTTAATTATCTGCATCACATCGGGTTTTTCGGCTGGCGAAAGAGAGAAGCCTGCCCCCTACCCTGCCCTTTCATGCCATTCAGCATTTCCAGAAGATCGTCAAGCTCAAGCTGGCACGTCTGGAAAATTTCCAGCATAGTGTGCAGCATCAGGTGCTTTTCTGTTGCATCCGTAAGGGTGCGCAGAGTGATCTCTCCATTCATGTATTGCCTGCGCATACGGATCAGCTTATCGCTGCCTTTCGCTTCCATCTCCGATAAGAGCAGCACTATGTCTGCTCTTCTAATTTTTTTCATTGCTTCCATGTCACATAATTTGTTTTTTAACACACGCCTAACAGCGCGTTTGCGGAAAGGCCTGGGAAATTTTCGAGCAAAATCTCGTGACCCTATGAAATCCTGTCTACCGTGTCTACCGTGTCTACCAGCCATCTAATCAATTGCTTAACAACAAGTTAAGCCGGTAGACAGCCGGTAGACAGAACCACCCTCTTGTCTACCGGGTAGACGCCGGTAGACAGAAAGTAGACAGAAAGTAGACAGAAAGTAGACACTTGTCTACCGTGTTAATCCATTGAAATAGAAATAGTTAATTTCATTTTTCAATGAAAAAACGGCTTCGGTAGACAGGTAGACAGCATATAGGTTCAGAAATTCGTGAGAAAAATTTCCTTGCCCGCCATTCCGTCATATTATAAAATGTCAAATTGTTGCAAATCACTCCCCTTCCACCTCTACTGTAAGAGGCAGTTCAATGGGCAGTTGCTCCAGGTCGAACACGTAGCAACTGTAGTTCTTGTCGCCGAACTTCTTATTCCTTTTCTGCCCCAGGTAGGCGGGGCTGGTTCGCAGGTAGTATTGCAGGGCGCCCAGGTCGAGGCCGTTCTTGCCCCGTTGCCGTTGGTGGCGCTCCTGGTATTCCGGGTGCAGTTTCGCGAAGCGGATGTAGATCAGCACCCTTCGCTCCTGGAAGTTCACCAGGCGGCTGTCTTTCCGTTCGCTGCTGTTCAGTTCGTTCTGGAAAGTTTCGCTCACCTTCTCCTCCACTATCAGATCCTCCTTATGATGTATGCCACTCTTCGGGTCGGCCTGCCCCTTGCTGTGCAGGTATTCGAGGATGCGCCAGAACACACTCAGCTCGTCTTCATTGAAGATGCTGTCGCTCTGCTCTATGATGTTTCCGTAAGTCCACTCCAGCAGCTCGCCATACTTGAACCCGAAATCAACCTGCTCCTTCAGCACATCCACCACAGCTACCGGGATCAGGTGATTGTTCACGATCCTGTCTTCCACCACTCTCCCATCCTGCTCCAGCTTGCGGCTGAACACAACGCGCAATTGCTCGAAGCTTGCGCTGAACCTATCTTCCACAGCTTCCCGGTATTGCAGCAGGTACTGCGTGATCTGCGTAAGCTGCCCGCTTTCCTCTATGCTCTTCAATCGCTTGGCCCGCTGCTGGCGCTCCAGCGTGTTGTTCCCGCTCTTGCAGTTCAGGCTGATCACGCGCTTGAATAGCGCGATGTCCTTGGTGGGTTGCTGCTGCCCGGACAGCATCAGGCCCGACTTCACCTTGGTCGTCTTGGTGCGGTTGTCCTGGGTAGCCAGGCCTCGCTCATGGCCGGCGCCATCATAAGCGCCCTTGAGGGCCTCTACTCTGCGGAAGTCTACGTCGTTGCTGTACTCGTCGAACCAGATTATCCCGTTACTCACCTGGGCAAGGCGGCGCTTGAACGCCACCGGCGTGCCGCTGGCCAGGTTGAACGGGTCGTGCTGGTTCGACCTTCCGAACAGTGCCATCACAGAGCGCGCCAGGAAGGTCTTCCCCGACCCGGATGGGCCGAACATATTGAGGTGCGGGAAAAACTGGAACTTCTGGAAGATGATATCGCGGAACAGCGCCGCGCAGGCGAAGGCCACAGCCATGGCGCCATTCCAGTCGTGCACATCAACCATCTGCCGGCTCCAGTTGTCGAAGCTGATGCAATCCCTGTCGCCGTAGAAGGCGAACTTCTTCTCGAACTCAAACTCCTCGTCTACATCATCGCTCTTTATGTTTTCCTGCAAGCGGCTAAATGCCGGCAGGAAATAGCGTGTCCCCTCATGCTCTACTACTCCGAACTCATCGACCTCCCGGAAGCTGCCGCCCAGGCTGATGCCGTTCCCCCAGGTATAGAAGCCATCTCTGTGCCAGCCCATCACCATGATGGGGAAGCAGTCTTTCGATTCGCGGTACACCTTCGCCTTCACCCGCTCGTAAAATTCCGGCTTGCCGGTGAAGAGAAAGTTGCCCATGCGCTCCGTGGCTTTCCGAAATTCTGTAAGGCTGGTGAAGATGGTGGCGTCGGCGTTGATGATGTAGCTCTTGCCGTACTCGTTGCGGATCTCCACCAGGCGCTGGCTTGCCTGGGCGCCGATGATGAGCATGAGCGGCTTGATGATGAAGTTGCTCACGCTGAATCCCTCGCTCTCAGCGTCGCTGCTCACGAAGTATCGGTTGTTTTTTTCATACAATCCGAACTCGATGATACTGCGCTCCTGGTCTTCGCTGAAGTTCTTCGTGCCCTTCAGGCTCTTCTTCTCGTAGTGCTCTACCCTATCCTGTATCTGCTTGCGCACGCTGCCCATTCGCCCTTTCTTAGTCAGCTCCCGTATGTACGTCTCGCGGAGTGTTGTACTCTCCATCGCCGCCAGCAGCTCGCCGGCGATGTTGAAGGCGCGCTCCTTGGCGAACACGTCGCTATCATCCCAATCCAGCATGGTGCGCCAGATCAGCCCGTCCTGAGCCTTCTCCTCCAGGAAAGTTTCCACAGCCGCCCGGCTGTACTTGCGCACGAAGCTGTCCGGGTCTTCGCCATCGGGCAGCATGGCCACCTTCACCGCCAGGCCAGCCTTGAGTAATATCTCCACGTCGCGTATGGCGGCTTTCCGGCCTGCCTCATCGCCATCGCGCCAGATCAGCACCTCGTCGGTGTAGCGCTTCAGCAGCTTGGCCTGCTGCTCGGTCAGCGCTGTGCCGCATGTTGCTACCGCCATGGGGAAGCCGTACTCTGCGAGTGTAACTACGTCGGTGTAGCCCTCTACAAGTATGGCTTGCCCCGCCTGGCGTATGTCGTTGCGGTTTTCGGACAGCCCATAGAGCGTGCTGCCCTTGTCGTATATATCCGTTTCGGGGGAGTTGATGTACTTGGGCGTGCGCGGGTTCTTATCGGTGGGGCATTTCCTGCCGCCCCACCCGATCACCTTGCCCATGTGGTTGGCGATAGGAAAAAGGAAGCGCTCCCGATACACGTCGAATAGCGCATTCCTCTCCTTATGAATAGAAAGAACGCCGATACTTTGCAGTTGATCCGTGTCCCAGGCCATTGCCTGGGCGGCGCCGAGCAGTGGGTTGCCACCAGGGGCATAGCACAGCCGAAAGCGCTGTATGGTTTCCCACTTGTATTTACGGCCAGCGAACTCGTATAGTTCACCGGGGGCCGTAGCTATGTGGCGCCAGGTGTTGTGCCAGTACCATTCCTGCACCTGGGCAGCCAGGTGCATCAACACCTCCTGCTTGGCTTTCCGTTCCTTAGCCTGCTTCAGGTGTTCCTCCCTGTTGGTGTACTGCTCATATTGCACCGATACCCTGCTCGCCCGGGCTATATGTTCCAGAGCTTCCGGATAGGCCATCCCCTTGTAGTCGATCAAGAATTGAATAGCATCTCCGCTTTCGCCACAGCCGAAACACTTGTAGGTGTTTCTGTTCGGGTTTACTGTGAAGCTTGGCGTCTTCTCCTGGTGAAATGGACATAGGCCTACATAGTTGGCCCCGCGCTTGTCGAGCGTGACAAACTCGCGGATGATTTCGTAAGCCGATACGGCAGCCTTGATCTCTTCGGCGTTCTTGATCATTGTTCTTTCTTTCAGATTATAGGGTATAGGGGGACACCCAATTACGCAGTATCCTGGCTTATACGGAAGGACACAGCCTTCCGAAAAGCAATGGGCTAACGGCCCTGCCTGATGGCAGGAAACAGCAACTGAATTGTGTGATCGGTATGTATGCGCTCTCGAAAAAAGGGCAGGCTCAGAGGGGGGGGATGAGCCTGCCGCTCAATAGATAATAATTGACCTAAGAAAATCCAAGTATCGTCGTAGCCAGGAAAGGAAGCGCGGGGGGAGCGCTTCAGAAATCCCAACTTCAAAACTCTTTCTCTGCCTTCATCCTCATAATCATCTCCCACAGTGCTGCCGCTATCTCCTCCATCTGCCCTACCCTTCCATAGTCGCCCTCATCGGTAGCCTCATGTATCTCGTCCTGAACCTGCTTGCGTGTCGTCCAACACGCATGTATCAGCA
>JACDJB010001222.1_pt1 | contig 21546 bp, 44 predicted proteins | sample 7454121 | NCBI WGS metagenome assembly JACDJB01 (sample SAMN14253290, study PRJNA609438) | sludge metagenome | isolation source: sludge after 25d culture with pyrite | collected 2018-12-20
AACTTACCACTTTGCGCCAGTGAATACGCAATAGATCAGATACACAAAGAAAAATTTTAAGGATGGGATTTTTAAATAACAATCAAATAACAATAAAATGAAAACTGAATTTATTTACACTATTGGAGAAACACATAAAATTGTTATTGATCCATCTATTGTATCAATACTTCAAGACAAAGAAGCTCTTGTAAAATTAGCCTTAACTCATTTATCAGAAAAAGAAAAATTGCAATTAATTAATATTTCAATATATGTATATTTTGAAGGAGAATACGAAATAATACTACCTGAATGGTTTTCTGAAACAAAAGGAAAATTTAGGTTTGGAAATGGAATATCAATTTGGCACCCTTTGAGCGAGTGAATACGCAATAGATCAGATACACAAAGAAAAATTTTAAGGATGGGAAAAATTAATTACGGTAACGGTTTAAAAAAACGAATGTAAAAAACACGAATTATGGAATTAATAATATGTTTAACAATAGGAACGATAGGAACATTTATACACTTCGAGTTACAAGATATTGTTCGAGAATTAAGAAAGAAAAATGAGTTACTTGAAAAGCAGAATGAAATTTTACAACAAAAAATAAAATAATAAAAATATGTTCAATTCACAATTTTATCAGAGATTAATAAAATATTTTAACAGTCCTAAAAGATACATTGTAAATATAGAAATTCAAGTGAAGGATAAATTTACCTTTATAGATGTAGAAGTTATTTCAAATTCAAAAATTGGACTTGGAAAAAAAGCGAAGGAAATAATCAAAAAAGATTTAAAAATTATTCCACAAGGATCAAAATGCTTAGGCCGAATAAAACAATTTAATGAATTCTGAATATTCAAAGCAATAGATCAGATACACAAAGAAAAATTTTAAGGATGGGAAAAAGATTGTTTGATCCTTGGGTGGATGAAATTCATGCACTGGATGAATATCAAAAAACAAAAGTTTACCTGCATTACTATTGCACGGCAATTACATTAGATAATGATTTCAATGTTATTGATATTCTTGGGCCAAATGGTCTGAATGGATGTGGCAAACCATATAAACAGTTTAAAAACATTGCATTTTATTTTTTCAAAAACCGTTTGAGAACAAAAACCTATGCTGAATTTGTATCACCAAAAAATATAATAGTTAGGGATATGGGCCCTGATTGGCAAAAACGCGGATGTGCCGATAGGTGGTATGTAAATTATTCTGGAATATATTACTGGTGGCCAAGGTTTAAAGATGAAATTGATATTCATACCTGATCCGGTGGCCCCGGATGCTACATTTTAGGCCATTTTTGCCATTTAGAGGCAAAAATAATCACTCTGAAAATCAATAAGTTAGCATATTTTTGTAAAATATAGGTTAAAAAAATGTACTACTATTAAAAAAGTACTACTTTTGGCCACATAAACAAACAAAAACTATAAAATTATGACACAGCAAGAATCAAACACAGTAAGATTTAAGAATACAAACAATGATGATATTGTTTGCTTGATTACAAGACTTGAAGAGAATAATAGTGCAAATGGATTTACAATTTCTTTTAGAACATATAATGTAACTGAAGGTATTGGCGGATATGAAACGACTTATTGGGTTGGTAACTGCTCTATCAAATGTGCTAAAACGTTCGAGGGCTTTGCGTTCGGGCGGGATTATTAGCACAAAAGTAGATATGGAAACGAAACTTCAAAATAGCACAAATGTTCATTCGGAGCGGTTCACCCCGCCTGACGCAAAACCCGTGTTATCGGCTGCCAAATCTGTATGGTTAGTCGGTTGCGAAGAAAGTCAAGCGGTTACTATTGAGTTAAGAAAATTTGGAATTGAAGCGTTTTCGTGCGACACAGAACCATGCTCAGGAGGTTTTCCTGAATATCATTTGCAGATGGATGTTTTTGATGCAATAAAATTGATGAAACCAAAGGTTGGAATTTTCTTTCCCCCTTGCACATATCTAACAGTTTCAGCAAATCGGCACTTGGTTAATAACCCTGATAGGTGGCAAAAAATGGTTGATGCTTTGAAGTTTGTTCACACCCTTATGAATAGCGACATTGAACATATAGCAATTGAAAATCCAATAGGTTTAATTTCTACATACATCAGGAAGCCCGACCAAATTGTTTCACCTCATTACTTTGGCGATAAAGTGAAAAAACAAACTTGCCTTTGGTTAAAAAACTTGCCGAAACTGAAATATGTGCAGAATGATAATTTGTTTGAAATGAAAACACTGGTTGAGCCTGATTATGTGATTTACAACTCTAAAAAATCAAAATCCGGAAAAAGTAAATATTCAATTTCAGGAACCAAACCCACGACTGGAAACAATGAAGAAAACAGAAAATTTAGGTCAAAAACATTTCCCGGTGTCGCTCGTGCCATCGCAGAACAGTGGACGGTCGCACTTGGTTGCCGATAACGGCATATTATACGAAGCAAAACAAGCAGCCAAAATAGTTGGGGCTGTTATCAACGGTAAAAAAGTTAACAATAAAGTTCCAGTTGAATTTCAATACACATCAATCAAAAATCAATTAGCACGATAATGAACAAACAAATTATCATCACAGCCCGGCAGCATGTCGGGCTTTATTTGCGCTCAGTCCGGCAGGAAAAGAAACTTACTTTGTATGCAGTGGCCAAACTATCCGGCATAAAACAAGCTCAGCTCAAAGCAATAGAATCAGGATCACATTCCTACACCATTGACACATTTATGAAAGTTATCCGCGTGCTGGATTGTTATTTCATTCTGAAGGATAGGCAAGGCCGGCACCTGGATATGGATCACCTGCACAATGCAATGCAGCAGCCTGATCAGGAACCACCGGAACCACCCAACTAAATGGTTTGCCTATTTAATTAATAAGTATAAGATATACACGCAGGCGGGCTGCATTAACCCGAAACATCACGGCAGCGTTTGTCCGCCAGCTTGCCGTGTATGCAATGTTGGTGGTAATGATTTTTTATGAAAACAGTATTTGTAATCAAACTTTCAAAGGGTGATTTTCCTGTATTCGCTACATGGGATGAAGGAACCGCCAAACAAACAGTTAAAGAACTCAATTCAAGAATGGGCGATGGGTATTGCAACTATATAGAAGTGCCTATACATTTTGAGCAGGGAACAGAAATAAATGTAATTGCTCCACCAATTCAAAAGGAATATTTGCCATCAAGTGAAAGAACATTGATGGGAAATTTTAAGGCAGATGCGGAATAGCATTACCACCCACCGCATAAATTTACCAGCCTCGAAAAAACGAGGCTTTTTTTATTTAAAATTGATATTGAATGCCATAAACAGCAACAGCACAGCCGCCAGGCCTAACATTATTTTGATGCCCACCGGGAAAAATGCCTCTTTGATTTGGCCCGGTGCAGCTTGTGTGAAACTTAAAAATACCGGAGTGCTATCATCTACCTTTTTTAACACTGACAAAGGAATGGAGATAGTATTATTTAATAAATAAGTAGATGCAACCCATGTACCTGTTTCATCATTAAAAGCTACTGATCCTACATCCACAACATCATCTTTTTTAAAACTAATGTTATGGATTGTTGAAATTTCACCAGGTAATATTCCCCCAACAAAGGGAAAATCTGAATAAACTGTATATGTTGTATTGTAAGGAGTAACGAACTGATATTTACCTATTGCCGGTTTGTTCATATTAATTAATTTATTTAACGGCACAAATGTATAATAAAAAAACATCAATTAAGCAGCCCACCAGCGGCATATCTTGCACCGGCTCAATATAACTATCCAAACCACTACCAGTGGCCCAAAAACGCGCCATTTGGCCTTTGCCGGAGCTTCATCCATTACAGTATCACAAACCATTTTTGGCCGGCTGCATGGCCATAAACATGGCCTGTTGCCTTATCCTGTTTGCCCCTTGCAACCCCACCACCCAAAAAACGGGAATATTTTTGTAATTTTGTAATAAAAACCATTTTAACGGTGCAAATAGATGTTTTTCAACCGATTGCGCCATTACATTTTATTTATTTTTTTTGTAATGACTTTAATGGAATTACAAAAATTTTGTAATGATAATTACAGTTAACCGGATTTCATCACAAATTACAAACCGCTTTACAGCCTCGTTTACAAAAATCCAATAGTTGAATGTTTGAAAATCAACCGTTTAACTTTCCATCACAAAATCACAAAAAAATAGTAGGTTTTCAGCACCTCAGATTTATCTCAGCTTGCACGGCAAAAAAAAACCGCACCAGTTTGGCGCGGCCTTTCAAACAAAAACTAAAAAAAATCTATTGCCTGATCATATCAGCTTTAATGCTTTCGGTAATTTCATGCACCGGCAAATATTTAGAGGCCCATGCAGCCCGGAACGTCCATATTCCACCCGGAGCTGAACTGACAGGCCAGGCATCCACATAAACAAAACCGGCCTTCACGCGCGGAGTAATGTTCACCAGTGTACTGCCAATGTAGGTTTGTGCCGGTAACTGAATGAGCGATCCATCAGACTGCACCCAATAAACCACCACCACACCAAAATCAATTGTGCTTTGCGTAATTTCAGGCACGGACTGAATCACGCGCCTAACAGTGTTTTGCCCGGCCACCGTTTGCCAGTCGCTGGGGCCTGCAATTATGGTATAGCTATCCACATTTGCCGTACCATCCAAACCATTTTGACCTGCAGGGCCTTGAGGGCCTTGCGGACCCGTTTCACCATCTTTGGCGCAACCGGCCATCAGTAGCACGGCTGCAATAATCATCAGTTTTTTCATCATGATATTTTGATTTATAATTTTCTCAAAAATACATATCCTGATAAAATGAATTATCAACAAAAATTTCAATGTTAACAACTTGCTTACATTTTTGGTGCAACATTTAACACAGTGTTGCATGACAAATGATGAAATCCTGACCGTGAGAGCCATTGAAAGAGCCATTGACAAAATAATTGAAGGACTGAGCGTATATCAACTGATAGGCAATGTTGAATTTAATATCACAGCGCATGAGTGGCCCGGCACACATACCACAAAACGAAGCAGCAAAACCGGTTATGGATTTAACTTTTATCTGGATTATTTTGAAAAAGGTAATGCAGGTACCAGGCATGTAGTAATGGATGTTGATCTGGATGCAAACCGTCCGGGTGCAACCATTTATGAGCACGTTTCTTTTGAAAAATATTTGCGTGTGCTGCACCAAACCATTTCAGAGCTGCACCGCAGGTTTGATTTAAACAAAATTGCACCACACCTTGGCTCAGCTTATGCAGCATTGTTTCAATCTGTAATAAATAATTCTATCAACTAAAACACAATGAGCGAAAACAACGAACTCAAAATTGAAGGCGACTGGAACGTGATGATAGCAGCCCGGATAACCGTGCCGCAACCGGTTTACAATCTTTTGCATCAGATAACAATCCGAAAAGGAAAAAGCTATGTAACAGACGAAATCAGAGAATGTATCATTATCGGACTGAAACAAACCACCGGAATTGATTTATTAAAAAATAACTTATGATGATGAACGGAGTATTATTTTCTAAAATTTCCGGTATGCTGAAAAAACTGATGACCGGAGGCAAAATTTCTGATATTATTTGCGATGTGCTGGACGAACAAACACAACAACGCATTGCAACATTCCTGCACGAAAACAACGAACAGAAAAAAAAGGAATTTGAGGCCGAAAAAGTAATGATAACAGTGGTGCCGGTGCCTGTACGCGACAAAGGAGTTATTAAACTGGATGATAACAATAAAGTAGTTTATCAGCTCAGAATAAAAACCGTTGAAGTAATCGAGGTAAGCAATGGTTTAATGATGAAAAGAATACTGACTGATTTAAGCGTGAACGATCTGATTAAATTATTGGAATAAATTATTCAGAATAATTTGCCGGAATATACCGGAATAAATTACAATAAATTGAGTACCAACAAACAAAGCGCACATATAAAGCGCAAAATCAAAACAAAAAAATCATTACGCAAAATGGCTGAGAATAATAATGAACAACCCACACAACAACCTGAAGTAAACACTGAAAATACCGATCAGGAAATTAAAACCATTGAAACCGGTGCACCCGGTGAAGTGTTTATTGACGATCGGCCAGAAAACGAAATTGAACCACTGGATGAAGTGGCTCAAACCATGACTGAAGAACCACAGCCACCTGCACCCATGAACATAGTTTTTGAAGTGAACCAGCAAGCAGTAGAAATGGCAAAACGTATTGCTGAAGGAGCCAATGCACAACCTGAAATAATTGAAGAAGTATTGCAACCGGTGCAAACCACAGCAGAGCCGGAGCCACAGCAAACGGATAACCTGGATCAATTTATTGATGATGTAAATAATTTCCGTTCACAGTTGCCCGATCCTGCATTGACCATGCCGGCTGAAACAACCGATGAGCCAAAACCTGAAACCACAGAACCGGTAAAGAAAAATTCAATCAACTGGACAATCATCATTTTGATGATAGGCATTGTGCTGGTAATTATTGCAGCAGTGGCAATAATGATAAAATCCAACAAACAAAAACAATAAGCATGACAGAAATTGAAAACGTACATGCACCGGATGAAGTAAAGGAAACCATCATGCAGGGTAATGATTTTGCTGATGAAATGTTTGGCCCTACTGAGCAAGACAGCCAGCCGCCACGCCCTGAGCCTGCATTTACACAACCACAGCCCGAACCTGAGCCGGAGCCTCAACCAAAAACAAAGGATAAAACAGATGATTTATTTCCTGATGATGATGATATTACTGATGATGTAAAAATTTACGTTGAAGGTGGAATTGAACTAACTGATGCAATAAAAGATATTGCATGTGAATTTATCAGTGGCGAAAAGGATCGCACATTTAATGTGAATCCAAAACACCTTGCACGGCTGAAGCGGCAAACCAACAAAATTGCAGCCGTGTATCTTAAAAATCCTAATCCGTTAAACACATGGTATATGCTGGTAGCATTGTGCTTTGTGTTGCCTATTGTGCAGGCAGTAATTTACAGATTTTTCAAAAAGAAGGAAGAAAAAAATCAAAATGCACCCATCCAGGAAAGCAATTTATCCGATATTGAAAACATTGTAAACGAAAAGAAACCGGGCAGGCCCAGCAAAGAAGAAATTGAATTGCGCGAGGCGTATGCACGTTTCAAACGAAACAGGAAGTGAAAAGAAATCCATTATCAACGTTAATCATAGGAGCGCAACAAACAGGAAAAACAAAATGGATCATTGATTTTTTAGAGCGTTACCAAAAACCTGCACTGGTAGTTGTGCCCGATGCTTTTGAATTAAAGTACAACAATTTTAAAATCATTACGCTGAGCGAAATCGGAAAACACAAACGCGCTCAGATAGTATTTGACCGCGAAAACAAAGATTTTCTGAAACATATCAGAGCTAAATTTATGAATGGAGCTTTGATTTTTGATGATACAAAATTTTGTTTACGTCCGTGGAACTACATGGATTTTGAAGATATAATTGGACGGAACCGGCAAACCAACACTGATGTGTTTTGCATGTACCACAGCTTTGACCGCATACCGGAATTTTTCTGGACGTATTGCAAGCGGATGATTTTATTTAAAACATTGACCATTGACAGCAATAAAAACAATGCTTTGCGCCAGCGATATGTGAATGACCTTGCAAAACAAAATCCACATGCAAACGTGGTTTTTAGAATAGATAGTTAACTATTCACACAACAAAAACAATGGCACGTTAACAAACATACCACAGTTGCCATGTATCATTTTGCATTTTGCCTCAATATAGATTTGCGACCATTAATTCAAAAAAAATAAAAATTTAATTCGCAAATTATGGATGCAACAAATATCAGAGTGGCAGTGCCACCAACACTTAATCCGGTTGTACAGCCTGCACCTTCATCCGGTGGGCCGCGCACAGCAGTGCTTCAGGCAGTAAGCCAACAAACCGCTAATGCCACCAACACGGCAGCAGCCACAAGCGGAAACGCATGTGCAACAACACGCCAGTATGGCCCTCCCAATGCAGTTACCTTGGTAGGTGCGGCAAATGGTGCAGCAGATGAAATCATCAAAATGCAAGGTGCTGATGGTGTGGTTGAATGTGTACTTGGTTCACAGGGTGCAGTGGTTTTCACTGTTTCAACTTTGCCTGACCGCGCTGGTTTGGCCCTTGGTGGTGCTAACCTTTTAGGAATTGACGCACTCCGTGCACGTTTAATGACCTTTGCACTTTTGATCGGACAGATCAATTATGACGGTGGAATTGCAGCACAGATGCGCCAGCCGATCAACATCCTTACCGCCAACATTGATGGCAGCACAGGAAAACAAGTGTTAAACGTTGATCAGTATATCAACAACATGCAAAACATTCAATCCCTGGTTACTATTACAACTCCGGTATTGCTTACCAGCAACACGCTGATAACAATGACGAAGAAACAAACAGCAGCCATTGGATTGACATTCTCTCAGATGAATGCAGTGCCATACAATGAGCCGCTGAACTTCTAAGAGAAGAAAAAAAACGTTAGGGTAACGGTTGAGGTTAAGCCGGTGCGAGGGTGATAGCTTGTGCCGGGTAACTTCTTAAAAATAAAAAAATCGTATGGCAAAAACAAAATCAGCAGCCAAACCGGTTGCAAAACAGGCAGCCAAAACGGTTGCAAAACCTTCCGAAAAACCACAAACCGGAAAAGTGATTGATGCACATTATGTGCATTTCAATTTTAATGCTAACAAAACCGCATGGCGCAAACTTGCAGGTGTGGCAGAGCATGTACCCGATCAGGATGCAGCTACTGTACTGGTTGCAAAGCTCCGTTATGGATCGGTTAAAAAAGAACAATTATAATGTGTGGATGTAATCAACAAGTTCCTGAAACTACAACGCAGGTTTCACGAACAATGACAAATAATGCAGTGCGCCCCACTGTTGAGCAGATGAACGAAGCTCAGCCATTTTTGCAAATGGTTGCAGCCGCTAATCCCGATGCCGTGAAAAATGTGCTTGAATCGAAAGGTTACAACACACAAGGCATGAGCAGCGAAGCAATGGGCGCGTTTATGTATCGCATGTATGCAGCCGGCCAGTTTGATATAAATGCACTCAACGGCATACTGGTGGCAAGCCAGGTTAATGGACGTGTGGCAATGGCAAACAGCAGAACCATTTTTGATGATAACGAAACAGTTGGCGACTGGGTGGGCGATATTGGTGGATTGATAGGTACTGTTTTCGGAACAGGATCAGGAATAAACAACACTCAGGCCCCTGCACCCGACAATTCAGATTTAATTGCCGGAATGCAACGCAGCACCATGTATATGATTGTAGGTATCATGGTAATTGTTATCGGTTTGATCGTGTTTTTAGCATTTCGTAAAAAATAAAACCGGTTAAATGTGGACTCAAATTGTAGGAGCAGTTGGCGATGTACTGGGTACAGTGTTTCAGGGTGGGTATCACGAAACAGCACCCAAACACGACAACACGGCAGCGATCAACAAAATGCAAAAAACCACAATGATCATAATCGGAGTATTTGCAGTGTTGGCAATTATCATCATGATTGTAATTTCAAGAAAAAAATAACATGGCTCAGTTAACAATCAATAATATTTATTCTGATCACGTAAATGCACTAACTGCACTTACTAAGCAACTGGAAGATGCCAGGAAAGCATATACCGATTATGTGGACGTGATCAAAAGTAAAAATGTATTCAATAAATATTTCATCACCGGTGAAGATGGATTGGAAACACTCAAATGCCCTGAAGAAGTTACATTCACAGGCGATCCAAACAATCCGGTGCAAACGCCTACTGTTGGCCCCGGTTATGGCACCGGTTCACAACCTTCAGGCCCTTCGGGTACAGGATTCGGAAAAAATTTGTGCAGCAAAGAATTGTATAAGCTCAATCAGTTGAAAGCAGAAATAAACCGTGTGAAAGGTTTAATTGATTCTGAAAATTCAAAGTTTGAAGGTTTGTTGTTGAACAGTGGTTATAATCAGCAAGAAATTAAAGATGCTACTCAAAACGCAATACAGGATAGCCAAATTCAATTTTCAAATTTATTGGATTTTAAAACCAAAATGCCTTGGATTATCGGTGGTGTGGTTATTCTGATTGTATCAATTTTCGTGTATTTAAAATTCATTCGTAAAAAATAAAAAGCATGTCAAAAAACGCGCAACTCTTATTCACGCTGGTATTTGCAGGACTTGCAGTATTGGCAGCCCACTATTTCTATAAGAAATATAAGGCAAAGCAGGTATCAACGCTTGCAGCTCCGGCACCTCCGGTAACAAACACAGGTACAGATGTGGCCGGTGCTCCGGTGCAATCGGGTGCAGACACGGCACGAAATATCAGCAGGTATTTACGTGTAGAAAGGTTTTAATTAATTCTAAATTCAAATATCATGTCTAAAGTAGTAATCTGGGCAATCGTAGGAATTGCAGTTGGTGTAGCGTTAGGTTATACCGCAAACAAAAAAGGCTGGTTCTAAACCATTGCAGCCACAATTAGAGGAATCATAAACGGCTGCATAAAAATTTGTTGCCGTTTTTTTTCCATTTATTAAAAAAAATCGGAATAGAAAAGTTATGTCATTTCAGATAACAGCAGATAGCATACCACAGCGCGACACTTGGGGATGGGAACCATATTGGAGCTGCGAAGAATATATGCAATGGCATAAACTCAATGTGCAGCAATATGGTGCTGATGTGGCAAACCAAAAGTTTGTAAGTGCATGGAGCGAGCTTGATACTTTCGATCACAATTACAACTGGTGCAAATACAATCGTGAATTTACGGCCTATTTCAAAAGTTATGGAATTGATATTGGCAATGTACTGAGCGATATTGTAACAGCCGGTGGCAATGTGGTTGACAGCGTTACAAACGTTACTCAGGCAGCCAGCAACACAACGCAAATGCTGCGATGGATTATTCCGGTGGCCGTTATTGCAGCTCTGATAATTGCCGGAATGTGGGCATATAAAAATTTTGCTAAATGAAACGCGAAATAATTATAATCCTCATTCTGATAGCTATTGTGCAAAGCATTGCAGTGCTTTATTTCTATAAAAAATGGAAAATAAAAACCTGCATAACAAATGATCATTCAACACTGAAATATTTGGCACATGGCGACAATGTAAGGGCATTGCAGCAGCAGTTAAACGGCATACTCAAACAACAGGGTGAAATAACATTCCTGGATGGAAACACAGCCGATGCCGTAAATGAATTGCTTGATGTAGATGGTTTTTTTGGAAAGCAAACAGAGAAAACATTGTTTGCCGTAACCGGAAAACGCTGCATTGAGCCAAAACAAATAACCGCTATTGAATATGTGTAAAAGGTGTTTAATCATAGCGGCAATAATTATTATTCTGGTTATAATTTACATAAACAGGCAAAGAGTGAAAAAAACAATCATAGCAGGTGTGGATTATTTGCTGAGTGCAGAACAGGAAGCCTATATCAAAAATCTTCATCCGGTGGCGCAACCGCGTTTCAGAAAATTTATTTCTGAAGTGCAGCAGCAAACCGGTTACAGGATTATCATCACCAGTGGCAACCGTTCATTTGGCGAGCAGGCTTTTTTGTATGCACAAAACAAAAAGAATGCACGGCCAGGATTTAGTTTTCACAATTACGGTATGGCATTGGATGTGAACGCGCAAAAAGGAACTACATGGCTGCGAAAAGCAAGCGCAAAAAGTGCATGGCTTGACAGTGGAATAATTGATATTGCACAAAACAATGGTTTGCGCTGGGGTGGCAACTTCTCAGGTTATGCGGATAATGTGCATTTTGACCTTGGCAATGATTATAACACAACAACACTTTACAACATGGCAGTTGCTCAGTATGGCAATGATCCTGATGATATAAAAGGCAATCAAATTAATTTGGCATAAGATGGAACCGAAGGAGCAGAAAGTTTTAAAAAAAATTATAGCATTCTTACTTGCTTTGCTGGTGTTGTTTTTATCCTATCTTATGCTGAAGGAATCAAATTTTAGAACATTCAAAAAAAGTTATTCTTATGAATCCTATCACAGTTAAAGTTGAAATTACAGATGAAACGCTGGTAAAACTTGGCATTCTGGTGGTGCTGGTTATTCTGTTTCAATTACTCATTTTTTACATAAAAAAATAAACAACCATGCCACTATCATTTAATGTAATACAGGAACTTGAAGTAAACAATGCAGGCACAATCACCAACGGATTTATTGGTGTGTGGGTAATGAACATGGGTGCAGCAGCCGGATCATTCAACGGACAAACATTGCCGGCAGGTGTGGCAAAAAATTTTCCATTTACCGGAAAACCTTACAATGATATTTCTTACAACGCAACAGGAACAAACTTTTTAATAACAGTATTCAGATAAGATTATGGGATTTGATGGTGGATCAGGATTTGTGCCAAAAGGCTCAGGCGGTGGCGGTGGTGGTGGCACTGTAAACAGCGTTACCGGAAATATTGTTGACAATACCGATCCGGTTAACCCCGTGGTAACACAACAGCAAGCCGACTGGAAGGAAACCAATCCGGTGGCAATTCCTTATATTGATAATAAACCATACTACACAACCACGCGCGCCAATCTTTTGACTGATATGGCTGCAAATGCACTTGTGTTGGATGCCGGTTATCTGATAACCAATGCCGATCCCACAGTGGCCAACAGTGGAATAATTGTACGCGCCACAGGGCCGGGCCGCGTAAGCCGCGAAGCAGTGTTTTTGGCCAATTACGGTGGCACTATTTACAGCGAATTTTGTTTGTATGATGTAACAAACGACAAGGTAAAAGAACGAAGGGATATTTACGGTAATACCGTTATCGATAGCACGGCCACACATGGCACGCTGCAATGGTTTCCTTGGGGCAATAGCAACGTTACCGGCAACTGGATAAAAGATACAACCGGAGTAGTAACAATAGGATCAGCCGAATTCAGAAACAACATTATTGAAAGCGGCCAGTTGAGCATTACCAATGCCACAAGCATTAAAAACAATTTTATTACAGGCCCTTGCATCATTAGCATAAATGCGGGCTGCACTTTGTTGGGCAATACCATTAATTTAATAAACACGCTAACATTAAGCGGCACAAACATAATGTTGGGAAGCAAGCTGCAAGGAGCCAGCGTAAACGTAACATTGGCGGCAAATGCAAATTTGTATAATAGCGATGTTACCGGCAACAGTAATTTTACTATACCGGCAGGCCGTACATTGCAAGGAGATTTTCGTAACCTGAATGATACAGACCTGAGCCGCTATGATGTAACATATTTTAACAATGCTACATACCTGGGCAATGTAAGCAGCAATTTTCAGGCAACTATTGATTTAGCAGGTGACAGCACCTACACGGAAGCCACACTCAACAGCCCCGGAGTGGTGATTGTGGATGATGCTGGTTCAGATAAAATTAATAATATTGTTTTAGGAGATATAACCACACCTGTTATATTTAAAACAACAGCAAGATATGATTTTTTTTTAGATTTAGGTGGTGCAGGGCAGTTTTTAATTGATATAAATTTAAAAACATCTTTCTTCTCTTCGGGTATTATTAGTGTTGATACACCATCAAAAGGATCATATTTCATTGCCCGATGGAACACGCAATTAAATGCATGGGTAATAGAAGCATTTTATACATAATAAAAAATTTATAATAAAAATATGGAACAAATACCACAAACAAAAGAAGAGTTGCTGCCTTGGCTCATATGCACCATTGTAGGCATTGTAATACGTTTTTTTGAAAAACGTAAAATCAAAAAATCATTGGAAAAAAAGGTTGATGAAACAATTAACGCCAGTGCCGTAAAAGATGCGTTGATAGAAAAAATCAAAAAAATATAAACTGCAAAGCGGTATTAATGCAGCGTGGAGCAAAAAATAAAAAACTGGATACTTGGCACATTAAGCGGCCTGTTGGTTTCAATTGCCGGTTGGTTGGCCATACAGCTATACAATATAGCGGCAAAGCAAACCGATATGATAGAACGCAAACTATTTAGTGTTCAGGAAGAACTTACACGCGCAAACGAAAACATAATAAGGTTGCAGGAAGGAATAAAAGCAATGCAAAAAGAAAACGAAAGTGTACACGCAATGCAAAATTTTGATATTGATGATCTGAAAGCTGATAACAAAATTTTCTGGAATGTGCTTATAAGTGATCCGGTGCAAAAAACAAAACCAAAACGTAAATGAAAACTCATACCATAGGAATTTTAGGTGCATTGGCAGCAGTTTTTTTAATTGTGTTGTACAAATGGCATTTCATCAAAATAATAACCCTTGGTGCAGGCATTTACCGGTTGAAATACAAAGCAGGTTTGCGCTGGGGCCAAAAAGATATTGATTTGAACACCGGCAATTTCAGCACCATAACATTGGCAAATGGATTTAGCATTGTGCCTATTGATTTTGATAATCAAATAACCGTTGAACTGACAGACAAAAACGGCAATACACTGGAAACAGTTAGTTTGAATAAAAATAGTTAACTCATAATATCATGGCAACTAAAAGAAAAAAAACAAAAAAGAAATCAGCCATATCAAGTTGTGCTAGCACACTTGGCAAACGTGGCGGCAAAAAAACATTAAGCCTTGGGCATGGCATTTTTGCTGATGTGTATAAAAAAACACGCAAACGCAAAAAGAAAGCTGCACCCAAAAAAAAGCGTGCAGGTGCAAAGCGTAAGCGCACCACCAGGAGAAAATAATTTTTTCTGTTTTATCAGTAATCATACCCGAACCGTTATAGGCAGGCACATTCACAAGTTTAAAAATGAAAGCATTAAAAGTTAGTTACAGCAGATTAATCTCAAAAGGCAATTACGAAAATGCCAAAATTGAAATTGAGTTAGAAGTTGAAGAGGGCGAAAAAGCGGCAGATGTATTTGAAGCTGCAAAAGCGTTTGTTGAAAAACGTGTAGCAGTTGAGAAATTATCAGACTTCACAATTGAAAGAGCAAGAAAAGTAATGGACGACAAACGCAACCATACTTTAGCTCAAATTGAGGAAGCCGAAGAAATTTTGGCAAAAGCAAAAGTAGATGACGAATTGCCTTTTTAGGTGGTTCGTCAGTGCTTGCCTATAACTGCCTGATGGTTCCTTCAATGTTTTCTTTTCGTCCGGTTCCGGCAATAGGAATGTAGTAACCGGCATTTTCAAAAATTCACAGATTTTTAATAAAACACTCATTTTCATATCGCCTAAAGTGAACATGTTATAGTAGCCACCTCTGGACATACCTATGTACTTGATAAGATCCGTTTCTGTTTTTTTAATATCAATTAAACGTTTCTCAATCAGTGTTTTAATCCTTCTACTGTCAATTAAAGTTGACATGTGTTGATAATCCTGTTGATAAGAATTAGTTAATTAAAATTGACAACTGTCATTTTAAATATACGTTTGTCCTATAAAAATATGGTTTTCCATATTACTAAAAAATAGAATTTATATGAATAGTTACCCTGACAAGCTGAGCGCACCTGAAAAAACCTTCTCTGAATGGTATTATCATTTACCTATCCTGGAAGTAAAAACCACACGCAACCGCATTATTGATGCTTGTGGCCTCAAACGTGATGATAAAGGTTTTTGCCCTGTATTTTATCATTGGCTCAAAGGCATTACACCGGTGCCATTTTTGGCGCAAAAAGAAATAGATCGCATTGCCGGCCTCAAACTAAAATACACCGATGATGAATAATGCTATGTGGATTGATAGGGCCGTGGATGAAAAACAAAATCCTGAAATAGTGCTGCACCTGAGCGAATCGGATTATTTGATCATCAAAACTGTTATGCGTGCACAACTTCCTATGCTTATAAAAGCGGCTGAAGTTAGATTATCCTTTTGGCTTGCCGCGCTCAATTTTGATAAGGCCGAAGCATCAAACCGCGAATTGAACAGACTGAAAAATCAATATCAACTTTTTAAAAAATAAATTCCCCATGTCCCAAACGTTCAAAAATTTACCTTACCGGTTTGTGCAGCTACATGCACATTACCGCGATGGCAAGACTGTTTGCATAACACTTGCCCGGAATGAAAACGGTGATACCGAAGCACGCGAATTTGTGCTGGATGGTTTTGACCTTACAAAAGAAAAATTGCAGGAAGGCCATGCACATGGTGCATTGGTTCATCCAAACATAACCTATAAAATTTTTCCGGCATGAGCACACTCAGATTTTCAAAAAACTGGAACAACAAACTGGATTGTGATTGTTTCACCACAATACGGCAACCTAATCCGTATTATAAAATTGGTAATGTACTTTATCCGGTGCTGGAGCTTGCAAACCAAAAACAAATTGGTTATCGCTCTGCAACCATTATTTACACAAAGGATTATTTGCTAAAAGATATACCGGAACACATTTGCCAGTTAGATACCGGACTGCCAAAACACAAGTTTGATCAGTTGATGATGAACTTTTATAAAAACAAAACCGTGCATGGCCGGCCATGGAATGTTGATACCGATCCGTTAACATTTATCATTTTACGCAAAAACATTTAACATTATGTTTATCATTCACACCCTTACACCCGACACGCTGGACTGGATTTTCAGCCTGCATTTAAACACTGACTATATCATTGAAAAACGTACAAACATTGATACAAAAAGTTATTTACTCAGCAGCTTACATGCTTATCTGCACAACCGTATGCGTTTTTTTATAAATGAACTTGAATGCAGGTATTTAGGTTCAAACCTTGCACCCAACACGTATATAAGATTATGTGATTTATACCGATGGATGCGAAATTGCAGCCCTGTTGAATTGCCTGATGCAATAGAACTTGCAAAATATATTCCGATGATGTACAAACATTTTGAAAACGTTACCGACAACATTACGCACCTCAAAGAAGTACACCTGAACATGATACAGGCATGTAATGTGATTAATAAGTTAAAAGAAAACGACTATGCAGGCTGCATAGGATAACACAACTACATAAAAAAAAGACTATGATTTTATTCAATGACCATTTTCAAAATATTAAGAAATATAATTTGCATAAAGCTCAATTAATTATTGCCGATGTACCATATAATTTAGGAAAGAATGCTTATGCTTCTAATCCTGCATAGTATAAAGATGGAGATAATAATAATGGTGAAAGCGAATTGGCCGGAAAATCATTTTTTAATACAGATGAAAATTTTAAACCGGCTGAATTTATGCACTTCTGTTCAAAGATGTTAAAAAAGGAACCGATACAAAAAAACCAGGCACCGGCAATGTTATTGTTTTGTGCATTTGACCAACAAATGTATTATATAGAATTAGCCAAAAGATATGGATTAAATAAATATATCAATTTGGTATTTAGAAAAAACTTTTCTGCACAAGTATTAAAAGCTAACATGCGAATTGTGGGTAATTGTGAATATGGTTTGCTTTTTTTTAGAGATAAATTACCTAAATTCAACAATGATGGTAAAATGATTTTCAATTGCATTGAATGGGAACGTGAATCAGAATATGAAAAAATACACCCTACACAAAAACCGGTTGCATTATTAAAAAAATTGATAAAAATATTTACTGATGAAGGTGATATTGTTATTGATCCCACTGCCGGAAGCGGAAGCACTTTAATTGCAGCACTGGAATTAAATAGAAAAGCGTATGGTTTTGAAATTGATAAAACATTCCATAAGAATGCAACCGCATGGATTAATCAGTTTATTCAAAGAAAAAAAGATATTGAAAAATATGGATATGCCAAAACAGAATTAGACAATACCGAAATTAATTTATTTACTGAATTATAACACCCACAACACAACCGGCCATATATGTTTTTCGACCAGGAAGAAATTTACAAAAGCACGAATGATGGATTAGAGATAATTTTTTGGCTCTATCCGGATTCAGTTGGATGCGATGAAAGTAAAAACAAAAAATTTAAGGTACGTACAACCGAAAAAACGGCCAGTGCAGTATTATCTTATTACAAGGGCCTTTGGTGGGTAACTGATTATGGTGTGGATAGCAAACCGCGCAACGCCATTCAATGCGTAATGGATGAACAGCATTGCGATTTTAAAGAAGCTCTGGAAATAATTGCTCAACATTTCAGAATACAATCCAAGGATGGAACATTGCTGCCTGAAAAACCAAAATACCATTATGCTGAACGGCCTGCAACCGATGATGAATTGCCCGGACAATATTACTACACGCTGAAAAAAGAAATTTCATTGCCCGATCTTAAAAGCATTTTCACTGACAAGGTTTTGCAATTTGCACTGGATGATGCAATCCGAAACAACAAAAATCAATTGCCGGACGATCTGAACAAACGTTATAAAATTTGTATTGATACTTTGGCGCGTTATCATATTTATGCAGCCGAAAGTTATAAATATGTGAAGGAACGAACTACTAAAATTTATACCGCTACTGATGAACACCCTATTTTTATTATTGCCGAAAAAGAATTTTTCAAAATATATCAGCCATTGCACCCTGACAAAAGAAAACGGTTTTATTGGGGTGGCAACAAACCAACATACTTTGTGCATGGCCTTCATGCAATTGAATTAGCCTATCAAAACCTGAATGAAAACAATGATCAGGATTATGAACAAGCTGATGATGATGAAAAGGAAACAAAACGAAAAGAAAAAAAGTTATCCGGCATTATACTTTGCTCAGGTGGATCGGATGCCGTGAATGTGGCTGCTGTTATGGGCCATGAATTTGCATGTGTTTGGTTTAACTCCGAAAGTCAACACATGATGTTTGACACATACCGCTATTTTAAAACACGCGCAAAAAACATTTACAACCTGCCTGACATTGACTATACCGGGCGCAAACATGCACATGAACTTGCAATGCAGTACATGGATATGAAAACCATTGAACTACCGGCTGAGCTTACCGAAAAAAAAGATAAGAGGCGCAACCCTTGCAAAGATGTACGCGATTATTTGGCAAACTTCAGCATAAGCAGTTTCAAAAAATTGATTGATACTGCACTGGAATATCAATTCTGGAAAGAAAAAATTGAATACAACCGCAAAGGCGATCCGGTGATGATTGACGGCAAACCGAAAATTGGTTATGAAGTGAGCAATGTGCATTTATACAACTTTTTAGAAAAAAACGGTTATCATAAATTTAAAATGCAAGGCCGCGATGAAGATTTTTTTGTAAGCAATACCGGAAATATTATTGAACTGATTGACACGCGAAACATACGGAGCTACATAAACACATGGCTCGAAAAAAATCATAAGCCGTTTGATTTGCGTAATGCTTTTTTCAGGAGCACACAAATGAGTGAAAGCTCAATGCAAAACCTGAAAACAGTGGATATAAATTTCAAAGATTATGGCCGCGATTTTCAGTATATGTTTTTCAAAAACAAAGTTTGGAAAATTACCGGCAATGAAATAACGGAATATAAACACGGTGAACAGGAAATAATGGTATGGAATGAAGATGTTATTCCATACCGCGTTGATCTGAAGGATGAAATGTTTACCATTACTTACGACCGCGCAAATGATTTGCATGATATAACCATACACAACACCGATGGATGGTTTATGTGCTATCTGATAAATGCCAGCCGTATTTTTTGGCGCGATGAAATGGAAAACTTTTTTGATGGTGGCCCTGATGGATTGGCAAAAGAATATGCCGAACAAAACAAATTTAACATTGCAGGCCCAAACCTTACACCGGAGCAAGTAAGCATTCAGAAACAACACCTGATCAACAAAATATATTCAATAGGTTATTTGCTGCACCGCTACAAAGATGCCAGCCGTGCATGGTGGGTATTTGCTATTGATAACAAAATAAGCGATGCAGGCGAGGCACACGGAGGCTCAGGAAAGAGTATTTGTTATGAAAAGGCCATACGGATGATATTGCAAAAATCATTTTACCTGGATGGCCGAAATTCTAAAATGACCGACAACCCACACATGCTTGAAGGTTTAACGGAATATCACCGCTATTTGATAATTGATGATGCACACAAACATTTGAACTTTGGTAGATTTTTTGGAATGATTACCGGTGAAACGGAAGTGAATCCAAAAGGAAAATCAAAATATTCAATACCGTTTGAAAAAAGTCCGAAAGGCTGCATAACCATGAATTACGTGCTGAAGCACAATGATCCTTCTACTGAAAGGCGACTGCTTTACACCGTGTTTTCCGATTATTACCATTACAACAAGGATAGCGAATACCGGCAAACCAGGACAGTGGCCGATGATTTTGATGGCCGGCAAATGTTCACCGATTTTGACAACACGCAATGGAACCTTTTTTTGAATTTTGCGGCACAATGCCTGAAATTTTATTTGAGCTGCACGCGAAAAGTTGATCCACCGATGGATAATGTAAGCAAACGGCAAATGCTGGATGCAATGGGCGAAACCTTCAGAGAATGGGCTGATGAATATTTTGCCGAAACCGAAAATCAGTTAGATTGCCGGCTGAATAAATTATTGCCAAAACGCGATTTGCTGGATGATTTTAACAGTAAATATAAAACGGCAAAATTCAGCACACAACGGTTTACGATGGCTCTGAAAACCTTTGCGCGATATAACAAACTAATATACAATCCCAAGGAGCTGCAAGACCGAAAAGGTCGTATATTGCGCAACCACGAGGGCCGCACTACTGAAATGGTTTGCCTATGCAGCAACCTGGAGCTTACAATACAAATAGAAAAGAAAACGTATGAACCGGAAAAATTTTAATGGAAAAGCATTATCTCAATGATGAATTTAGAGAATAAAATTATTTTTTATAACGATGATTGTTTAAAAGCGTTGAAGTGTTACAATGATAAACACTTCAATTTAGCAATTACTGACCCACCATATAATGTAGGCAGAAAGTATAATACATATGATGATAATAAAAGTGCACATGATTATGAACAATGGTGCAAAGATTGGTTTAATGAACTTTTTAGAATATCAGAAACGGTAATAATTACTGTTGGATATAAGAACTTAAAATTTTGGATGAACCTTGATCCAAAACATATTATAATTTGGCATAAATCTAATCAAAATTCACCATCACCGCTTGGTGGATTTAATGCCTATGAACCTATTTTGTTTTGGGGTAAACTTCAAAAACGAATTGGGTATGATTTATTCAAAACTAATATTTCAATGAAACATGAAGCATCTTGGCATAGTTGCCCTAAACATTTGGGAAGTTGGATAAAACTCATAGATATGATAGTTGATAAGCCTTGTAAAGTAATTGATCCATTTACTGGAAGTGGAACAACGGCCATTGCCTGTCATAAATTAGGTTTAGAATTTACAGGTTATGAAATTGATGAAATGTATTATTTAAAAGCCTGCAAACGAATAGAAAATCATGTAAAACAGTTATCGTTATGGTAGTTATTGCCGCTAAC
>JACDJB010001225.1_pt1 | contig 21517 bp, 17 predicted proteins | sample 7454121 | NCBI WGS metagenome assembly JACDJB01 (sample SAMN14253290, study PRJNA609438) | sludge metagenome | isolation source: sludge after 25d culture with pyrite | collected 2018-12-20
GGGATGGGTGGCGGGTCGCCGGGGAGGCCGGGCGTGGCGCAGCCGGCCGCGGCCGCCAGCAGCGCCGCCAGCAGCCACAAGACGGCCGCCCTCATCCGGCCCGGGGCGAGGTGGTGGAACGGTCGCATGGCGCTCAACGGCGGGTGTGGGCCTCGATGAAGCGGCGCAGCGCCGCGATGCGGTCGGCCGGGGAGGCGGCGTCGTCGCGCCAGGCGTCGCCCAGGGCGCTTTCGGCCGCGGCATCGGCCGGGCGAAAGTGGTCGCCCAGGGCAACCGACGCCTGATAGGCCCACCCGGCCACGTCGGCGGTTTCGGGGGGTGCGGCGGCGGCCATCATGAGCCGGCGCACGGCCCGCACGCGGGGTTGCAGGACGTCCTCGGCCGCGGCGTCGTCCAGCCCCGCCGTGTCGTCGACGATGGCGCGGGCCATGTCCAGCCCCAGGGCCAGGAGCGCGCCGGCGGCGTCGGCGGGCAGCCCGGCCGTCAGCCGTGGGTTGCCCCGCAGCGCGTCGTCCACGCGCCGGCGGCGGGCGGCCAAAGTTGCCTCGGTGGCGGCCGTCGCCTTGGCCGGGGCCAGCCCCAGGACGGGCAGGTCGCCGGGCGCGGCGGGCAGGGCGGCCGTCGATTGGCCCGCGGCCGCCTGCTGCATCATCCATTCCACGGCCGCCGGCGGGGCGGCGTCGTCCTTGTCCGGTTGCGGCTCGTTGGCGCGTTCGGTTTCGTTCATCAGCGTCTTCCATCTCCGAAAACTACGAAGAGCCGGATTATGGCCGATTTCCGGCCGGCGGGCACAAAAAAAGCGGATGACCTTTTGCCCTCCGAACCGGGCTTTTCGGTTCGAGGAGCGGAAGGTCATCCGCAGGGGGCGTCTTTAGAAACCGGGTTTCTTCCGAGAAACCCGGTTTCTAAAAGTTCAGAAGGTTATCCGGGCCAGGCCACCTCGAGGGCGTGGCACCGGCCGCGCGTCAGCCAGCCGTAGCTGGTGCCCGGCGCGGGGTTGAGGATGGTCATCTCCACCGGCTCCGATCCGTCGCCCTTGATGAAGAACACCTGCACGTAGACCGACTCGTAGGAGATGTCGATGTCCTGGATCCAGTCGCTATCCATCCAGCCTGTGTCGGCCCACCACGTTGCCAGAACGCGGCCGCCCACTTCCTGCACCACGTAGGTACCGCGCCGGGCCGAGTCGGGGCCGATCTCGAAGTTGATGCGCAGGCACGAATCCTGGCGCGGCCGCTCGTAAGTCGGCGTGGCCGAGACCTGCGGCGTGGCGGTGGGCGTGCCTTCGTTGGGGCCGGGCGGCGGCTCCACGGTCGGCGTGGCGGTATTTGTCGCCGTGGCGGTGGCTGTGGCCGTGGCGGTCGGCGTCAGAACGGTTGTGGCCGTGGGCGACGGGGTCGCCGTGCCGGTGGCGGTGGCCGTCAGGGTCGGCGTCAGGGTGGCCGTGGCGGTGATGGTGGCCGTGGCGGTCAGGGTGGCGGTGGCCGTGGCGGTGGGGGTGAAGGTCCCGGTGGCGGTGGCCGTCGTCGTGGGGGTGGGGGTGATCTGCTCCTGGCAGATGGTGAGGGCCAGCCCGACGCTGTCGTTGGCCTGGAACATCAGCTCGCCGCTGATCGGGGCCACGAAGCTGCCGTAGACCTCCATCCCCTGATTGACCGTGTGGACGTTCACGCCGTTGATGAAGAAGTGGTTGATGCGCTCGTCCAGGTCGTCATCGATCTGGGCGTAGCCGATGACGCAGCCGGCCTCCACGGGGCCGAAGTATATTTCTTCGGAGTAGAGGATGACTTCGTCGTCGGGGATGAAGCTGAACTCCCACACGCGATCGCCGGCCTTGGCCTCATACGTCGGGCCATCCACTTCCTTGTAGTCGTTGCGCCGGTACTTGACGACGAATTTGTGATTGGCGTCGATGGTGAACGTTGCCGGACCTTCGCCCAGATAGACGATGTCGGGCAGATTGGGCACTTCCTGCTGGGCGGCTTCCAGTGCTGCGTTTTGCGGCCGTCCCATCATGCTCACCCAGGACACTGCCAAGAGAGCGATAAATCCGAAGAAACCGATACTCTGTTTCATGTGATACCTCCTGCCGGATGTCGGACAGACACCGCCGGATTGACTATTGATACGAACGATAACTTACGATAATGCCGCGGGTAATTTAGCCGGTGGACTGCTATCTATACAGTGTATGGTACGGCCGGATTCTTACAATGAATCTGACGTGAAAAATGTCGGGGAGGCGGGGATCAGAGTGTAGCCGCGGCCGGATTATGGGAAAGGGCCGGGGCGCATTTACTCAGACGGGGTATTCGGCTATCCGGGGAAACGGCGCGAGGGCCTGCCGCCGCCCAACCCGGGCGCGACAGACCCTCGCGCAGGCGGCCGCGGCCGCCGGATTATTCAATCGACCGGATCAGGTCGTCTTCATGCGGAAGGCCATCACGATGGCGGCGATGCCGCCGACGACGGCGAAGCCGCCCAGCACCCAGGGCAGCAGGGCCGTGCTGATGGCCGCGTTGCCCAGCAGGATGAGGCCGAAGATGACGTTGATGATGCCCAGCAGGCCGATGCCCCACCCGGCCCCGCGGAAGGCCTGGATGATGTTGACGACGCCCATGATCAGGGCCTGGATGCCGAGGATGATCACGATTGCAAACCCCAGCGCCAGGGTGCCCTGCAGCGGGTGCTGGAGGATCATGGTGCCGGCCCAGATGCCGATGATGCCGGCGATGAGCTTCAGGCCCCAGGCCGAGCGATCGACGAACAGGCTGACGAGCTGCATGATGCCGGAAATGAGCCAGTAGATGGCCAGAACCTGCGACAGGACGACGACGGTGGCTCTGGTGTTGGTGAAGAGCAGGATGCCGACGATGACCAGGGCGATTCCCTCAATCAGGGGAATCCACCAGGGCATCGAGCGCTCTTGCTTGCCGAAAGCTGCGGATGCGGTTGCCATTTCGATAATATCTCCTTGCAGATAGATATGTTATAAGTGTCGGAAACCCGACCCATGAAACAGTATATCTAAATGGATTATGAGAGGCAAAAATTGATCAGGCGGCGCGCCGGTCTCGCGGCAGCCGCAGCTTGGCGTCGATGAACTCCTGATGGCTCAGCTTCAGCCCCTGGGCGATGAGGCGAATCTCCTCGATCTCGTCGAAGGACGCGCGCTCGTCGGCCGCGGCCACGACAAACAGCGCGTTCAGCACGGCCCGCCGCTCGTCCTCCGTGGTCACTTCGGCTACCTCGCGCGTCAGCGTATAGACATCCAGCGTCTCGCCGCCGCTCAGGGCGACTTCGACGACGAACTGCGCCGATTCGGGCGGCAGCGTCCAGGCCGATTGCAGCGCGGCGACCATGGCCGCCCGCTCGCCGTCGGTCACCTCGTCGGACACGCGGGCCACCAGCGCCAGCAGCCCCCCGGCCAGCCCCAGCCGGCGCATCTCGTCATCGGAGATGTTCCAGTCGATCGCTTCCGCTTGCAGGCGGCGGCGCATGGTGTAGTAGACCCGATTGCGGACGAAGTCGTTCAGATAGACCTCGCGGTTGGGCGCGGCCACCGTGGCCTGGGCGCGCCGGCCGATGAGCAGGCGGGAAAACGACCCCCACGCCCGAGCGTCGGCCGTCTCCAGCGCGCCGCGAATCTCAGCCACAACCGCGCGCTCGTCGGCCGTCACGGCTCCGTCGGCGTTGACCATCTCCTCCAGCGTGTTCAGCGCCAGGGCGCGCTGCTCGGCCGAGGCGGTCAGGGCGCGCAGTTCGGCCACCAGCCGCTCGCGCTCGGCCGCCTCCACCGGCGAATCGAGATAGATCTCCAGCTCCTGCCACTGCCGGGCGTGGAGCGCGGGCAGCCGCCAGAGCAGGTCCTTGAGGCATATCTCCTCTTCTTCGTCGATTGCGCCGTCGACCCAGGCCGCGGCGATGATGACCTTGCCCAGAGCCATGATCAGTTCGTTGTCATTCATGGGGTTGTTTCCTTTGGATTGAGGCTCGCTCCGGCAACTTCTACCGGACCGGCAACGGGTTCACTTTCCAGATGTCCGCGGCATATTCGCGGATGGCCCGGTCGGACGAGAAGTAGCCGCAGCGGGCCGCGTTGAGAATCGACATGCGCGTCCAGTCGTCGCCGTCGCGCCAGGCCTTCTCGACGGCGTCCTGGCAATCGACGTAGGCGCGATAGTCGGCCAGCACCAGATAGTCGTCGCGGTCGAGCAGGGAGCGGAGGATGGGCTGGAAGAGCGTGGGGTCGCCGCCGGAGAAGACGCCGGAGGCGATCTGCTCCATGGCCCGCTTCAGTTCGGCGTCGGCGGCCACGACGTCGGCCGGCGCGTAACCCCGGCTCTTGAGGGCGAACACTTCCTCGACTTGCAGGCCGAAGAGGAAGAAGTTGTCCGCGCCCACGCGGTCGCGTATCTCCACGTTGGCCCCGTCGAGCGTGCCGATGGTCAGCGCGCCGTTGAGGGCGAACTTCATGTTGCCCGTGCCCGACGCTTCCTTGCCGGCCAGCGAGATTTGCTCCGACAGGTCGGCCGCGGGGTAGATGATCTCGCCCTGGGTCACGTTGAAGTTGGGCAGGAAGGCCACCCGGAGGCGCTCGGCGGCCGGGTCGCCGTTGACCACCCCGGCCACGGAGTTGATTAGCTTGATGATGAGCTTGGCCATGTAGTAGCCGGGCGCGGCCTTGGCCCCGAAGATGAAGGCTCGCGGCGCGATGTCGAGCGTCGGGTCGTCCTTCAGCCGGTTGTAGAGGGTGATGATGTGCAGCGTCTTCAGTAGTTGGCGCTTGTATTCGTGCAGCCGCTTCACCATGACGTCGAACATGGCGTCGGGGTCGATGGCGACGCCCGTTTGCCGGGCGATGAGGGCGGCCAGATCGGCCTTGTTGGCCGTCTTCACAGCCCGCCATTGGGCGCGAAAGGCGGGGTCGCCGGCGTGGGGTTCCAGCTGCGCCAGCCGCTCCAGGTCGGTCAGCCAGCCGGGGCCGATGGCGTCGTTGATGAGGGCCGACAGGCGCGGGTTGGCCAGCCGCATGAAGCGCCGCGGGGTGACGCCGTTGGTCTTGTTGTTGAACTTCTCCGGCCACATCTCGTGGAAATCGCGCAGCACGCGCTCTTCCAGCAGGCGCGAATGCAGTTCGGCCACGCCGTTGACGGAGAAGCTGCCCACGACGGCCAGATGGGCCATGCGCACCTGCCGGTCGCCGCCGTCCTGGATGAGTGACATGCGCGCCAGCCGGTCGAAGTCGTTGGGGTAGCGGGCGCCGACGTCGGCCAGGAAGCGGCGGTTGATCTCGTTGACGATCTCCATGTGGCGCGGCAGCAGCCGCTCGAACAGGCTGACCGACCATTTCTCCAGCGCTTCGGGCATCAGGGTGTGGCAGGTGTAGGCGAAGGTGTGGCGGGTGATCTCCCAAGCCTGGTGCCAGGGCAGATCGTGCTCGTCCAGCAACAGGCGCATGAGTTCGGGGATGCCGACGACGGGGTGGGTGTCGTTGAGCTGGATGACGACCTTTTCGGCCAGGTCTTCGATGGGGTTACCGCAGCGCAGGAAGCGGGCGATGATGTCGTGGAGCGAGCAGGCGACGAAGAAGTATTGCTGCCGCAGCCGCAGCTCGCGCCCCTGGGGGGTATTGTCGTTGGGGTAGAGCACCTTGGAGATGGTCTCGCTGTGGACCTTGGCTTCCACGGCGCTGGCGTAGTCGCCGATGTCGAACAGGCGGAAGTCGAACTCCGACGTGGCCCGCGCCCGCCACAGACGCAGGAAGTTGACCGTGGTGGTGCCGTAGCCGGGCACGAGCACGTGGTGGGGTTCGCCCATGACCTGCTCGGCCGGGACCCAGCGCACCCGTTGGGCGCCGGCGTCGTCCTGGTAGTATTCCACGTGGCCGCCGAAGCCGATGGGGATCATGTCGTCGGGCTGGGCGAACTCCCAGGGGTAATCGAGCGCCAGCCAGTTGTCGGGCTGCTCCACCTGATAGCCGTCGCGGATCTCCTGGCGGAAGATGCCGTATTCGTAGCGGATGCCGTAGCCGATGGCGGGGATGTCGAGGGTGGCCAGCGAGTCGAGGAAGCAGGCCGCCAGCCGCCCCAGGCCGCCGTTGCCCAGGCCCGGCTCCACGTCGTGGGGGGTCACTTCGTCGAGCGGGAATTGCGACCCCTTCAGGGCTTCGCGGGCGATGTCGGTGGTGTCGGTGTAGAGCAGGTTTTGCGGCAGCTGCCGCCCCAGCAGGTATTCGGCCGACAGGTAATAGACGAAGCGCGGGTTGACGGCGTAGCGCATGTCGACGGTATGGCGGAAGCGATCGACCAGGTGATTGCGCACCGTGCGCGCCAGGGCCATGTAGATGTCATACTCCCCGGCCGATTGCACGTTGGCTCCGCGGGAGTAGTAGAGGCTGTTGACGATGTTCTGGCGAAAGGCATCGGCGGTGCGGCCGGTGCGTTCGGTTGTCGGATGTTGAATTTCCATGTCAGGCTCCGGCGGCGCGGGGGTCTTGCCCGTCGCCGCGCGATATCGGATCAGGTCGCGCAACGCTTGCGGGTTGCGCTATTGGGCCGGCCAGGCCCGCAGCCGGGCTTCTTCGGCGGCGGGCAGGGTGGTGTGGAGGATGGCGCCGTCGTAGCGGGCCGGCAGGGGCAGCGCCCGCCCCGCTTCCCAGTCGTCGACCAGCACAAAGAGGGCCGACCGGCCGGGCCGGATGTCTGCGTCCAGCTTGCGGATGAAGTCGTCGTCGATGCCCGCCCCGGCGAACAGGCAGGAGAGCCGCCGGGTCATGCCGGCCGCGGCCGCCCCCAGCCAGGGCCGCAGGAAGATCAGCCCGGCCAGCGCGCCCCAGACCTGGCCACCCAGTGTGCCCGCGCCGGCCAGGTCGAGCGCCTGCTGGACGCGTACCGTGTTGTCCTCGCGTCGCACCATCACCACCACGTCGCGCAGGCCGGCCAAGTCGGCCGCCGGCCGGGCGTCGAGCGTGGCGCACATGGCATAGGCCCCCTCAACGGTGGGCGCGGCGAGGACGATGAGATGGCTCATGGGGGAGTGACGAGTGACGGAGGCGACTCCCGTCGCCCGACGAGTGCTTTCTTCATTCGTAACTCGTAACTCGTAATTCGTAATTAATCATCCGCCGGCGATGGCCTGGGCGCTCTGGATGACGGCCTGGCGGGCCAGATCGAACCAGGGGCCGGGCAGGAGGCCCAGCAGCAGTGTGGCCACCGCGGCGATGACGACGACGGAGACCAGCGACGGCCGCAGCGCCATTTCGCCCTGGCCCTCATACATGTACATGTAGAAGACGACGCGCAGGTAGTAGTAGGCGGAGATGACGCTGGTGATGACGCCGATGAGTACCAGCCACGTCAGCCCGGCCTCGATGCCCGTGCGGAAGACGAAGAACTTGGCCGTGAAGCCGCCCGTGGGGGGGATGCCGGTCAGAGAGAGCATGAAGAAGGCCATGGCGATGGCCATGGCGGGATAGCGTTTGGCCAGCCCCTTGTAATCTTCCAGCAGGACGCCCTCGCCTTCCTTGCGTTCCACGGCCACGGCCACGGCGAACGCGCCGAGGTTGGTGAAGACGTAGGCGAACATGTAGAACAGCGCGGCGCTGAGGCCATCGGGGCTGTTGACCGAGGCGGCCACGGCGATGAGGATGTAGCCGGCGTGGGCGATGCTGCTGTAGCCGAGCATGCGCTTGATGTCGGTCTGGGCGATGGCCAGCACGTTGCCGAGGATGAGCGTGAGGGCGGCCAGGAAGGCGATGGCCGTGGCCCACGTGTCGCCCAGGGTGGGCAGGGCGACCATGAGGATGCGCAGCAGGGCGGCGAAGCCGCCGACCTTGGCCCCCACGGACATGAAAGCCGTGACGACCGTGGGCGCGCCCTGATAGACGTCGGGCGTCCACATGTGGAAGGGCGCGGCGGCCACCTTGAAGGCGAAGCCGACCAGCACCATGGCCGCGCCGGCCGTGAGCAGCAGCGAGGCGGCCCCGGCCGCCGGCGCGGCCGCCACGACCCCCGGCAGCGAGGTGGTCCCGGTGGCTCCGTAGATGAGGGCCACGCCGTAGATGAAGATGGCCGACGAGAACGCGCCGATGATGAAGTACTTCAGGGCCGATTCTTCCGACTCGGGCCGCGGCCAGGCCATGCCGGCCATGATGTAGAGCGGGATGGAGAGCAGCTCCAGGGCCAGGAAGATGAGGATCAGGTCGTTGGCCATGCCCATGAGCATCATGCCGCTGAGGGAGAAGAGCATGAGCATGTAGAACTCCGGCCGGTCGTGGCCGGTGCGCTGCAAATAGTGGACCGACAGCAGCACGGTGAGGATGCCGGTCAAGGCGAAGATGACGTTGAGGGCCACGGCGAAGTTGTCGGCCACGAGCATGGGCGCACCGCCGGCGACGCTGAAGGCGGAGCGGCCGCTGTTCCATAGCAGCAGCGATGAAACCAGGGCGCCCAGCAGGCCGAGGATGGTCAGACGCGGCGCGGCGCGGCGGGCGTGGTCTTCGCTCAAGATCAGGTCGAGCAGCATCAGCAGGAAGCCCATGCCGGCGACGAAGAGAAGAGGCATGACGACCGAGAGGTCGATGACAGGCGGTTGAAACTCCATATGAAACCTCACAGGTTGCATCGGGCAGGGTTCTGGGCCTGCCTTGAGGCCGCGCGGTGGGGCGGGACCTGAATGAATTATGACGGAGAATGGGGAAGGCGTCAATTTGAGTGCGCGAGTTCCAGACCTCAGAGATTTAGGAAAACCTCTGAGGTCTGGCCATTCGATCAGGCGACTGCTTATTCGCTTGGAATATTCACAAATACCTTACCGCTGCCGAATACATCGCCGTCAAAGACGAATATCAGGCCTTGGGCATCGACCGGAACTTGATAGCCGACTTGCCCACGGATGGTTTCTCCAGGAGCCAGTTCGCCGTCGGGCGTTGCACCACCGGCCGCAACCGATGCCATGATGTCAATCTCATAGCTCTGCCCCGTCGTATCTTTCAATTCCATTTGCAGCAGGCTGGAGACTGCTTGCGCAGAATCTGTATTATTGGTGATTGATAGATCTACGACAACGAACTTCTTTCCATCATCGGGTTGAGTGAAGTCATCTCCAGTGGGGAAAGTAACCCCGTTGACGACTAATACGAGATCGCCAATCTCGATAATGTCACCTGCTTCAAAGGTTGTCATTGCTGTTTCACCGGCGATTTCAGCAGGCGCTTCAACAGAAACAGGCTCATCACCCAAGTTCACGAAAACGCGACCGGCCCCTAAAATAGAACCATCGAACACGAATTGCAGGCCGGTTGCATCTTGTGGTGTCTGGAAGCCAACACTGCCGCGAACTCGTTCACCGGGGCTTATCTCACCGTCAGGGCTACCGGAGCCGGAAGCAACGGCGGCCCCGATGTCGGTGTTGTAAACTTGGGAAGTACTATCCTTCAATTGCATTTGCAGCATTGTCGATAAGGAATCAGATGTGCTTCCAGTGTTTACGAACAGTAGGTCGACAACTACAAACTCATTACCTTCTTCGGGTTTGTTAAAATCGTCACCGGACGGGGTGTTCCATCCGAGCACAACCATGGAGATATCACCAAAGTCGATAATATCACCAATAGCGAATGTTGTGTCAGCGGACGGTTGGGTTGGTTTAGGTTGGGATATGTCTGTCGGTTCGTCGACAGGCTGTTCAGTCGCTGATGTAACGCCTCCTGCTTCGGCTTCCACTTCCGTAGCGACGGGGACGGACCCGCTTTCCTGTTCGACTTCGCCAACTTTGGTTGGCGTTTCGGAACCGCAGGCTAACGCCGGCAATACAAACAGGAAGATAAGCAAAAATAGAATAGATACGGTTTTTTTGAACTCGTTCATTATTTATCTGTACCTCTTGTTTTTGAATTTCTGGGATGGGGCAACAATCGTTTGGCAAAGTGACTGTTGCCTATCTTATCATTGACCTTATCGTTATAACGCCATAAATCCATTCTAATTGATAAAGCGAGATAGCATGTTTTGCGGGTGCTCTCCTATAATTTTGTCGAGGAAACGGCTTCACATGTGGCCGGACCTCAGAGGTTTCTGAAACCTGCGGGGTTCGGGCTACCTCCATGGCTCCGGCCGCGCTACAATTCCCCCATATGCTCCCACAAGGCGGGGACCCGACCCGGCGGCGGCCGCTTGCGCCGCTGCTCATGCTGCTGCTCCTGATTCTGCTGGGCTTCGCGCTGCGCGTCCACAATCTCGACGCCTTCAGCTTCTGGACCGACGAGGGCCTCACGCCGGAGCGGTCGGGCTATGCCGTGGCCCAAATCCTGCGCAACGACATCGTCATCCAGGGCGTTGTGACCACCGATACCCACCCGCCGCTCTACTATCTGATCATCCATCTGACCCGGCGGCTGTTCGGCCTGTCGGATTTCGCCTTTCGCTATCCCTCAGTGCTGTTCGGGGTGTTGCTCATCCCGCTGCTCTATCAGCTGGGGCGGCGGATGGGCGGCCGGATGGTGGGCCTGGTGGCCGGGCTGCTGGCGGCCGTCAACCCGTTGCAGGTCTACTACAGCCAGGAAGCGCGGATGTATTCGCTGCTGGTGCTGCTGGTGACGGGGATGAGTTATGTGTTGTGGCGGGCCATTCAAAATACGAAATACGAAATACGGGATGCGAAAGCAGCGCGCGCTTCTTTCGGTTCCCGTATCCCGTATCTCGTATTTCCCTGGCTCCTGCTCGCCGCCCTTGCCGTCTACACCCACTACACGGCCGTGTTCATCGTGGCGGCGCAGGCGTTGCTGTGGGCGTGGGTGCTGTGGCGAGCGGGAATGAAGCGGATCATCCTCGGCGCGGCCGCGCTGGGCGTGCTGGTCGCCATCCCGCTGGTTCCCTACACCCTGCCGCGCCTGACGGCCGGGGCCGAGGCCAACTACTACGTCGTCTCGCCACTGACGATGCTGCTCGACGTGGTGCGCTTTTTCAATCTCGGCCTGACGGTCGATTTCGACCAACGGCTGGTTGTGGCGCTCAATGTGCTGGCGTTCGGGTTGGCGCTGCTGGGCCTGTGGGCTTCGGCAAGATACGAAATACGAAATACGAAAGACGAGTTCAGAGGGCGCGTTCCCCATTCGTATCTCGTATCTCGTATCTCGTATCTCATTCCACCCTTCTTCCTGCTCTCCTGGCTCCTCGCCGTCGTGTTCGGCCTCATGGCCGGGTCGATCCTGTTCAAGCCGATGTACCAGGGCGTGCGGCATATCATGGCCGGCAGCCCGGCCTATCTGCTGCTGATCGCTTTTGGCGTTTGGGCCATCTGGAACTGGCTGCCCGACCGCCGGCGTGAGCCGGCTTCGGCCAACGTGGACGAACTGACCGGCTGGGCGGCCTGGGTTGCCGATTCGCCGCGCATGAATCCGCTGGCGCTCATCCCCCTGAGCCTGCTGCTCATCGGCGCGGCCGTGGCGCTCGTCAACCTCTATACCAACCCGGCCTACGTCAAGGACGACTTCCGGGCCATCGTGCGTTTCATCGAGACGCGGGCGGGCAATCGGGATGTGATCGTCTACAATAACGCCGTGTTGTTGCCCCTGCACGAGCACTATCGGCGGCGCGACGACCTGGCCGTGACGGCGTTGCCCGCCTACCCTCAATTCGCCACCGGCGCGGAGCCGGAGCTGGCGGCGCTGGCCCGCGACTATGACCGGGTGTGGTTTGTCACCGACCCCCCGGCCGACAAGCGCGACGAGGACAAGCTCATTCAGGCCTGGCTCGACGCCAACCTGATCGGGACGATCAACCGCCTCTTCCCGGCGCGGACGACGGAGGCAAGGGTCATTGCCTACAGTGCGGCCGACGACGGACGAGCGGCCGGCGGCGACGAGGAGCACGGAAGCGAAGATCCCGACTGCACCCTTGCCCCCCTTGTGCCCGGGCTGATCGGCGCAGCCTTCGATTCGCCGCTGGAACTGCCCACACTGTGGGTGGAACTGATATGGCAGGGGGAGCGGCCGGCGGTCAACGGATCGCTGCTGTTTACCCTGATCGGCCCCGACGGCGCGGAGTATTTCCGCGAGGCGCGCCCCGTCATGCCCGACGAAGACACGCGCTGGGACGAGACAACCGACAACCCCCTCAGCTACGACCTGCCGCTGCCGCCCGGCCTGCCGCCCGGCGACTATACGCTGGTGCTGACGGCCGAGGGCAACCCGCCGCTGGCTCTCGGCCCGGTCGAGATTGCCCCCACCACGAGCTGGCCCGTCCCCCCCGAAGCGCTGTTCGATGAGATACCCGCCGCCCGGCCGGCCGCTGCCCTTGTCTCCCTCGCCGCCGCCTTGCCCTGGGACGACGCCGTGCTGCCTGGCAACAACCTGCCCCTGACGCTCTATTGGCGCACGGGGCCGGACGGGGCCGACCTGAGCAGCCTGCGCTACCGGCTGGAGGTCGTCGGCGACGACGGGGCAGTGCTGCGCACGCAGGAGAGCAAGCCCGGCGCGCCCTGGCTCGGCCGCCTGCCCGGCGGGGCACTGCTGCGCCAGGACACCGGCCTCTACTTCCGACCCGACGTGGAGCCGGGCGGCTACCGGCTGCGCTGGACGCTGCTGGACGGCGACGCGCCGCTGGGCGAACCATTCACGAGCGGCCGCGTCGTGGTGGAGCCGTGGCCGCTGGAGACGAACGTGCCCGCCGCGCCCCATGTTGTCGAGGCCGAATTCGGGCCGGACATCCGGCTGCACAGCTACTATGCGGGCGTGCCCACGGGCGGCCTGCTGAATCTGGCCCTCTATTGGCAAGCCGTGGCCGAGCCGCAAACGGACTACACCGTCTTCATTCATCTGGTCGACGCGAACGGCAACATCGTCAGTCAGGTCGATTCCGTGCCCGTGGGCGGGGCGCGGCCGACCACCGGCTGGCGCGCGGGCGAGGTCATCACCGACATCCACAACCTGCCCATCCCCGCCGACCTGCCGCCGGGCGTCTATTACCTGAACGCCGGCCTCTATAACCCCGACGACGGCGCGCGCCCGACCGTAGTCGTGGACGGCGCGCCGCAGCCCGACAACCGGTTGCGGCTCGCTCCGACGTTCGACCTGCCGTGGGAGCAGCCATGAACCGGGGAACCATGAACCGGCGGCGCGTGCTTCTGGCCCTCATCCTGCTGGGCTATCTGGTCATCACCCTGGCCTATGGGGCGGCCAACCCGCTGTTCGAGGCGCCCGACGAGCATTGGCATTTCTTCACCGCCGTCTCCGTCGCCGATACCGGCCGCCTGCCGGTCGTGGAGGAGCCGCCCGACCCGTTTCTGGGGCAGGAAGCAGCCCAGCCGCCGCTCTACTACCTGATCGGCGGGCTGCTCATCGCCCCGTTCGACTCGACCGGCTGGCGCGAGGCCGTCCGCGAGAATCCCTATGCCTGGGTCGGCGATGCGTCGGCGCTGGCCAACGTCAACCGCATGGTCCACACCCCGGCCGAGGCGTGGCCCTGGGCGGCCGGGTGGGTGCGGGCGGCCCACCTGTTGCGCGTCTTCTCCACGCTGCTGGGGCTGGGCACGCTGCTGTGCATCTATGGCGCGGGTCGCCTGCTGTGGCCCGACAGCTTCACCCGCCCGCTGCTGGCCGTGGCCCTGCCGGCCTTCCTGCCCCAGTTCAACTTCCTCCACGCCTCGATCACCAACGACGCGCTGGTCATCTTCCTGTGCAGCCTGGCGCTCTTTCAGCTCATAGGCCTGGCGGGCGGGCGCGACGACGCGCCCGATGGATCAACCGGGCGGCTACGCCCACCCGTCAGGCCCGGGCTTCGCCTGCTCCTGCTAGGCCTCACCATCGGCCTGGCCGCGCTGAGCAAGAACGCCGGCGTGCTGCTGTTGCTCTATAGCCTCGGCTTTCTGGCAGTGCTGGCGCTGCGCGACGGGCAATTGCGGCGCTGGTGGCGCGCGGCGCTGCTCGTCGGCGGGCCGGCGGTGCTGGTCGCCGGGTGGCTGTGGCTGCGCAATTGGCGGCTCTACGGCGACTGGACGGCCACCGCGCCGTTCATCGCCATCGCCGGCGGCGACCGCGGCTACACCCTGGCGCAGGTGCTGGCCGAGTCGCAGGGGTTGCTGCTGTCGCTGGCGGGCGTCTTCGGCTGGTTCAATTTGCGGCCGCCGCAATGGGTCTACTGGGTGTGGGCGGGCATCGCCGCGCTGGCGGCCGTGGGGGCGCTGGCCTGTGCCGCGCGGCGAAATACGAAATACGAAATACGAGATACGGGTGAAGAGCGCGATTCCGAACTTGTCACTCGTCACTCGTCACTCGTCACTCGTCACTCGTCACTCCTCCTCCCGCTTCTCCTCGCCCTCTGGCCCCTGCTGGTCTATGCCGGGCTGGCGGCCTTCATGCTGCGGACTGAGGCGGCGCAAGGGCGACTGCTCTTCCCGGCCGTGTTGCCGGTGGCGCTGGGGGTGGCGTGGGGGCTGTCGGGCTGGGGGCGCTGCGCGCCGGGGGCGCTGGGCGCATTCAACCGGCGGCTGGCTCCGCTGCTGGTGCTGCTGGCGGTCGCCACTTCGCTCTATTGCCTGCTGTTCGTCATCCGCCCCGCCTACGCGCCGCCGCCCGTCGTGGCCCTCATCCCCGACACAGCCCGCCCCGTGCTGCCGGAACTGGTCGACCGCGATGGCGGGGTGGCGTTGCTGGCGGCCGGGGTGGACACGGAGCAGGCCCACCCCGGCGACGTGGTCTGGCTGACGCTCTATTGGACGGCCGCGGAACCGCCCGCCGAGCCGCCCGCGTTCGTGGTGGAGGTGTTCGGCCGCGACCTGGCGCGCATCGCCAACCTGCACAGCTACCACGGCCGCGGCCTCCACCCGGCCGACCTGTGGCCGCCGGGGGCAATCGTCGCCGACCGGTTCGCCGTGCGCATCGACCCCGAGGCCGAAGCGCCGGTGCTGGGCCGCGTCTTTGCCCGCGTCGACGGCGGCGAGCCGGGCATCGAGGTCGCCACGGTGAAGATCGTGCCCGCCGCGCCGCCGGCCGCGCCCGACGGCTGGGCGGCCATGATGGGTGACCACATCGCCCTCGTCGGGGCGACGGTGCGGCCAACGCAGGCGCTGCCCGGCCAGACGGTGCAGGTGGCGGTGCGCTGGTATGTGCCCGTGGGCGCTCCCGGGCAAGACTACACCACGCTCATCCATCTGGGCCAGCCCGACGCGCCGCCCGCGGCCACCGGCGACAGCCCGCCCCTCGGCGGCAGCTACCCCACGAGCGCCTGGAGCAACGGCGAGACGATCGACGACCTCTACTTCCTGACGCTGCCGCCCGGCCTGGCCCCCGGCCGCTATCCCGTCTGGATCGGCCTCTATGACCCGGCCACGGGCGAGCGCCTGCCGGTCACGGTGGAGGGGGAGTTGCAGCCGAACGGGGTGTATCTGGCGGGGTGGGTGGAGGTTGAGTAGGCTGGGCTTATTGTCGGCGATGCAAATAACGGGCGCGTTATTTGCATTATTTGCCATTTGTGCAAATATAAGCTTGCAACTCGGCTAAAAAGAGGCATTCTGTCGTGAAACCTGACGATTTTACCGCGCGAGCAAGCGGACAGGTTCGCTACGTTCCCACCGGATATTACGCGTTTATCCCGGATCGCCTGCCGCCGTCTATCGAATGGTCGCTTGCCCTTGTCCAGGCGTTGGCCGCTGCTCAGCAGGTATTGGGCGAGCTGGCGGGCCTCGGTGGAGCAATTCCCAACCCCTATCTGTTGGTGATGCCTTTCGTTCGGCGCGAGGCGGTGCTTTCATCCCGCATCGAAGGCACGCGGGCATCCCTGACGGACCTGCTTGCCTATGAGGCCGTGCAACTCTCCTTTTGGTCTGAGGATAATCCGACAGACGTCCGCGAGGTATACAACTACGTGGTCGCTCTTGAATATGGTCTGGAGCGCCTCCACACCTTTCCGATGAGTTTGCGGCTGATGCGGGAATTGCACGCGCGCCTGATGGCCGACACCCGTGGGCAGGAGCGGACACCGGGCGAGTTTCGCCGCAGCCAAAACTGGATCGGGCATGCCGGCGCCGATTTGCGAAACGCGACGTTTGTGCCGCCGCCGATAGCCGATATGCAGGAGTCGCTGGGCTATCTGGAGAAGTTCATCCACGAGTCTGAAGAACTGCCGGCGCTGATCCGCATCGGCCTGATTCATTACCAGTTCGAGGCTATCCATCCGTTTCTGGACGGCAACGGTCGGGTGGGCCGCCTGTTGATCACGCTCCTGTTATGCGCCTGGGAACTATTGCCCCAACCGCTTCTCTACATTAGCGCCTTTTTCGAGCAACATCGCCAGGAGTATTACGACCGGCTGCTGGCCGTCAGTCGAAAAGGGGAGTGGGAGCAATGGCTAATCTTTTTTTTGGCGGCCGTCGCCACGCAGGCCAGGGACGCGATCAATCGAATTAACAGGCTGATGGTATTGCAGAATGATATTCGTTCTCACCTTCGGACACAGGCTCGCACGTCGGCCGGGCTGATGAAAACGGTCGATTTCCTGTTCAGTCAGCCGGTGGCGACGATCAACCAGGTGGCCGATCGGCTGGGTATTTCCTACCATAGCGCCGCCCGAAATATGGCGTTGCTGGAGAAGCTGGGGTTCGTTCGCGAGATGACGGGAAAAGCACGAAACCGTATATTCATAGCCGACAGGGTTCTGCGGGCTATCGACTCACCACTTGAGGAGGAATGACCATGCAATTCGGCCTCTTTGAGGACCGCGGGCCTTATTACGCCACGATCGACGACCTGGTGGCGGTCATGATGAAGCTGGAGGACGACCCGCTCTTCCCGGCCGGCACGAACATGGTCATCTATCGCGGCAACCCGAAGGCCCGGCTGATGATCATCGGCGAGGCCCCCGGCACCGAGGAAGACCGCCAGGGCAAGCCGTTTGTCGGCCGCTCGGGGCAGCTGCTCGATCAGATACTCGGCTCGGTGGGCCTCGACCCGGAGCGGGACGTGTTCATCACCAACGCCGTCTTTCGGCTGCCGCCGGGCGACGACGGCAAGCCGCTGCGCAAGCCGACCTCGGAGGAGATCGCCTGGTACAAGCCGTGGCTGCTGGAGATCATCCGCCTGGTCGATCCGCTCATCATGCTGCTGACCGGCAATGTGGCCACCGAGGCCATCCTGGGGCAGACGGGCATCACCCGGCTGCGGGGGCAGTGGTTCCGCGCCGGCGAGCGGTGGGTCATGCCCATCTTCCACCCCGCCTACCTGCTGCGCAACCCCTCGCGCGAGCCGGGCAGCCCCAAGGCGCTGATGTGGCAGGATATTAAGGAAGCGCGGCGCAAGTATGACGAGCTGACCGCCGAACAGGAGGCATGACAGCCCGCCCCGATTGATGTACAATCATCCCGTACGAAACTTACAGGATGTACAACTTTGCGCACAGACGAGGCAAACCATGACCCGACACATTGCCAGCGAGAAGGCGCGCGCCCATTGGCGCGAAATACTGGATGCGGTGGCCGCCGGCGAGGAGATCGTCATCGAGCGCTATGGGCGACCGGTGGCGGTGCTGAGCGCCTATAGCGAGGCGGATTTGGCCGCCTCCAACCGAACGCGCGAACCTGCCCCTCTCTATGATGCGGCCATCTACGAGCGATTGAAAACCGAGGTCGTGGCCGAGATCATGGACGAACTCGAAGGCGCCCAACTGGAGCCGATTTCATGGCAAGAGGGCCTCAAGGAGCTACAGCGTCTTGTGGCGGAAAGCGGTAGCCCTTTTGCCGACATGACCACCGACGAAATTGTCGAAAAGATGCGCGAAACCCGTCGAGAAATCTTCGAATCCGACTATGCTCATCTGTATCGATAGTTGCGTCTTCACAAAAGGGATCAACCTGGAACAGTCTGAGGCCGGGGGACTCCTTGAACTAATCAGTTCCGAGGTCCAGGTAACGATTCCTCGGCTAATCGTCCGGGAAGTCACACGTAATTTTGACGGGAAAGCGCAGCTATTGGCTTTTTACAGGATGTTTTACAAAAATGCGGACGCATCGATTGTCGACGCTCCCATACCCCCACGGCTCATAAGCCGATACATCAGCCTGGGGCTATCCGAAAAGGGCGATGCCATAATCGGGGCATTCGCGGAATGGATGGAGGTTGAGTATCTTATCTCCGATAATCGGCATTTCCTGCGCCGGTTAAAGACGAACGCCTACCGGATTGTGTCGCCGGCGGAGTTCTTGCAAATTCGCGGGGAGTCGCCCGCCCCATGACCCATTCCGACAAGGCCGCCGAGCGTGGCGAACCCGGCTACGTGTGGCGCTCCGGCCAGGACCGGCGGCTGGCGATGATCCGCGAATGGTCGGACCTGAGCGGCCGCGTCCTCGACAATGGCGCCGGCCTCGGCACCTGGCTGGAGGCGTGCGGCCGGGCCAACCCCGACAGCGTGCGCATCGGCCTTGAAATCGAGTTCGACCGGGCGGCCGAGGCGCTGGCGCGGGCCGACGGCATCGCCCTGGGCGTGGGCGAGCGGCTGCCCTTCGCCGACGACAGCTTCGACCTCATCCTGAGCAACGAGGTGCTGGAGCATGTCGAGGACGACCGGGCCTGCGCGGCCGAGATGGCCCGCGTGGCTCGCCCCGGCGGCCGCATCGTCATCTTCGCCCCCAACCGCTGGTATCCGGTGGAGCAGCACGGCGTCTATTGGCGCGGCGAATACCATTTCGGCAACATCCCTTTGGTCAACTATCTGCCCGACCCGCTGCGCAACCGGCTGGCCCCCCACGTGCGGACGTACACGGCGCGGGGGCTGCGTCGCCTGTTCGACGGGCTGCCGGTGCGCGTGCTGCACCACGGCCGCATCTTCGGCGGCTACGACAACATCGCCCGGCGCAGCCCGCGGCTGGGCGGGGCGCTCCGGCGGGCGCTCTATGCGGCCGAGGGGACGCCTCTCTCTGTGCTGGGGCTGTCGCATTTTTTGGTGCTGGAGAAGGTGTAGTTCTCTCACGCATTGACACAAGTATAACAAAACGTTATACTATCCTCATGAAAACCGCCATATCCTTGCCCGATGCACTCTTTGAGCAAGCCGAACAGGTGGCCCAGCGACTCAAGCTCAACCGCAGCCAGCTCTATGCCCGCGCGCTGCAAGCGTATCTGGATCGCTACGACCCCGACAGCATCACCGCCGCGTTCAATGCCGTCTACTCAGCCGAATCCTCGGAACTCGATCCGGTGCTGTGGGAGATGCAGTATCTCACGCTCAGGGAAAACGATGAGGACGAATGGCAGACGAGCGGTTGATCAAGCAGGGGGATGTATTCTGGGCCGATTTGCCGGCGCCGCGCGGTTCCGAGCCGGGCTACAGACGGCCGGTGGTCGTCATCCAGCAGACCGCCATTAACGCCAGCGATATTCATACGATCCTGTGCGTACCCCTGACGACTCAGACCCGCCTGGGCGATTCGCCGGGCAATGTATTGCTTTCGATGAAACAAACCGGGCTTCCCAAAGCCTCGGTCGCCAATGTCTCGCAACTTGTTTCTCTCGATAAACGTTTTCTCGACGCCTATGTCGCCACCCTGCCTCGCCACGCGCTGGAAGCCATATTGGATGGCGTCGAGTTTATGATGGGACGATAGCCACAATGGAACGCAACTTCTACCTCGAGGACATCCCTCTCGACGAGGCCTGGACCGCCTTTCGCGGGGCGCTGGACGAGGCGGGCCTCTGGCGGCCGCTGGACGCCGAGACGATCCCGCTGAGCGAGGCCGCCGGGCGGGTGACGGCCGCCGCCGTCTGGGCGCGCCTCTCCTCTCCCCACTACCACGCCGCGGCCATGGATGGCTATGCTGTGCGCGCCGAGGACACGCTGGGGGCGATGGATGCGTCGCCGGTGCTGTTTGTGGTGGAGGGGGAAGGGGAGAAAAGGGGAAAGGGAGAGGGGGAGACGCCTTCTGAATTCGTCATTCGTCATTCGTCATTCGTCACTCCCCTGGCCCAGCCCGTCAACACCGGCCACCCGCTGCCCGCCTGGGCCGACGCGGTCATCATGATCGAGCACGTCCAGCCGGTCGCGCTGGCCGACGGCCGGGCGGGGATCGAGATTCGCGCCGCCGTGCCGCCCTGGCACCACGTCCGCCCCATGGGCGAGGACATGGTGGCCACGGAGCTGGTGCTGCCCGCCAACCACCGGCTGCGGCCGGTCGATCTGGGCGCGCTGGCCGGGTCGGGCCACGCCACGGTCGGCGTCTATCGCCGGCCGCGCGTGGCCATCATCCCCACCGGCTCGGAACTTGTCGCCGTGGAAGACGGCGAACCCCAACCGGGTCAAATCATCGAATACAACTCGCTGGTGCTGGCGGCCCAGGTGGAAAGCTGGGGCGGCGTGGCCACGCGCCTGCCCATCGTCCCCGACGATTTCGACGCTATCCGCGATGCCGTCATCGAGGCCGCCGCCGGCCATGACCTGATCCTCCTCAATGCCGGGTCATCGGCCGGCAGCGAGGACTACACCGCCCACGTCGTCGCGGCGCTGGGGCGCGTGCTTGTCCACGGCGTGGCGGTGCGGCCGGGGCATCCGGTTGTGCTTGGAATGACGAATGACGAATTACGAATTACGAATGAAGAGCGCTCCGAACTCGTCACTCGTCATTCGTCATTCGTCATTCCCATCATCGGCGTTCCCGGCTACCCGGTGAGCGCGGCGCTGACGGGGGAGATCTTCGTGGAGCCGCTGCTGGCCCATTGGCAGGGGCGGCCGCCCCACCGCCCGGCGACGATGCAAGGGACGCTCACGCGCAAGCTGGTGTCCTCCACCGGAGACGAGGATTTTGCGCGGGTGATCGTCGGCCGCGTGGGCGAGGTCTGGACCGTCACGCCCATCAGCCGCGGGGCGGGGGTCATCACCTCGCTGGTGCGCGCCGACGGCATTGTGCGCGTGCCGCGCTTCAGCGAGGGATACGACACGGGCGCGCCGGTCACCGTCCACCTTTACCGCGACCCGCACGAGATCGAGCGCACCATCGTCGCCATCGGCAGCCATGACCTGACGCTTGACCTGATGGCCCAATTCCTGGCGGCGCGCCACGGCGGCCTGCGCCTCAGTTCGGCCAACGTCGGCAGCCTCGGGGGGCTGGCGGCGCTGCGGCGCGGCGAGGCGCATCTGGGTGGCTCGCACTTGCTGGACCCCGAGACGGGCAAGTACAACATCAGCTATATCCGCCGCTATTTGCCGGATCAGGCTATCGTGCTGGTGGCGCTGGCCGGGCGCGAACAGGGCTGGATTGTCCCGCCGGGCAACCCCAGGGGGCTGAGCGGCTGGGCCGACGCGGCCCGCGACGATGTGGGCATCGTCAACCGGCAGCGCGGGGCGGGCACGCGTGTGCTGCTCGATTACGAGCTGGCGAAGCTGGGCATCGACCCGGCGGGCGTGCGCGGCTATGAGCGGGAGGAGTATACCCATCTGGCGGTGGCCGCGGCGGTGGCCTCGGGCGCGGCCGACGCGGGGCTGGGCATCCGCGCCGCGGCGCGGGCGCTCAATCTCGATTTTGTGCCGCTGGCCCA
>JACDJB010001226.1_pt1 | contig 21516 bp, 24 predicted proteins | sample 7454121 | NCBI WGS metagenome assembly JACDJB01 (sample SAMN14253290, study PRJNA609438) | sludge metagenome | isolation source: sludge after 25d culture with pyrite | collected 2018-12-20
ACCGATACGGGCTTGCCGGTGCCATCCCCGCAGGTGAACGACACACCGCTTGAGGTCGTAAATGTAATCGAACCGCGCCGGATGAACTGGCTCAGGAAATGCCGCAACAGACGATCTATCGAACGCATGTCCAACGATCCCGGGTGCTTCACGCCATATATCAGGTACCTCACACCCCATAAATGTTGGTAATTCCGGTCCGGCTTTCAATCGTAATTTGACGTAGATAGCGCCTGTGTAAGGCTGGTCTGCGTTTTATGTCCGGTGAATCGCCTGCGATGCTGCCCTGAAGGCGCCATGCTTCCTGGTAACTTGCTCACAAAGTTGCGAAATCTGGGCGCTTCCATTCGCGTCATAATCCGCTAAAGGTGGCCGCGAGGCTGGCGGCAGGGGTGAAACCGCGGTCTGGCCTTGGCTAGCGATATTTTGGAGAAGCGGGATGTTGAGCCGAGCGCTCATTTTGGCGGCGGTGGCTTTTGCTTTTGGCTGTGTCGGGGCGATCCCGGCAATTGCTCAAAATCTGGAAGCCGGCAAGCCTCCCTCCCAGATTTTTTCCAGCACCTGCTCGCTGTGCCACAAGAGTTCGCGCGGATTGCTGAAAAGCGTCTCGCCCGGATCCTTGCCGGGCTTTCTGCGCCAGCACTACACCACCAGCAGGGACATGGCCGCGGCCATGAGCGCCTACGTCCTGTCCAATGGCGCCGCGAATGCCGCGCCAGGGGGCAATCTCACCCGGCAGGGTCAGGAGGCGGCGGGGGGGCGTTCCGGTCAGGAGCCGGGTCCCGACCACGCAAAGGGCCGCAAGCCGTCGCGCGAGGCGGCGAAGCCCGACGCCGATGGACCGAAGCATGCCGCCGAGTCAGACGCCCAGACCGCTCGCCAGAAGGCGGCGGCGGAGCGGCGGGCCGCACGGCAGGCGGCACGCGAAGCTGCAAGAGCTGCCAAGCATGGCCTGCCGCCCAAGAACGAGGCCCGGCACGAGCAGTCGACAAGCGAGCAACCGGCAACGGCGGCGAAATCCGATGCCAAACCCGATTCCAAGCCCGACGCCGACAAGGCCGAACCGTCTCAGGACTCCGGCAAGAGCGACACCGCCAAGGTGGAAGGGACGCGCCCGGACCCGGTGCCTGCGGTGACGCCTGCGCCGAAGGAGACCGAGAAGCCGGCCGAGGTGGCGGTGGCGCCGCCCAAGGAAGCCACGCCGTCAGGCCCGCTGACCATTGATATCGGGCCGGCACCGGTGCCGAAGCCCGTCGTGTCCGCCGGCCCACCGCCGGTCCCGGCCGGGAATCCGATCCCGCCGATCTCCCAGTAATCCTGTCCTGAACCGAACGCGATCTTCGCAGCACGCTGGCTTGCATCTTGACCAGAGTATTGCTCTAGAGTGATACTCTGGTTTGTAAATGGGGAGATCCTGGCCATGGCCGGTGCGCGTGACGATCTGCTGACGGCCGCACTCGCCGTGTTCGACAGGGACGGCTTTGAAGGCGCGACGGTTGCCGCGATCCGTGAGCGGGCCGGCGCATCCAACGGCAGCTTCTTTCATTTCTTCAATTCAAAGCGCGAACTTGCCGGGACGCTGTTTCTCGAACTGCTGCGCCGCTATCACATCGCCATGCTCGATGCGATCGAGCCGCCGCCGGGCGCGGAGGAGGGTATTGCGCGGCTGATCCGCACGCATCTGGACTGGGTCGTCACCAATCGCCGCGAAGCCAACTTCCTGTTCGAGATTTCGCGCAGTGAATGGGCGCAGGACGTGCGGGACGGCCGCATGGCCCGCAACGCGACGGTTGCGGAAGGCGTCGAGGCCTGGCGTGCGCCGCTGGTTGCCAGCGGCGAGCTGTTGCCGATGCCAGCGTCCTTGTTCTTCAGCCAAATCATTGGACCGGCGCAATTCGTCTGCCGCGCATGGTTGTCGGGCCGCGATCCTACCGACCCGCGCGATCATGCGGATGGGCTGATTGCCTGCGCGGTGCGCGCGCTGACCGCAAAGGGAGAGCGATGATGGCCGATACGGAATTCGCGCCGATTGCCGAACATATCCGCAGCAATGTCATGCGTCAGGGTTTCATGGTGCATGTCGGCGCCGAGGTGACGGACCTCACGCGCGGCGGCTGTGTGCTTTCGGTGGACCGCAGACCTGATCTCTTGCAGCAGAACGGTTTCTTTCATGGCGGCGTGACCGCTTTTCTGATCGACAACGCGACGACCATCGCGGCCGCGACCGTCAAGGGGCAGGCGGCACTGACCGCGGAATACAAACTGAACCTGTTGTCGCCTGCGTCGGGCGACCGGCTGATCTGCCGTGCGCGCGTCGTTAAACCCGGACGGCAGGTGTCGGTCGTCGCCGCCGACGTGTTCTGCATGATCGACGGAGCGGAGAAGCACACCGCCACCGCCCTGGCTTCCATTGCGATGATTGATCGGGCGCTGGCGCCGAAGGTGGTCAGCTAAACAAAACCCGGCCTCAACGGGCCGGGTTTATTTGTCCTCAATGTCATCACCGGGCATAGCCGTTCAAGGAACGGCGTCGCTTCCGCTTGCCTATGTCCCGGTGATCTCGATTGATGAAGTACTGTGCCCTCATGATCGGGATGGCCGGGACGAAGCCCGGCCATGACAATCAGAGTTCTTACTTCTCTTCGGCAGCCGGAGCCGGTGCAGCTTCGTCGTCGTGCTGCGCTTCCGGATCGAAGAACTCGCCGGCGGCGGCGATGGCTTCCGCGGCTGCGTCGCGATCTTCCTGACGGCTGTTGACGTCTTCGCCACGGTTGATGCGCTCGGCTTCCGCCTCGGAGCGCGCAACCGTCGTCGACACATGGACTTCGACTTCAGGATGCACGGCGATGGTGATCTTGTGCTGGCCGATGGTCTTGATCGGCGCGTCGAGCAGAACCTGCGAACGGTTCAGCGAAACGCCGTCGGCTTCCAGCGCGGCCATGATGTCACGCACCGAGACCGAACCGTAAAGCTGGCCGGTTTCCGACGCCTGGCGGATGATGACGACGTTGCGGCCGTCGATCTTCTCGGCGACCTTGGTGGCTTCGCCCTTGGCCTGAATGTTCTTGGCCTCGAGTTCGGCCTTCATGCCGTCGTACTTCTCGCGGTTTTCCTTGGTCGCGCGCAGCGCCTTGTTGCGCTTGAGCAGGAAGTTACGGGCAAAGCCGTCCTTCACTTTGACCACATCTCCCATCTGGCCGAGCTTGGCCACACGCTCCAGCAGAATGACTTCCATTTGAGTTCTCCGTTGATGTCTTGAGTTGAAGTGTTTGTTGACGTTGAAGATCAGGTGCTCGGCAGGGGCGGTGGCCCGCGCCGGTTCCAGTAGGCTTGTCGAATTCCAAGAATGGCATCGGCGAGGCCGAGGCCGATCATTCCAACCAGCGGCCAGCCGATGAACAGCGTGCCGGCATAGGCCGCGCCGAGGACGAAAGTCCGGCCCGAAAAGGCTTGAGTGACAGTGTGCAGCACTGCGAAGCCGGTGATCGCATAGGCCATCAGCAGCGCGGAACTTGCGATCTGGGCCACCATGGCAAGCAATCCGCCGGTGAAGCAAAGCACGACGGCGGCCAGCAACGCGCCCAGCACCAGCTTCGGCATCGTGGTGGTGCGCAGGTCGGGCCATGGCCGGTTAAGGCGGCCTGAGGTGGTGGTGATCCGGGCGGCGAGCCACAGATTGAGCGTCAGGGTCATCATCGCGATGATGGTTGCAACGCCCGGCGCGACCGCCACCAGCGCATCGACCACGCGCTCGCTCTCGCCCGCGGGCACCGCGCCGCGTCCGCCGATGATACGCAGCAGGCCACGGCGCAACGCGGCGTTGATCGTGTCCGCGTCGGTGCCCAGCGTGAGCAGTGCGCTGACGGTGGTGAGCGTGGCGAAGGCGGCGATCCAAACCAGGATCCGGCCGGTCGGATACCAGTCTAGCGCGGGAGCAAGGTTCGCAAGCTGCGGATCGTTCGACACCGGACGTGCCAGCAGCGTCAGATAGCCGAGCCACCAGGCAGGCAGCGCGATGGTCAGCGCGAAGGCGGCCATGTAGGGGATGCCGAATATGGCGCCGAGGCTGATAGCGGCGACAATTCCGCCGATCAGCGAGGTTGCGGATCCCCAACCCAGCGCCGCCACCATCAGAGGCAGGGGCGCGAGGTAAAACAGCACGATCGAGATCATCGCGCCGGACACGATCGACGCGAACATCAAGGCCGACGCGAGGCCGGCTGCCAGTGCGATGAGAATACCCGTCATCATCGGCTCGTCCTGCTCCCTTCGAGCAGTTAGAGGTTCGTTGAACCCCAACCATCCACAACGGCGCGATGCCGAAGTGTTATGAGAATGAAATCGAGAAAAACGCGAGCGCGCGAATGCCGCGCGCTCGCGATGTCGTTTAGCGGATCACGTAAGGCAGAAGGCCGAGGAACCGCGAGCGCTTGATGGCGCGGGCGAGTTCACGCTGCTTCTTTGCCGACACGGCGGTGATCCGGCTCGGCACGATCTTGCCGCGCTCGGACACGTAACGCATCAGCAGCTTGGAATCCTTGTAGTCGATCTTCGGCGCATTCGGGCCCGTGAACGGGCAGGTCTTGCGGCGGCGGAAGAACGGACGGCGTGCACCTGCTTCAGCCATATCTCTTACTCCTCAACAGTTGCTTCGTCGTCGCGGCCACGGCGCGGGCCACGATCGCCACGGAAGCCACCGCCTTCACGGTCGCCGCGGAAGCCGCCACCACCGCGCTCGTCGCGGTCACGCTCGGCCTTGCGCATCATCGCGGAGGGACCTTCCTCCAGTTCCTCGACGCGGACGGTGAGATAACGGATGATATCTTCGTTGATGCGCTCCTGACGCTCGATCTCGGCGACCACCGCTGCGGGGCCGTCGATGTTCAGCATCATGAAGTGAGCCTTGCGGTTCTTGTTCATGCGGTAGGTGAGGGAGCGCACGCCCCAGTTCTCGGTCTTGGTGACCTTGCCGCCAAGACCTTCGATCACGCCGGTGATCTGCGTGGTGAAGTCTTCGACCTGCTGGGCGCTCGCATCCTGACGCGCGAGAAATACATGCTCGTAAAGAGGCATGGGTGTCCTTTCCTGTGTTAGCGCAAGTCCTGGCGGCAAGCCCTTCGAGACCTTCGGAAAGGACTCTGGAGTAGCTCAAGAAGGCGGGAACACGGGACGACGGACCGACTGGCCCTGTCACATCAAAATCGCCAAAGGTGAGATTGCTGAGACCGTCCGTTCAGCTCCCGGCCGGGACCCACGGATGGCGCGGTTATAAGGATTCCGGGGCTGTTTGCAAGGCAAAACAGGGCGTTCGCGGGTCGGAACCGGCCCTGAATCAGCCTTTTCCAGCCTGCCGGCCCGGCTACCGGGCGTCAGGCAGCTTCGGAGCCTCGGAATGCACGACTACAGGGAAAGAGGGCACCCCTACAATGGGGAACACCTTGCCCACATCCATCCTCCGGCTGGAATAGCCCAACGCGCCTCCGATCACGATGAGGCCAAGTGCGAGACCAAACAGGAACTTGTGGTAGGCGCGGCGGCCACCGACGGTGTCGTCCATGTCACTCATGTCAACGCTGCTCCGTATTCGTGTGTGGCCTCGCCATTCCGGTCGTTCCGGGCGGGGCCTTGTCGGACGCCGTGACCACCAGAGGGGTCCGGTCGAATGTCGTGACCAGCGCCGCGCCGAAAACGGCGAGCAGGACGGCCGCGAAAATCAGGACTGGCGCGAGCGCCAGTGTCTGTGGCTTGCGAGGATCCTTCTCCATGATGCGCACTCCACTTGGTGCCCCTCAAGTAAACGCTTTGGCCGTGGACCGGGTTCCGGGCGCTCGGCCAATGGCCCTGTGGGCCGGTGACCTGCCGTTCGCTGGCCGATCCGGTGTCCGCTGGCCCGCCGCGCCGCAACTTGACACCCGGCGTCCCGGCGGTGTCTTACGGCCTTCTCATTTGCGGGGATTTTCATGACAGCAGCATTCACCTTTCCGGGACAGGGTTCGCAGACGGTCGGCATGGGCAAGGCGCTCGCCGACGCATTTCCGGCGGCAAAGGCCGTTTTCGACGAAGTGGATGCGGCGCTCGGCGAGAAGCTGACCGCGATCATCTGGGAAGGTCCTGCGGAAACGCTCCAGCTCACCGAGAATGCGCAGCCGGCGCTGATGGCGGTGTCGCTGGCGACCCTGCGCGTGCTGGAGAGCGAAGCGGGTGTCGATATCGCCCGTGATGCGGCCTTCGTCGCCGGTCATTCGCTGGGTGAATACTCGGCGCTGGCGGCAGCGGGCGCGTTCTCGATTCATGACACGGCGAAGCTGCTGCGCACGCGCGGTCTTGCGATGCAGAAGGCTGTGCCGGTTGGTGTCGGCGCGATGGCCGCGCTGCTGGGCCTCGATTACGACGCTGCCGTCGCGGTGGCGGAAGAGGCCGCGCAGGGGCAGGTCTGTCAGGCTGCCAACGACAATGGCGGCGGGCAGGTGGTGGTGTCCGGGGACAAGGCGGCGGTGGATCGCGCGGTCGAGATCGCCAAGGCGAAGGGCGCGAAGCGCGCGATGCTCCTGCCGGTGTCCGCGCCGTTCCATTGCCGCCTGATGCAGCCTGCCGCCGACGTGATGGCGCAGGCGCTGGCTGGCGTCACCATCAACACGCCGAAGGTGCCGGTGGTGTCCAACGTGCTGGCGTCGGCGATCACCGATCCGGATGACATCCGCAAACGGCTGGTCGAGCAGGTGACAGGCACGGTGCGCTGGCGCGAGAGCGTGGCATGGATGGCCTCGCAGGGCGTGACGCATTTCCTCGAAATCGGCGCGGGCAAGGTGCTGTCGGGTCTGGTGAAGCGCATCGCCGATGGCGCTGTCGGCGTTTCGGTCGGCGGACCGGGCGATATCGAGGCGGCGAAGGCCGCCATCGCAGCATCGCGTTAAGATTACCGCGCGACGAGGTCGCTAAAGGTACTATCGCCTCATTTTCGTGTGGCCCGATTGTTGCTACGAAAGTCGGGCCGCTCATTTACTCCAGTTTTTGAGCGGTCGCCCCTTTTGGGCTGGGGCATTGCCGCCAGTATCTTCGGATGCTGGCGGCTTTTTTATTCAGACGCGGTCCTGCCTGTGATCTGGCCTGTTGCCTTTGTTTTCAGCAAAGCCAGATCGCTCTCGTCCTTCAACTCAATCCCTGTCAGTTGGCGCGCAAGCGCCTCGCGCACCAGCCACGCCAGCTTGAAGGCGGCGGCGCTGTAGCTCAGTCCTTCCGGGCGCACGTTGGAAATGCAGTTGCGGCCCGCATCGCTGCGCGCGCGAAATGGCGCGTGGGTGATGTAGATGCCGAGACTGTCCGGCGAACTCAGCCCCGGCCGCTCGCCGATCAGCATGATGGTCAGTTTCGCCTGCAGGAGCTCGCCGATTTCATCAGCCAGTGCGACGCGCGCCTGGGTGGCGATCACGACCGGCGCTTGCCGCAGTTCATCCGCGAGAAGCGGTTTCAATGCTGCGAGCAGCGGCGCGGCGTGGCGCTCGATCGCCAGCGACGACAGTCCGTCACCGATCACAATGCAGACGTCGCCGCGCACAAGCGGCTCCGCGCGGAGCCTCGCGATGTCCTCAGGATCAATCATGCGCCCGAGATCGGGTCGCCGGAGATACGTGGTGCGATCCGGCGCGCGGCTGTGGACATGCGCGACGGTCCATCCCTGTGCGCGCAAGGCTTTTTCGAATTTTTGCACATCGAGCGCGGCATGGATCGCATCCCGTGCCATCGCATGCGCCCAGCCGAAACGCAGCACTTCGTCCGTCGGCATGCCTGCGCCGGCGCGGCCGAGCGCCAGCCGCGCAGGTGTCACGCCGCGCCATTCGTTCCACGGGTTGTCAGTGATGGATTTGTCCGTCATGCGACCAGCGATTTGAGATGGCTCATGCCGCCGAGCAGCGCGTTGGACGAGGGCGGACGCAAGCGTCCGGCCTCGTCGGTGATCTGCATGCGCTGCAGCCACGCCTCGAATTCCGGTGCGCGTTTCAGTCCCAGCGTTTCGCGCAGGAACAGCGCATCGTGGAACGACGTGCTTTGATAATTGAGCATCACGTCGTCCGCGCCGGGCACGCCCATGATGAAATTCACGCCGGCCGCGCCGAGCAGAACCAGCAGGTTGTCCATGTCGTCCTGATCGGCCTCGGCGTGGTTGGTGTAACAGATATCGCAACCGATCGGCAGGCCGAGCAGCTTGCCGCAGAAATGATCCTCCAGTCCCGCGCGGATGATCTGCTTGCCGTCGTAGAGATATTCCGGGCCGATGAAGCCGACCACGGTGTTGATCAGCAGCGGCTTGTAGCACCGCGCCAGCGCGTAGGCCCGCGCCTCGCATGTCTGCTGGTCGACGCCGAAGCTGGCCTCCGCCGACAACGCGCTGCCTTGTCCGGTCTCGAAATACATGACGTTGTTGCCGACGGTGCCGCGCTTCAGCGACAGGGCGGCCTCACAGGCCTCATCGAGGATTTCGGGCGTCACGCCGAACGATTGGTTGGTCTTCTCGGTGCCGCCGATGGACTGAAAAACCAGATCGACGGGAGCACCTTCCTCGATCAGCCGGATCGTGTTGGTGACGTGGGTGAGGACGCAGCTTTGCGTCGGAATGTCGAAGCGATGGATCACCTCATCCAGCATCCGCAGCAATTGGCCCAGCACCGGCATGCTGTCGGATGCAGGATTGACGCCGATCACCGCGTCACCCGATCCCATCAGCAAACCATCGAGCGTCGAGGCTGCGATGCCGCGCAGGTCGTCGGTGGGATGGTTCGGTTGCAGGCGGACCGACAGATGGCCTCCAAGCCCGATGGTGTCGCGGAAGCGCGTGACGACGCGGCACTTGCGCGCCACCGCGATCAGATCCTGATTGCGCATGATCTTCGAGACGGCGGCAACCATTTCCGGTGTGAGACCCGGTGCGAGAGCGGTGAGTGTTTCGGTGGTCGCAAGTTCGGACAACAGCCAGTTGCGCAAATCGCCGACGGTCATGTGCGACACCGGCGCGAAAGCCGCCGCATCGTGGCTGTCGATGATCAGCCGCGTGATGTTGTCATCCTCGTAGGGGATCAGCGCTTCGGTGAGAAACTGCCTGAGGGGCACCTCGGCCAGCACATGGCACGCGGCCATCCGCTCCTGCGCGGTCGCAGCACCGACGCCCGCGAGCATGTCGCCGGAACGTGCCGGGCTGGCGCAGGCCATCACCTGTTTCAGATCGTCGAACGCGAAGATCCGGGACGCGATGACGGTACGATAGCGCATCGGTGTCTCACTCCGCAGTCTGGCTTCCGGCTGGAAGCGTAACACGGCTTCGCCAGCGAAAAAGCGCCGTAAATCAGGCAGGATCGGCGCGCCGGGCGGCTTTGTGACGCCGGATCGGGCAAGGGTCATTGACGAGCGGCGTTTTATTGCGGCAAACGGAGCCGACTTTCAGGCCGGGGACTGACCCCGGGACTTCTCCCAAGGGGGCGACATGTTCGATCTGACAGGCAGGACCGCGCTGGTCACCGGAGCCACGGGCGGCATCGGCGGCGCGATTGCGAAAGCGCTGCACGCACAAGGCGCCACGGTTGCCATTTCGGGCACCCGGCGCGAGGCGCTGGACAAGCTCGCTGGCGAACTGAAGGACCGGGTCCATGTGCTGCCCTGCAACCTCTCCGACATGGACGAGGCCGAGGCGCTGGTTCCGGCTGCCGAAAAGGCGATGGGCCAGCTCGACATTCTGGTCGCCAATGCCGGCATCACTCGCGACAACCTGTTTGTTCAGTTGCGTGACGAGGATTTCGACGACGTGATCCGCGTCAACCTCACCGCGACCTTCCGCCTGGCGCGGGCCGCGACCAAGCTGATGATGCGCAAGCGGTTCGGCCGAATCATCGCCATCACCTCGGTGGTCGGCGTGACCGGCAATGCCGGGCAGGGCAACTATGCCGCGTCCAAGGCCGGCCTGATCGGCATGATGAAATCGGTCGGCGCGGAATATGCCCGCCGCAATGTCACCGCCAACTGCATCGCGCCCGGCTTCATCGCGACCCCGATGACCGACGTTTTGAACGAAAAGCAGCGCGAAACGGTGCTCGCCAAGGTGCCCGCGGGACGGCTGGGAACGCCGGAGGACATCGCCGCCGCGGCGGTCTATCTGGCCTCCAACGAGGCCGCTTACGTGACCGGTCAGACCCTGCACGTCAATGGCGGTATGGCCATGATTTGACGCCCGTTTTCCGGCCGTTTTGTCAAGCGCTCCGTGCGCTGGACGGCGGCCGGGGCCGTGTGGTCAAGTCGGGGGAAGTATGGTAACCGAACGGCACTCGGTTGGGGAAAACGCCATTGCAGGATCGTCAAACCCCGTATATTGCCGTTCCGGCGCCAGCCGCCGTTTTCGGTGACTTCGCCGCTGTGGCGAAGGCGCAGGAATGCGTGGTACGGACGGCATGAATTCGCAATTTTCGCACCGCGAGGGGCTCGTATCGTTTTACGGTCGAGTTTAATGGAACAAGCACGAGGTTAAACGATGAGTGAGATTGGCGAGCGGGTTAAGAAGATCGTGGTCGAACACCTTGGTGTCGAGCCCGATAAGGTTGTCGAAAGCGCCAGCTTCATCGACGATCTCGGCGCCGACAGCCTCGACACGGTTGAGCTCGTGATGGCGTTTGAAGAAGAATTCGGTTGCGAAATTCCGGACGATGCCGCGGAAACCATTCTCACCGTGGGCGACGCCACCAAGTTTCTCGAGAAAAACGCAAAGAGCTGACGCCGGCGCGCAGCCATGACGACATGCGGCGGGTTGTGATCGAACGACCCGCCGTCTTGCTGTCATCGTTGTGCTTTTGGCGCTCGCCGATCGAGCCGGAGAAGAACTGATGCGGAGGGTTGTCGTCACAGGGCTGGGCATGGTCTCGCCACTCGCCAACGGTGTCGAGCAGACCTGGAAACGCATCCTCAACGGCGAGAGTGGCGCGAGGCGCATCGAGAAGTTCGAGGTTTCCGATCTGACCTGCCAGATCGCCTGCATGGTTCCGCGCGGCGACGGCACCGACGGCACGTTCAATCCGGATGACTGGATGGAGCCGAAGGAGCAGCGCAAGGTCGACGATTTCATCATTTTCGCGATGGCTGCGGCGACCCAGGCGCTGGACGATGCGAACTGGCATCCGAGCACCGAGGAAGAGCGCTGCGCCACCGGCACCATGATCGGTTCCGGCATTGGCGGCATCGAAGGCATCGGCGAAGCCGCCGTCATCCTCAAGGAGCGTGGACCGCGCAAGTTGTCGCCGTTCTTCATTCCGGGCCGCCTGATCAACCTTGCGTCCGGCTACGTCTCCATCAAGCACGGCCTCAAGGGTCCGAACCATGCGGTCGTCACCGCGTGCTCGACCGGCGCGCACGCCATCGGCGATGCGAGCCGCCTGATCGCGTTCGGCGATGCCGACGTGATGGTCGCGGGCGGTGCCGAGTCTGCCGTCAACCGTCTCGCTATGGGCGGCTTCTGCGCGCTGCGCGCGATGGCCACCAAGTACAACGACAATCCGGCCATCGCCTCGCGTCCCTATGACAAGGACCGCGATGGCTTTGTGATGGGCGAGGGCGCGGGTGTCGTGGTGCTCGAAGAATACGAGCACGCCAAAAAGCGCGGCGCGAAGATCTATGCCGAGGTCGTCGGCTATGGCCTCAGCGGCGACGCCTATCACATTACCGCTCCGGCGGAAGACGGCGATGGCGCCTACCGCTGCATGAGCGCGGCGATGAAGCGCGCCGGCGTGACGGCGTCCGACATCGACTACATCAACGCGCACGGCACCTCGACGCCGCTCGGCGACGAGATCGAGCTTGGCGCGGCGCAGCGGCTGCTGGGCAACGCGGCATCGAAGGTCTCGATGTCGTCGACCAAGTCGTCGACGGGGCATCTGCTTGGCGCCGCAGGCGCCATCGAAGCGATTTTCTGCGTGCTGGCGATTCGGGATAACATCGCGCCGCCCACGATCAATCTCGACAATCCGTCGGTCGAGACGGCGATTGACCTTGTGCCGAACAAGGCGAGGCCGCGTGAAATCAATGTGGCGCTGTCCAATTCGTTCGGATTCGGCGGCACCAATGCCTCGCTGATCATGCGGCGGCTGGCGAACTAAGCGTTTCGCGTTCTAGAGACTGTACAAACAGGGCGGGGCTGACTTCACGGTTTTGCCCCAATCGGACATAATTTCTCTTACAGGCGTGCTTATAATACTGAAAGCACAGACTAAACCGCCTGCAGAATTCGGGTTGCCTTATGAGCCAGAGACCACCCATCGCGCCTCGCAGTCCGCGCGCCGCGCTTGAGCCGGAACAGGTACCGCAGCCGCCGAAGCATTCACGGCGCGCGCGCAGCACGCTCGTTGTGGTCGGCAACGCGATCTTCACATTCCTGATCGTGGCGATGCTGCTGGTGGGCGGCGCGTTCTTCTATGGCAAGAAAACCATCGAGGCCAAAGGCCCGCTCGCCGAGGACAAGGTGGTGAACATTCCGCCGCGCGCCGGCATGGCCGACATCAGCGATATCCTTCTGCGCGCCGGCGTGATCTCCGCCGACCGATGGACCTTCATCGGCAGCGTGCTTGCGATGAATGCGCGCTCGGGCCTGAAGTCCGGCGAATACCTGTTCCAGAAGAACGCCAGCCTTCGCGACGTGATCAACACCATCGTCGAGGGCAAGGTGGTGCAGCACGCCATCACCATTCCGGAAGGTCTGACGTCCGAGCAGATCGTTGCGCGTATTCAGGACAACGACATTTTCTCAGGCTCGCTGAAGGAGCAGCCGCGCGAAGGCACGCTGCTTCCTGACACCTATCATTTCCCGCGCGGCACGCCGCGCGATCAGGTGATCCACCGGATGCAGCAGGCGCAGAAGCGCGTGCTTGCGGAGGTCTGGTCCCGGCGCAATCCGGAGATTCCCATTCGCTCGCCCGAGCAACTTGTGACGCTCGCCTCCATTGTCGAGAAGGAAACCGGACGCGCGGATGAGCGCAGCCGCGTCGCTGCCGTGTTCACCAACCGTCTGCGTCAGCGCATCAAGCTGCAGTCCGATCCAAACATCATCTATGGTCTGGTCGGCGGCAAAGGCACCCTTGGCCGGCCGATCAAGCGCAGCGAAATCCAGCAGCCGTCGCCCTACAACACCTACGTGATCGAAGGGCTGCCGCCCGGGCCGATCGCCAATCCCGGCCGCGCATCGCTGGAAGCCACCGCCAACCCCGCACGCACACGCGATCTGTTCTTCGTTGCCGACGGCACCGGCGGCCATTCGTTCACCGAAACCTACGATCAGCACCAGAAGGGTGTCGCGAAGCTGCGCGCGATGGAGAAGCAGCAGAACGATACCCTGGAAGCCGACGATCAGCCGCCGGTCGCGGCGGTCCCTTCGCCTGCGCCTGCGGCACCCGCTGCTGCTCCCGCGCCTGCGAAGCCTGCTCCGGCCGCCCCCAAAGCCGCTCCGAGAGCAGCCGCGCCGAAAGCGTCGGCGCCGCGCAGCATCATGGCCAATGAGCCGGCTGCGGATCGCAAGCGCACCGCAAAGCGGGCGCCTGCCGCGGCACCTGCCGAGGCCGAGTCCGAGTCCGAAGAAAAGACCCAGTAAGGTCTGAACGCTTCTGGCCGGCGGCTTGCACGCTTTCCCGATTTCGGGGACAAGCGAGGCACCATTTTTTGTTTGTCACGGAGATGTCCTCGGAATGGCGTTGTCAAGCATGACCGGCTTTTCCCGAAGCCATGGCACCAGCGGGCCCTACACGTTCGAATGGGAACTGAAATCGGTCAATGCCAAGGGTTTCGATTTCCGGCTGCGGCTGCCGCCCGGATGGGATGATGTGGAAGTCCCGGCGCGCAAGCGCGCCGCCGAATTGCTGTCGCGCGGCACGGTCTATGCAAACCTGAGCGTCAAGCGCACCGGCGCCGCGTCCGTTGTTCGTATCAACGATGATGTGCTGGCGTCGATCCTGAACGTCGCGGCGGAGATTTCGGCGCGCACCGACGCCGTTGCGCCAAGCGTCGATGGCCTGCTCGGGATCAAGGGCGTGATCGAAGTCGTCGAGCCGGAAAGCGACGAGGCCGAAATGCAGGCGGCGCGCTCCGCCGTGTCCGCATCCTTCGAGCAGGCGTTGCAAAGCCTGATCGACATGCGCAGGCGCGAAGGCGTCGCGCTCGGCCAGATTCTCAACCAGCGCATGGATGAGATGGAGAGCCTTGCCGCGCGCGCGGAAGCCGCCCCCGGCCGCAAGCCGGAAGCCATTCGCACGCGGCTTGCCGAACAGATTGCCGTGTTGCTCGAAACATCGGACCGTTTCGACGCCGACCGGCTCAGTCAGGAAGCGGTCATGATCGCGGCCAAGGCGGACATCCGGGAAGAACTCGATCGCATCGCCGCGCACATCGCGCAGGCGCGCGAACTGCTGGGCAAGGGCGGCGCGGTGGGGCGGCGGCTGGATTTCCTGGCGCAGGAATTCAATCGCGAGGTGAACACCACCTGCTCGAAATCGAATGACATCGAACTGACCAACGTCGGCCTCGAGATGAAAACGGTTGTCGAGCAGTTTCGCGAGCAGGTCCAGAATCTCGAATAGGATTGAACCATGGCGGCGGGGGGCACCTTGAAAAACGGCGAGCGGCGCGGGCTGATGTTCGTGCTGTCGTCGCCGTCGGGCGCGGGCAAGTCCACGCTGGCACGGATGCTGATCGAGAAAATGAGCGACCTCAGCATGTCGGTCTCGGTCACCACACGCGCGAAGCGGCCGGGCGAGATCGAAGGGCAACATTACTACTTCATCGACAAGCCGAAATTCGATGCCATGGTGAAGGGTAACGAACTTCTTGAGCATGCGCCGGTGTTCGACAACTTCTATGGCACGCCGCGCCAGCCGGTGGAGGAGGCGCTGGCCTCCGGGCAGGACGTGCTGTTCGATATCGACTGGCAGGGCACGCAGCAGCTTCGCGAGAAGGCGCGCGCCGATGTTGTCAGCGTCTTCATCCTGCCGCCGTCGGCCGCCGATCTGGAAAAGCGGCTGCATACCCGCGCGCAGGATTCGGACGAGGTCATTCGCGGCCGCATGGATCGCGCCAGCCACGAACTCAGTCACTGGGCGGAATACGACTACGTCGTCACCAACAACCAGCTCGACGACGCCTATGCGCAGGTCGTCACCATTCTCAAGGCCGAGCGGCTGAAGCGTGAGCGGCAGACCGGCCTCTCGGCCTTCGTGCGCGACCTGCAAAGGCAGTTGGAGAAGTAAGCGGCGGGTTTTGCCCGCCGCTTGAATTCTTACGCCGCCGGGCGCTTGGCGGCGCGGGCGAGCAATTCCTCAAGTTCATCGACGTCGGTGTCCGGAACGCCCGCTTCCGTGTCAAGGACGCGCGCATGCGGCAGTGCGCGGCCATAGCGCGGTTCGTCCAGATGATGCGCTTCGTCGGAGAGCGGCGGATAGTCTTGCGCAAGCGGCCGGCCCGTCTCGTTCAGATCCCAGATCGGACGGCGCTGAACATAGGTGCGGTCGTCTTCGCGCGGCCTGGGCCGGAAATACTTGTACAGCAGCGGTCCAAGGATCGCCGCGAGCGCCAGCACACCGACAAGAACACTGAGCAGGATACGGACTGACAGGCCTTCCTCGACCTCGGCAGTGGCAACTGGCTTTTGCGACGTTTGCGGAGCTGCGCCGGTGGCCGCGGCAGGAATGGGTGCCGTGGTTTGCGGTTGCGCCTGTGCCACGGTGCCGCTCGCCGCGAGGCGCTCGGGGGTGAGGCCAGACGCGGGCTGTGCCGGCTGTGGCGGTGTCGCCTCGGGCTGATTGCCCGTGGCCGGCGCGGCGTTGGGGTCGGGCCAGCGCGTCGCGATATCCCAGCTTTGCTTGCTGGCCGTTTCAGAAGATGGCTGGATCGCCGCGGCCTGATTGGCGCTGCCGATGTCAGGATTCGTGGACCCATTCGGCATTGGCGGCCATGTCGTCTCGGCAAGTGACGGATCGTCCTCCGGGTCCGTTCTCAATTCGGCACGCGCATTCGCGACCGATTTCTGCATGGTCTTCCTTGCGGTGTCCTGCTTCGCAGGCGGCGTGATCTTCGCCGGTGCGGGCGTGTCTGCTTCGGCGGTGTCTGACGCAGCGGAAGCGGGCGCGGCGGCCTTTTTCGTCTTCGCTCCTTCGTCGGCGAGATACCAGCACTTGCGCCTGGTGCCCTTCTCGATGCGATAGTACCAGTGCGCGCCTGCCGGTGTGGTGGCCTTCGGAGCGGCGAGGCATTCGTCGGCGGATTTTGCCGTGCTCTCGGATGTGGCAGGGGCCGCGGTGAGCGGCGATGTGATACTGAGGATTGAAACGCAGCCGGTGACGGCGGCAAAAGCAATTGCGACGGTGCGGTTTGACATTCTGTCCCCCTTACGCAACACGAACTCATTCCCGAGCCGGGTTTTGGGTGACAAGTTGGGTGGGAATAGGCCGCAAATCCGGAGAGGCCAAGGCTTAATTCGGGCGCGCGGAACCCGGATGCAATTCACAATCGAGGACAGTCATTGATCCCCTGGAACCTGCTCGGCACGGCGCAAATTCCCGGCGGCGGCGAACTCCGTCTGTTGCGGCGGGGCACGGAGTTTTCCATCAAGCTCGGCCAGAACGAGTTGATGAACAGCCGCCTCAGCGGCTCCGAAGAGGCGCTGGCGACGCTTGTTTGCGAGCGGCTGCAAGGTTGCAGGCAGCCGCGAATGCTGATCGGCGGCCTTGGCATGGGATTCACGCTGCGCGCAGCGCTGTCGAGGCTCGGCGCGGATGCAAGCATCGTCGTCGCGGAGCTTGTCCCCGAGGTCGTGGTATGGGCCCGCGGACATATGGCGGAGGTGTTCGGCGACAGCCTGAGCGATCCGCGCGTCAGCATTCGCGAGATGGATGTCGGTCTTCTGATGCGGACACAGCAATCCGCCTACGACGCAATCCTGCTCGATGTCGATAACGGCCCCGAAGGGTTGAGCCGCGAAGCCAACGACGCACTCTACAACAACACCGGCCTTGCGATGGCACGCGGCGCATTGCGCGCGGGTGGCGTTTTCGCGGTGTGGTCGTCCGGTCCCGATCCGCGCTTCACCCAGCGCCTGACAAAGGCGGGCTTCGGCGTGGACGAAATCAAAACGCGCGCCAGCCGAAAGGGCGGTGGCGCGCGTCATGTGATCTGGATCGCGACCCGGTTAGGCCGCTAACGGAGCGGTTCAGTTCGTCAGCATGATACGGCCGACGACCTTGCCGGCGCGCAACTGGTCGATCCACTTCTGCACGTCGCCCATCGGCTCTTCCTTCATCGGCGTCGGCTTGACCTTGCCGGCTTTCGCCAGCTCCATCAATTCCCGGCCTTCCGCCAGCGTGCCGGTCATGAAGCCTTCGATGGTCATGCGCTTGTAGATCCACTGCACCATCGGCAGGTTGAAGTTGCCGCCCATCAGGCCCGACACCACGATCTTGCCGCCGCGCGCCACAACGGAGGTCGCGAACGCCATCGACTTCTCGTTGCCGGCGAAGTCGACGATGCCGTCGAAGCCTCCGTCGGTTTCCTTCAGGATGCGCTTGGCGATATCGGCTTCGGTCGGATCGTAAGCGGTGGTGGCGCCGTTCTTCAGCGCGGCGTCGCGGGCCGATTCGCTGAGATCAGCCACCGAGACCGGCTGCTTGAACATCGCCTGCGCCAGCGATACGCCCATCATGCCGACGCCACCGAGACCGATCAGCAGGATGTTCCGCTGGCGCGGGCGATCGACAAGGCGTTTCAGCGCGCCATAAGCGGTGATGCCCGAGCACATCAGCGTTGCGGCAGTGTCCACAGGCACCTGACCGTAGTCGATCAGATACTTCTCGTCGGGGACAAGGACATGGCTGGCAAAGCCGCCGTCGATGGACACGCCCAGGAAGCGGTTGCGTGCGCAAAGGTTCTCGTCGCCGTTGAGGCAGTCACGGCACTTGCCGCAGCCGATCCACGGGAAGACCGCCATCTTCTTGCCGATCAGCGACTTGTTGGCATCCGGGCCGACTTCGTCGACAACACCGGCGATCTCGTGGCCGAGGGTGAAGGGCAGGGTCATGCCGCGCGTGGTGTCGAGCTTCTTGCCGCCTCCGAGGTCGGCATAGCCGTCCTGGATGTGCAGGTCAGAATGGCACAGGCCGCAGCGCTCGATCCGCACCAGAACTTCCCGGCCTTGCGGCTTCGGGGTCTCAACGATCGTTTCGCAGAGCGGAGCATCGAACTTGACGAGGGACTGGCGGCGCATCTGGGCCATAGGGGCTTTCTCCGTTACGGTGTTTTTGCTTTTGCGGCTGTTATATCCGCCAATTCGCGGGCCATGGCAACAAAGCCGGACACCGGAATCGTCTCCGCGCGGCGGGTCGGATCGACACCCGCGGCGGCGGCAAGGAGTGCCGGATCGACGCCCAGTGACTTCAGGCTTTGCCGCAGCATCTTGCGGCGCTGGCCGAAGGCGGCCGATGCGACGCGCTCCAGCGCGCGCCGGTCGCAGGGCTCAGGCGCGGTGCGCGGGATCAGCCGCACCACGGACGAGGTGACCTTTGGCGGCGGCACGAAGGCGCTGGGCGAAATATCGAACAGAATTTTCGTTTCCGCGCGCCAGTTCGCCAGGACGCCGAGGCGGCCATAGGCGTCATCTTCCTCGCCGGCCACGATGCGCTCGGCGACCTCGCGCTGAAACATCAGCACCATCATGTCGAACCAGGGCGGCCATGGCTCCGTGCAGAGCCAGTCGATCAAGAGGACGGTCGCGATGTTGTACGGCAGATTGGCGACGATCTTCGCACGTTCGCCGCCCAGCAGCGGGCGCGGATCGAAGGTCATCGCATCGTCATTGACGATGGTCAGACGGCCGGGATAGCGCTGCGCGATTTCCTCAAGCGCGGGTATCGCGCGCTCGTCGCGCTCCACCGCGATCACACGCTTGACGCCTTGCGCCAGCAGCGCGCGGGTCAGCCCGCCGGGGCCGGGACCGATCTCCACGACAGTCTGGCCTTCGAGGGGGCCGGCGGCGCGGGCAATCCGCGATGTCAGATTGAGATCGAGGAGAAAATTCTGGCCGAGCGATTTGCGGGCCGACAGCTCGAAGCGGCGGATGACATCGCTCAGTGGCGGCAGGTCGTCGATCGCGCTCATGCTCTCGGCGCTGTGGTCTTGGAGGCCGCCATCCGCGCAGCAAGACGCAGCGCCGCGATCAGGCTGGACGGATTGGCGCGTCCTGTGCCCGCGATGTCGAACGCCGTGCCGTGGTCGGGGGAAGTGCGGATGAACGGCAGTCCCAGCGTGGCGTTGACACCCTCGTCGAAGGCGATGGTCTTGATCGGGATCAGCGCCTGATCGTGATACATGCAGATAGCGCAGTCATAGGTCTTGCGCGCACCGGCATGGAACATGGTGTCGGCGGGCAGCGGTCCGCGGACGTCGATGCCGTCCTGCCGCAACGCTGCGACGGCCGGTGCGATGATGGACTGATCCTCGGTGCCGAGCGTGCCGTCTTCGCCGGCATGCGGATTGAGCCCAGAAATCGCAAGGCGAGGGCTGGCAATGCCGAGCCGCGTCTTCAGGTCCTCAGCGATAATGCGTGCGGTCTTCACGATCAGATCGGTTGTCAGTTGGGTGATCGCATCGCGCAGCGGCAGATGAATCGTCACCGGCACGACGGCGAGATCGGGCGACCACAGCATCATCACCGGATGCGGCACAGTGCCGTTCACGGCCGCGGACAATTGCGCAAGAAATTCGGTGTGACCGGGATGCGAGAAGCCGGCCCGGTAGAGCACGCTCTTGGCGATCGGATTGGTGACCACCGCGCTGGCGCGGTCTTCGATCACGTCCGCGACGGCGTGACGGATCGAGGCGATCGCCGACGGCGCGCTGCTGTCGTCGGGCTGGCCGGGCTGCGCGGTACTCGCGATTCCGGTTCGTACGACGGGAAGCGCGTCAGAGAAGATCGCTGAGGCATCTTCCGGCTTGACGTCGGCAACCGGGATGCTGGTCTTCAGAAGACCGGCGCGCGCTGTGATGAAAGCACTATCGCCGATCAGGTAAAACGGCGGAAGATCGAACTCGCGACGCTTCAGCCACGCCGCGATGGCAATATCGGGACCGATGCCCGCGGGCTCGCCGAGCGTCAGCGCCAGCGCTTTACTCATGAAACGCTTTATTCATGACAGGGGTGCCGTGATGGGTCTCATTTGCCGCGGATCTCGATCATCGCACCCTTGCGGACTTCCTCAAGATACGACTTCGACTTGGCTTCGTACTTCTGGTTGTAGATTTTTTCCCGTGCTTCGCGCTTGGCCGGTGTGTCCGCCTTGGTCGGCTTGCGGCTGCAGAGCGCCACCATTTCCACGCCCTGCTTGGTGACTTCCGGCGGCGTCAGTTTGCCGACCGGAGTCTTGTCCAGCAGGTCGCGCAGGTTCGGCGGCAGGTCTGCTGATGTCTTGGTGATCTGATCGCGGATCGCCGCGTCGCGCATCGCGCGGAACAGTTCCTGAGCCTCTTCGCAGGACGAAATCCTGCCGCGCAGCAGTTCGGCTTCCTTGCGGCGCGACTCGACGAGGCTTGAGGGCGAACCGCGCGGTACGATCAGGACGATAGGGCGCACGAGATACTCAAAGCTCTCGTTTTCCGGTTTGCCGCCGGTACCGTCGAAACCGGCGAGATCCTTCTCCGGCACCAGCAGGTTGGACTGAAAACGTCCGCGCACAAGGTTGCCCCAGGTCATGTCCGCCTTGATCCGCAGCTTGAGCGTTTCGGGGCGGATTCCATGGCCTTCAAGTGTCTTGTTGAGCTGCTCCGGGCTCATCCGCATGCGCGAGGCCATGTTGCCATAGGCTCCGTCGATATCCGACGATGACATGTCGAGGCCGTACTTCTTGCCTTCCTTGATCTTGAGTTTGTCGTTGATCAGCTCGGTCAGGGCTTCCTGACGGGAAAGGGCCTTCTTTGTCGTCAGCATCGTGAGCTTGATGCGCTGATCGACATCCAGATTGGTGATCGCTTCACCGTTGACCATCGCGGCGACGGACTGCGCCATGACAGCCGAGCCGAACCCGGACATTGCGAGAATGGCTCCTGCGAATGAAACGGTTCGTGCAAAGCGGAGAAAGGTCACGATCATGATCAGGCCCGTCTAAAATTCATCCTGGCAGGGGTCGGAGAATCCAACGCGCCGTCCGCGAAATCAACCCCGGGTTTGCGGCGACAATGCGCGTTTCCGATGAACCGCCGGCTGTCCGCGCGAACGCAGCACATCACGCTGTTCGGATACCAGACGATTATTGCGCCGCGTTAAATGATGACGTGCCGATCGTGCGAAGGCCGATCTGCAGCATGATGCGGTGATCGGTGACCGGCGACGTATAGCTCGTCGAGGTATAGGCGTAGTCGGTGATGTAGTTCGCCGCGATGATGAAGCAGTCATCCACATAGCCCGCGCCCACAATGTACTGGTTCACGGTCTGGTTGGTAATGTCGTAGCGCAGGCCGCCG
>JACDJB010001229.1_pt1 | contig 21476 bp, 19 predicted proteins | sample 7454121 | NCBI WGS metagenome assembly JACDJB01 (sample SAMN14253290, study PRJNA609438) | sludge metagenome | isolation source: sludge after 25d culture with pyrite | collected 2018-12-20
CCGCCCCCGCCGCCGCCCCCGATGGGCTGAGGCACCAGCGACAACTCACAGAGCCCCGCCTCCGGGCGGGGCTCTTTCGCGTCTGCAACCGCCGGCAGCAGTGCCCGGAACGCTTCGGGCCCGAACGATAAATGCACGGAACCGATACGTCGCGACCATTGAATTCACGGTTCGGGTCCGAAGTACCTGCCGCTAGTGTCGAGCAGTCATGCCCGAGCCGCTCATCGTCGCCCACCAACTGGTCAAGCGCTTCGGCGACTTCACCGCCGTCGACGGCATCGACGTGCAGGTGCAGCCCGGCGAGGTGTTCGGCTTCCTCGGCCCCAACGGCGCCGGCAAGAGCAGCACGATGCGCATGATCGGCTGCGTCAGCCCGGTCACGTCCGGCAGCTTGCGCCTGTTCGGCCTCGACCCGGCCACCCATGGCGCCAAGATCCGCGCCCGCATCGGCGTGGTGCCGCAGCTCGACACGCTCGACACCGAGCTGAGCGTGCAGGAGAACCTGTGGCTCTACGGTCGCTTCTTCGACCTGCCGCGCGCCGAGGCCAAGCGGCGGGCTGTCGAACTGCTCGAGTTCGCACAGCTCAGCGACCGTGCCGACAGCGTGGTCGACAACCTCAGCGGCGGCATGAAGCGCCGGCTCTCCATCGCCCGCTCGCTGATCAACAACCCCGAGCTGCTGCTGCTCGACGAGCCAACCACCGGCCTCGACCCGCAGGCGCGGCACGTGCTGTGGGACCGCCTGTACCGGCTGAAGCAAGAAGGCGTCACACAGGTGCTCACCACGCACTACATGGACGAGGCCGAGCAGCTGTGCGACCGGCTGGTGGTGATGGATCAGGGCCGCATCGTGGCCGAAGGTTCGCCGCGCTCGCTGATCGAGCAGTACTCCACTCGCGAGGTGCTCGAGCTGCGCTTCCCCGCCGGCACGAACGACACCAACGCCGCGCAGCTGGCAGGCATCGGTGAACGCCAGGAGCTGCTGCCCGACCGCGTGCTGGTGTACGCGCACGACGGCGAGGCAGCGTTGGTGGAGGCGCACGCACGCGGGCTGCAGCCCGAGAGCGCGCTGGTGCGGCGCGCCAGCCTGGAAGATGTGTTCCTGCTGCTCACCGGTCGCAGCCTGGCGGATTGACGTGGCGCAGCACAGCACCACCCCCGGCGCGTTGCGCGTCACCAGCTGGCACCTTGCCGCCTTTCGGCGCCTGTGGAAGATGAACGTGCTCTCCTCGCTGGTGCAGCCACTGCTGTACCTGCTCGGGTTGGGAGTGGGCGTCGGCTCACTGGTCGATCGCAACACCGGTTCGGGCGCGGTGCTGGGCACCAGCTCGTACGTCGCGTTCGTGGTGCCGGGCCTACTGGTCACCACCGCGATGGGCCTGGGGGCAGGCGAGAGCATGTGGCCGGTGATGGGCGGCCTGAAGTGGCAGCGCGGTTATCACGGCATCGCCGCCACGCCGCTCGACGCGCGCGACATCGTGCTGGGTCATGCCACCTGGATCGCCATCCGCTGCGCCATCGCCGCCAGCGCGGTGGCCATCGTGCTCACCCTGTTCCACGACACTCGCTCATGGGGCCTCGCTCCCAGCGTGCTGGTCGCCATGTTGGTCGGCGTCTCGTTCGCGATGCCGATCATGGCGCTGTCCATCGGCGCCGAACGCGACGGCATGTTCCCGGCGATCCAACGGTTCGTGGTCATCCCGCTGTTCCTGTTCGGCGGCGCGTTCTACCCGCTGTCGCAGCTGCCGGTGGGCGTGCAGTGGGTGGCCAAGATCGCGCCGCTGTGGCACGGCGTGGTGGTCGCGCGCGGGTTCACCACCGGGCAGGTCGACTGGCCTGGTGTCGCCGGCCACCTGGGCTACGTGGCGTTGTGGGTCGTTGCCGGCACGGCCATCGCCACTCGCCGGATGCGCGGGAAGTTGTACACGTGAGCACCATCTTCCTGCGCATCCTGCCGCCGGCGATGGTGGTGCGTCGCCCGCATCGGATGATCGAGCGCCACGTTGTCGCGTACCGCCGGCAGTGGCTCATCATCGTCAGTGGGTTCTTCGAGCCGCTGCTCTACCTGCTCTCCATGCGCGCCGGGTTGGGCAGCCTCGTCGGCACGGTGACGGTGGCCGGGAAGGCAGTGCCCTACGACGCGTTCGTGGCACCGGCGCTGATGGCCTCTTCGGCGATGAACGGCGCCATCTTCGACTCCACCGGCAACGTGATGCATCGCCTGAAGTACGCACGCATCTACGACGCTGCGTTGGCCACCCCGATGGGGCCGGGCGACGTGGCCGTCGGCGAGATCAGCTGGGCACTGATCCGCGGGCAGATGTACGCCATCAGCTTTCTCGGCGTGATGGCGGCACTCGGGCTGGTCGACACCTGGTGGAGCCTGCTCGCGCTGCCGGCGTGCGCATTGATCGGGCTGACGTTCGCGAGCATCGGGTTCGTGTGCACCACCTACATGCGTGGCTGGGCCGACCTGGAGATCGTGACGACTGCGACGATGCCACTGTTCCTGTTCTCGGCCACCTTCTTCCCCACCTCGAGCTACGGCTCGTGGGCGTGGGTGGTGCAGCTCTCACCGCTGTACCACGGCGTGGCGCTGGTGCGCGCTGCCAATGCGGGCGTGTGGACCGCGTCGGTCGTGGGTCACGTCGCCGTGCTCGTCGGGTTGTCAGCGGTGGCGTTGGTGGTGGCCGCGCGTCGTGTCGACTCGCTGCTGCGCAAGTAGCGCGCACACTGAGCGGGCTCGGTGGTCAGCGGTCGCTGCCGATGGGCGCCACGACGGCATCGAGCACGGCGACCAGCGCATCGGGCGCGATCTCGATGTCGAGTCCGCGCTTGCCACCGCTGACGAAGACGGTGTCGAACAGGATGCACGTCTCGTCGATGGCCGTGCGCAGCCGCTTCTTCTGACCGAACGGGCTGATGCCGCCGACCACGTAGCCGGTGAGGCGCTGCGCAAGATCCACTGGGCACATCTCGGCCCGCTTGCCGCCGAGCGCGGCTGCCAGTTCGCGCAGCGACAGCTGCCCGCTGACCGGCACGATGCCCACCACCTGTTCGATGCCGGCGTCGGTGGCGAGGTTGGCCACCAGCGTCTTGAACACACGATCCGGGTCGATGCCCAAGGCCTCCGCCGCCAACTGCCCGTAGTTGCGTTCGCCGGGTTCGTGATGGAACTCGGTGACCGCGAACGCCACACCGGCCGCCTCGAGCATCACGATCGCCGGTGTCGCCCCCTTGGCCATGGGGCACATTCTGCCGGGTCGGGCGCCACGACCAGTGCCCGACGCGACGCGGCTACCGTGCAGCCATGAGCACCGACTTGGAAGCAGCCCGCAAGGAACTCGACCAGGAGTTCACCCAGTTCCGCGACAGCCTGGGCAAGATCTACGAGAAGCTCGAGCGCGTCAGCCAGGCCGGCCCCGCCGACGACATCAGCGCCCTGCTGAAAGACCTGGAGGACACGGTGGGCAAGGTACGTACCGGTGGCCTCGTCGGCTCCGGAGCCAAGGGCCATCGCGAAGCACGCGAGGCGTGGTTGAAGTTGCAGGGGAAGTAGTCCCACCTCCGCACGGAACCCGCTCAACGGGGCCATCGGAAGATGGCAACATGGGCGACGTGGCCGTCATCGACTCGTACGAGCTAACCGACCGATACCGCCTCGACGACGGTCGCGCCTTCCTCAGTGGCGCACAGGCGCTCGCCCGGCTGCCGTACGAGCAGCTGCGGGCGGATCGGCGCGCCGGGCTCACCACTGCCGCCTACATCACCGGCTATCCGGGCAGCCCGCTGGCGGGGTACGACCGTGATGTGGCCGCAGCAGCCAAGTTGGCCATCGCCGACGGGTTGCGGATGGTGTTCCAACCGGGCATGAACGAAGAGCTCGCGGCCACCGCGGTGATGGGTTCGCAACTGGCGGTCACGCTCGACTCGTGCCGCTACGACGGCATCATCGGCATCTGGTACGGCAAGGCGCCAGGGCTCGACCGGGCCAGCGACGCGCTGCGCCATGCGGTGTTCGCCGGCACCTCCGCCAACGGCGGCGCGGTGGCACTGGTGGGCGACGACCCCAACGCGAAGAGCAGCACGCTGCCATCGTCCAGCGGGGCCACGTTGGTCGATCTCAACATGCCCATCATCTACCCGGGCGACGTGCAGGAAGCCATCGACCTGGGGCGCCACGCCATTGCGCTTTCGAGAGCGTGCGGTGTGTGGGCCAGCATCAAGATCGTCGAGGCCGTGGCCGACGGCACCGGCTCGGTGGAGCTGCACCCCGAGCGGATCACACCGGTCGTCCCCACGATGGAGGTGAATGGCAAGCGTTGGGTTCCGCGCCCCAGCGGCCAGGTGATCACGCCGTTCACGCTCGATCTCGAGCGCGAGTTCCACGAGGTGCGCCTGCAGCTGGCCCGCCAGTACGGCGTGCTCAACCACCTCAACACCATCCCGGTTCGTGGCCCCGGCGACTGGATGGGCATCGTGGCCAGCGGCCACACCTACCACGAGACGCTGGAGGCGCTGCGCATCCTGGGGCTGCGTACGCCCGACGACCTGCGCGCCGCGGGCGTTCGCCTCTTCAAGCTCACCATGCCGGTACCACTGGATGCCGGGCAGGTGCGCGAGTTCGCCGAGGGCCTGGTCGAGGTGGTCGTCGTCGAGGAGAAAGCGCAGAACCTGGAGTGGTTGGTGAAGGACGCGCTCTACGGCCGCACCGACGCGCCGATGGTGTACGGGAAGCACGCCCCCAACGACGCCACCCTGTTCCCGATGACGGGCACGCTGGAAGCCGACACCATCGCCCCTCTGCTGCGCAGTCGATTGGCCCAGCGCCTGGCGGCACGCATGCTCCCCGAGCCACCCGCACGACGAGAGCTGATCCCGTTGTCGGTCTCGCGCACCCCCTTCTTCTGCTCGGGCTGCCCGCACAACTCGTCCACCAAAGTGCCCGACGGCGCGCTGGTGGGCGCCGGCATCGGCTGCCACAGCATGGTGATGATGATGGAACCCGGCCGAGCGGGCAACATCGTGGGCCTCACCGCCATGGGCAACGAAGGCGCGCAGTGGTTCGGCATGGCGCCGTTCGTCGACGACCAGCACCTCATCCAGAACCTGGGCGATGGCACGCTCTTCCACAGCGGCATGACTGCGATTCGCGGCGCCATCGCCAACGGCGCCAACATCACGTACAAGATCCTCTACAACGGTGCGGTGGCAATGACCGGCGGCCAGGATCCGTTCGGTCAGCTCGACGTGCCCACGCTGTGCAAGGTGCTGCAGGCGGAAGGCGCCCGGCAGATCATCGTCACCACCGACGAGCTGGCCCGCTACCGCTCCATCGAGCTGCCGGTGGGCGTGAAGGTGTGGGGTCGCGACCGGCTGATCGAGGCACAGCAGCTGTTGGCCACGGTGCCCGGCTGCACAGTGCTGATCCACGACCAGCGTTGCGCCGCCGAGAAGCGCCGTGATCGCAAGCGCGACCGGATCGCCACACCGTCGTTCCGGGTGGTCATCAACGAGCGCGTCTGCGAAGGGTGCGGCGATTGCGGCGACAAGAGCAACTGCCTGTCGGTGCAGCCGGTGCACACCACCTTCGGTCGCAAGACACGCATCGATCAGAGCTCGTGCAACTTCGACCTGTCGTGCATGCAGGGCGACTGCCCGGCGTTCATGAAGGTCAGCGTGCCATCGCCCTCGGCAGCACCCGCCGCCGCCCGCCCCACCCACACGCCACCCGATCGAATCCCGGCACCGCCGGCAGCCAGCGCCGAGGAGTGCACCATCCGCCTGTCGGGCATCGGCGGCACCGGGGTGGTCACCGTCAGCCAGATCCTGGGCACGGCGGCGATGCTCGGCGGCTACCACGTGCGCGGCCTCGACCAGACCGGCCTGTCGCAGAAGGCCGGCCCCGTGGTCAGCGACATCCGGCTGTCGCGCGACGTGCCCCAGCCGTCCAACAAGGCCACCGCCGGCTCCGTCGACGTGCTGATCGCGTTCGATCAGCTGGTGGGCGGCAACGACGCCACGCTGCGCACGCTGTCGTCGAACCGCACCGTGGTGGTGGCCAACTCTGCCGAGGTGGCCACCGGCTCGATGGTCATCCACCCCGACCGTCCGTACCCGGTCGCCGAACTCGACGACCGGTTGGGCTCGAGCAGCCGCGAGCACCTTCGCGTCGACGCGCAACGTATGGTCGTCGGCCTGCTCGACGACGACAGCACGGTGAACGTGTTCATGCTCGGGGTGGCGTTGCAGGCCGGTCACGTACCCGTGGCACCCGAGCTGATCGAGCGTGCGATCACGCTCAACGGCGTCGCGGTGCACAAGAACCTCGCCGCCTTCGCGTGGGGGCGGGCCTGGGTGGCCAACCCTGCCGCAGTCAACGAGGCGGCGGGTCTCGGCACGACCATCGACGAGGTGCCGCTGCGCGAGCGGTTGACAGCCGATCTCGTCGACTACCAATCCGCGCGTTACGCCGCCCGCTTCACCGCGCTGGTCGACCAGGTGGCCGCGTTGGGCCACGACCAGCTCACCGACGCAGTGATGGTCAACCTGCACAAGCTGATGGCCTACAAGGACGAGTACGAAGTGGCCCGGCTGCTGCTGCTGCCCGAGTCGCAGGCACAGGCCGAGGCCGTGGGCGGCAGGCGGACGAAGGTGACGTGGCTGCTGCACCCGCCCGCGCTGCGTTCACTCGGTCGGCGCAGCAAGATCCACTTCGGCCGCTGGTCGCGGCCGGCGTTCCGCACGCTGCGCGCCATGCGCCGGCTGCGCGGCCACTGGTTCGATGCGTTCGGTTGGGCGGCCGTGCGTCGAGTCGAGCGGGCGATGATCCCGGAGTACACGGCCGCCATCGGTTCGTTGCTCTCGCACCTCACCGGCGACAACCTCACCGACGACAACCTCACCGAGGCGGTTGCGATTGCCTCCCTGCCCGACAGAGTGCGCGGGTACGAGCACCTCAAGCTGGAGCGGGCCGGGGCGTACCGCGACGAGCTGTCACGTCGGGTGCTCGCCTTCACCGGCAATCAGGCGACGACGGCGAAGTAGGAAGCGGCGATCGCTCTCGTTGGGTGAGCATCCGAGCGCCTGGTCGAACGCATTCACCGCGTCATCCTTCCGGCCGAGGCGCTCGAGCAGCTCGCCGCGCGTGCTCCAGTACAGGTGCCATCGATCCACGGTGGCCGGCACGAGTTGATCGAGCAGGCGCAACGCCTGCTCGGCGCCCTGCTCTTGCGCAACGGCCACGGCGCGGTTCACGCGCACCACAGGCGTGGGTGTGAACCGTTCGAGCGTGGCGTAGAGGCTGGCGATCTGCGACCACTCGGTGTCGGCGAAGGTGGGCGCCAGCCCGTGCAGGCACGCGATGGCGGCCTGCACCTGGTACTGCCCGGGCCGATGCAGGTGGACGGCGTGGTCGAGCAACGCCGCCGCCTCGGCGATCTCCTCATGACGCCAGCGTGAGCGATCCTGGTCGGCCATCAGCACCACCTCACCGGCATCGTCGAGGCGAGCGTCACGACGAGCATGCGCGGCCAGCGAGAGCGCCAACAGCCCGGTGCACTCGGGCTCGTCGGGCATGAGCATGTGCAGCAAGCGAGCGAGGCGGATCCCTTCCACCGCCAGATCGTGGCGAGCATCGAGGCTGCCCGCCGGCGAGTGGTGACCGGTGGTGACAACGGCGTGGACGACCGCCAAGACCGCCGGCAAGCGATCGGGCAGCTCGTGGTCGGCCGGCACGCGGTACGGGATGCGGGCCGTCACGATCTTCTTCTTCGCGCGGCTGATCCGCTGCCCCATCGTCGCTTCCGGCACCAGGTAGGCAGCTGCGATCTCGCCGGTGGTCATACCGCACAACGTTCGCAACGCGAGCGCAGTGCGCGCCTCGAAGGAGAGCGCCGGGTGGCAGCAGGTGAAGAGCAGCCGCAGCTGGTCGTCGCGCACCATCGAATCGGTGGTGTGCTCGCCGACGGCCAGCACCACCTGATCGAGCAGGCGCGCATCGGTCTCCTTGGTCGTGCGCCTGGCCTCGCGCCGCAGCACGTCGAGCGCCCGGTTGCGCGCAACGGTGGTGAGCCAGGCGGCCGGGTTGTGCGGCGTGCCGTCACGGGGCCACCGCTTCAGTGCTTCCACCACCGCGTCCTGCACGGCGTCTTCAGCGAGGGTGATGTCGCCGGTGAGCCGCACGAGGGTGGCCAGCACGCGGCCACCCTCGTGTCGGATCATCTGCTCCAACGGGTCGATCACGTCGGCGGGTTCACTGGCCTTGGCTGAAGTCGATCACCGGGCGCACCTCCACCCGGCCGTGCCATGCGCCGGGGATCTGCGCGGCCCAGTGCAACGCGTCGTCGAGGTTGGCGCAGTCGAGCAGGTAGAACCCGCCGAGCACCTCCTTCGTCTCGGCGAACGGCCCATCGGTGGTGACCACTTCGCCACCCTTGGCGCCACCCTGCACGTGCACGGTGGTGGCGGTGGCGGTGTCCTGCAGCGCCTCGCCGCCCACCAGCACACCGGCTGCGCCGGCCGTTGCACCGAAGTCGTTGTACTCGGCCATGATCGCTGCCCACACCTCGGGCGGGGCGGAGCTGTCGGTCTCTTCCGGACCGTAGATGAGTGCGGCATAGCGGGGCATGGGATCCTCCTTGGGTCGGTGCCATCCGGGCTCGGATGTCACTACTCCGACGAACCAGCTTTCCCGATTTCGACAACGTTGTGAAGCAACGCGGGAAGAAGCGCGAGCACCTCGACCCCGCACGTTCGGTCCGCGGCCCCGGCAGCGGCCGACTTCGTCATGCGCCGGCTGCGCGCCGTCGAACCACGTGCTCAAATGGGCCACGTGCTGCGGGATCGACGTTCCTGGTTGGGGATGCTGCCATTCGCGCTCACCGTCATGCTCGCGGTCTTCTGCGCCGCCGGGGCTGCGTTGTACGTGTCGTCGGCCGGCTCGGCGTCGATCGGCGAGCAGCTTGCCGAGAGCTGCCGCAGCACCACCGGGCTGACGCTGCCAGTGCTCCGCGACAGCAGCGACGCCGAGGCCATCGTGGCCGGGCTGGGGGCCTCGCTGCCGTTCGTCGACGTTCCCCGCAGCGGTGCAACCGCCAGCACGGAGCTCATCGACGAGCAGGGCACTCCCCGCCGCCTGCGACTGATGCAGTTGGATGGGTTGGGCGAACACGTGACCGCCCCGTTCGCGGCACTGGCGCTGGGAGAGGTGGCCCTGTCGGCGACCAACGCCGAACTGCTGCACCTCGCCGTCGGCGATGAGATCATGCTCGCCGCCGGCGGCACACTCGTCGTGGGCCGCGTCTACGACGACATCGCGCTGGCTCCGATTCCCGACGCGTGGTGCGGCCTCGAGTACCTGATCGCGCCGAACCCGGCGGGTGACCCGCCGCCGCCATCGGCGCTGGCCTCACGCGAGACGGTGCGCTTGGTCGCCGGCGACGATCCCAACCTGTACGAGTTCGTCGAGTACCGACTCACCACGGACTCGGTCACCCTCACCGATGTCGCGGCCACTCATGCCGCCTTCGAACGCGCCGTCGCCGGGTGGAACACGGCATTTGTCGACGTGCCGTACCGGATGACCTTGGAGACCGAGCTCGACACAGTGCTGTCGCGGGGCACCGCCGTGCGCGACACGGTGGCTCGGTCGTTGGCGCCGGTGAGGGTGGCCAGCCTGCTCAGCATCGCGTGCGTGTTGATCGCGGCGACGGTGCTGCTGGGCCGTGAGCGGCGACGCGAGCTGCGATTGCTGGCGATGCGCGGCGAGCACCCGGCGCGCATCGCGCTCGCGTTCACTCCCAGCCTGCTGGCTGCCGCGCTGCCGGCGGGTGTGCTCGGGTTCGCGTCGGCGTGGCTGACCGTCACCCACTTCGGCCCTTCAGCGCTCTTGGAGACGCACGCGATTCGCAGCGCAGTGCTCGCGGCCACGGCGTGCGTGTTGGCCGGTGTGATGCTCGCCGCGACCACCATCGGCGTCCTCGCCGATCGCAGCGTCGACCACCCGACGCGCCATGTCCATGCCCGTTTCCTGTTGCCGCTGGGGTGCCTCACGCTCTGTGCGCTCACGTTGTGGTCGTTCCGCCGGCTCGACACCGTCGGTGGAATTCGCACGTACGGGGTGCAAGCACGCGGGGGCGACATGCTGGCGCTCGGCTTCCCCCTGTCGCTGCTGCTGGCAGTGACCGCTGCGACGGCGCTCGTGCTGCGAGCGGCCATCACGCACGCCCGCCTGTCCGGTGGTCGGCTGCCGCGGGCGCTACGACTCGGTTGGCGGCGCGTCGTGCTGGAGGCCGGCCCCACCGTCGCCACAGTGGCCGCAGCCGCCTTGGCCGCCGGCTCGATGATCACGGCCACCGCGCTGGCCGACGGCGCCCGTGACCAACTGCACGACAAGGCTGCTGTCTATGTGGGCAGCGACCTGGCAGTCACCCTCTTCGACGAGCCCGTCCTCTCGCCCTCTCTCGCCTCGCGGGCGACGCTGGCCTGGACGACCACGGCCGACTGGGCCGACGGCCGAGTCGAGCTGTGGGGTGTCGACCGGGCCACGTTCGCCGCCGCCACCGCTTTGCGCGACGATGGCTCCGAGTTGCCGCTGGCCGACTTGATCGCCCTGCTCGAAGCCACCGTCGGAACGCCGGCACCGGCGATCGTCGTGGGTGGCGACCTCGCCGTCGGCGAGGAGGCGACCATTCAGGTCGCCGGCACCGACCAGCCGCTACGGATCGCGGTGGTGGCGACGGCCCGCTTCTTCCCCGGCAAGACCTCCGGATCGGCGCAGGTCGTCGTGGACCGCTCGGTGGTGATCGCCGGTGCCCCCTACGCCACGCGCAAGCTGCTGGTCCGCGAGCCACCGACAGGGTTGGTCGACTCACTGCGGGCAAGTGGAGTGCGTACGGGCGTCGTGCTCTCGTCAGCAACGACGTTCGATGCCTCCAACTTCAGCGGGCTGCGTTGGGCATACCGGCCGCTGGCCACCCTCGGCCTGCTGTTCGCGTCGATGGCGATGGCCGTTCAGCTGCTGGTCATCGCCGCCCGGCGCGAGACCCGCCGGGCCTCGCATCTGGTGATGCGCCGCACCGGGTTCACCCGCCGCGCGCTGTGGCGCGCAGCGCTGGTGGAGACGCTGCTTCCTCCGCTGCTGGGGGTCGCCGTGGGCATCGGTGCCGCCGTCGGCGCCGCCGCGCTCGCCGTCGTGCGGCTCGACCCGATGCCGCTGCTGGCGCCGCCGGCGCAGTTCTCGATGCCGTGGCCCACCGTGGTCGCCATCATCGTGGCCGTTCCCGTCTGGGCCGTCGTCGTTGCCGGGCTGATCGTGCGAACCACATTGCACAGCGATCCGATGCGCACCATGAGAGGAGAGCAATGACGCTCCAGCCCGTTGCTCGCTGCGTGGCCGTCAGCCGCGTGTTCGAGGTACCGCAGCATCGAGGCGCGGCGGCGACCGTGCTTGCCCTCGACGCAGTGAACATCGATATCGTCCCCGGCGGTCTGCTCGCACTCTCCGGCGCCAGCGGCTCCGGGAAGTCCACGCTGCTCTCGCTGCTCGCCGCGCTCGACCGGCCGACCAGCGGCAGCGTGCACGTCGCCGGTCGCGACATCGGGTCGCTGGGCCGCGCCGCCCGCCGCCGGCTGCGCCGTTCGACGGCGGTGCTGGTGTTGCCGCAACCCGCCGACAACCTGCTGCTGGCGCTGAGCGGCCGCGGCAACCTGCTCTCCGTGGCTCGCGTGCGCGGCATCGGCGACCGAGCCGAAGCAGTGATCGAGTCACTCGTCGAGCAGATGGAGCTGGCGGCGTTCGTGGACCAGCCGTGCGCGGTCATGAGCGGGGGCGAGCAACAGCGGCTGGCGGTGGCGTGCGCACTGGTCGGCGCGCCGCCCCTGCTGCTGGCCGACGAGCCCACCGGCGCGCTCGATCAGGCCAGCGCCGCAACCCTCATCGCTTCCCTGCGCGTAGCAGTGCAGGGGGGCGCCACGATCATCGCCGCCACACACGATCCGAACGTGATCGCAGCGGCCGACAGCGTGGTTCGCCTCGACCACGGCCGGCGGGTGTCGTGAACGCGATCGAGGTGCGCGAGTTGAGCAAGATGTGGACACCCTCCGCCGGCCTGCAGCCGACGTCGCTCACCTGCGCCGCCGGCGAGATGCTCGTCGTGCGTGGCCGTTCCGGCAGCGGCAAGTCCACGCTGCTGGCGCTGCTCGCCGGCCTGTGCGCTCCCGACAGCGGGTCGGCCACCGTCGACGGCTTGCCGCCCGGCGGCGACATGCCGTGGGCACGAGTGGCCTTCGTGCCGCAGGTGCTCGCCCTGGCCGTGGAGCTCTCCGTGCGCGAGAACATCGTCGACGCCACGACCACGCTCGACCCGGCGGCCGTGCGGGCCTCGCTGGAGCGGCTCGATCTCGTCGAGTTCGCGAACCGCTGCGTCGACGAGATCTCGATGGGTCAGCAGCAGCGCACGGCGCTGGCACGAGCTGCCATCGTCCAGCCGCGGGTACTGCTCGTCGACGAGCCGACCAGCTTCCAGGACGGTGGTCACGCGGGCACGGTGATCGACGAGCTGCGCCGGCTGGCCGCGGGCGGTACGGCGCTGCTGGTCGCGACGCACGACGAAGCCGTCAGCGCGGCCGCCGACCGGGTGGTGGAGCTCAGCCGCTGATCGAGAACGCCGTTGCCGGGGCTGCCGGAAGGTGATCGGGGATCTCGATCCGCAGTTCGCCGCCGCTCCACGTGTGCGGAAGCACCCGCGAGTTGCCGAGCATGCGCACCTCGGCACCTTCACCGGGCTGCTCGCACGCGAAGCGCACCTCGTCGTGCGGGGCGCCCTGCACGACGGCGTACTGCACCCCGGCGCGATTCGTGAAGCACACCGCGCGCCCATCGGTGGTGGTGCCCACGCCGCCGGCGCGAGTGCCGTAGATCGCGTCGCCGTTGACGCGCAGCCACCAGCCCAGAGCGGTGAGGCGCACGATCTGCGCCAGCGGGATCTGGCCGTCGGCCGATGGCCCGACGTTGAGCAGCAGGTTGCCGCCACGGGCGACGATGTCGACCAGCATCCAGATCACCTCGTCGACGGTGGGGTACGTGGCCTCGCTCTCCATCCGGTTGTAGCCGAACGAGCGACCGATGCCGCGGCAGACCTCCCACTTGCGTGAGTCGCTCGCCTTCGTCGAGTACTCGGGGGTGTTGAAGTCGGCGTGCAGCGTGCCCTGCATGACGTTGATGAGGTTGAACCGGTCGTTGACCACACCGTCGGGCACGGCGTCGTAGTAGTGACCGATGATGTCGTTGGGGTCGAGGTTGGTGGGCCAGCCGATGTCGTTCCACAACACACTGGGACTGAAGCGTGCGATCAGTTCGTGCACGTGCGCTGTTGCGTATTCCGAGTACGCCTCGTCGGAAGGGATGTTGCCGAACAGGCTGGCGAGGTCGCGGATGGGTGGCGGCTGGAACGTCCAGTCGAGGCCGCCCGAGTAGTACAGCCCGAAGCGCATGCCGGCAGCGCGCACCGCGGTGGCCAGCTCGGCGATGTGGTCACGCTCGGCCATCCACTGGTTGCGGTGCGGGTTGGGCACATCGCTGCGCCACATCAGGAAGCCATCGTGGTGCTTGGTGACCGGCACCACGTACTGCGCCCCGGTCTGCTGGAACAGCGGCGCCCACGACGCGGTGTCGACCCCGGTCGAACGCGAGCGGAACTCGTCCACGAAGCTCTCGTAGGTACGGTCGCCATACGTGGCGGTGTGGTGCGCGGCAGTCGGGCTGCCTTCCAACGACCACGAGTTGAGGTACCACTCCGTGTACGGGCTCCACTTGAACACCTCGGCCCAGTTGCCGGCGGCGAACAGGTCGCCCATGTCGCGATCCACCGGCGCGTAGCACGGCACTGCGTACGGCCCCCAGTGGATGAAGATGCCGAGCTTGGCATCGTCGTACCACTGCGGCAACGGGCGGTCTGCGAACTGCTGCGTGCTCATCCCCGCAGACTACGAATGCAGGAGTGGCGGGTCGTGACTGGGCTGCGTCCGCGCGGCAGTCGCCACCCGCCCGAGCTTGGCCGGGTTCAACACCAGGCGGATCGCGGCGATCCGACCAGCACGCACTTCGAAGGCCATCACCAGCAGGGTCGTGCTGCCCCGCGAGAACACCAACCCTGGCTCGCCGTTCACCTCGTGGGTGTCGACGCGCGCGTCGGCGGGCATCCGTGCGGTGAGGTTGCGAAGGAGGCGGCTGACGCGGTGGAACCCGATCACCGGCCTGCGCGCGGCGTGCCGATCGCGGCCACCATCGCTGACCAGCACCACATCGTCGCCGAGCACCCGGCGGAGGTCGTCGACCTGGCCGAACGCACACGCCGCCATGAAGGCGTGCACCAGGTCGTCGCGCCGAGCGGCGGCCGGCTGGAACGGCTGACGCTCCTCCCGAACGGCGCGGCGCGCCCGCGACGCGATCTGCCGGCACGCTTCCTCACTGCGCTCGACCACCGGCGCGATGGTCGAGTACGGCTCGGCGAACACGTCGGCCAAGAGGAACACCGCGCGCTCGACGGGGCCCAACCGCTCGAGTACCGCAAGGAAGCCGATGGTGAGCGACTCGGCCAGCTCGGCAGCGAGCGCTGGGTCGCCATCGGTGAGGATCGGTTCCGGGAGCCACGGACCCACGTACTCCTCGCGCTGGCGCTGCGACGACTTCAGCCTGTCGAGCGCGAGCCGCGACGCGACGGTGGTGAGCCATGCGGCCGGCCGCGCCACCCCGGCCTGCCCATCGGAACCCAGGCGGTGCCACCGCAGCCATGCGTCCTGCACCACGTCTTCCGCATCAGCCATCGACCCGAGCATTCGATATGCCAGGGCTTGCAGGCGCGCTCGTTCCGCTTCGAACGGGTCGGCAACAGCGGGAGGCGGGATGCTCATCGGCCCACCAGTGTGACAGCCGCGGCGACAGCAGCTTCCGCGCTGGCGAGGGAAGCGTCGGCCAGGTGCCCGGCCGGCCCGACCCAGTCGCCGGCGAGGAAGACGCCCGGCACTCCGGAGTCCGTCACTGTCGGCCGCCCGCGCATGCCACCACTCTCGGCCAGGGTCAACGCGCCGGCCACCGTCATGCGATGAAGGTAGCGATCTTCGATGATGTGGTCGGCGGTGAGCCCCGCCCGAGCAGCCAATGCCTCCAACTCGTGTCGCTGCTCGCCGGGCTCGGTCCGTTCACCCGGAGCGAGGTAGCGGGCAACGTGAACCACTGCGCGGCCGGCGGGCGCAAGGCGAGCGGGTGGACAGTGGTTGGACAGGTACAGCGGCCGATCGATGCCCAGCAGCAGGCCGGGCTGCGACGGCCGGCTGGTGCCGAGGTCGAGACACGCTGCCTCCACCGGCGGGCCGGCATCGAAGGGTCGCCGGCCGAGCAGCTGTGCGACCGCACCGGGAGTGCCGGCGGCGATCACCGCGGCCGTGCCCACCACGGTCGCACCCTCCTGGGTCTCCACCACCACGTGCCCTTCGTCGGCGCTCACCCGTGTCGCCGTGAGCCGATGCACCCGACAGCCGGCGAGCAACGAGTCGACGATCGACTGCCAACCACCGTGCACGTAGCGAACGCCCGAACCCAATGCCAGTTGCACCTGGCTGACCACCAGATCGGCGGCGGCGATGTCGGGTGCATTGGTGTACGAGGCGACTCGGGACACGGCCTCCACCAGCGATCGCGCGTCGGCGGGCAGCCGTTGCCGGTCGAGCCAGGCCGCGAACGTCATGTCGCCCAGGTCACCGGTCTGCACCTTGGCCAGGCCCCCCAGCAGTCGACCGGCCGCCAACCTGCCGCGCCAACCCAACAAGGAAGTTCGCAGCAGCGACCCGGCGCCTGATGGCAGCGCGCCCATCCGATCACCGATCAGGCCATGGCCGTCGACACTGGGTGGGCCGCCCTGCGGACGGACACCCACACCCGCCAGCACGCGCGCGGCGTGACCACCGAGGTACAACGCGTGTGGGCCTCTGTTGAACAGGAAGCCGGCGCGTTCATCGGTGCGCCCACGGCCACCCGGCGGCTGCGGGTCGAGCAGCGTCACCGACAGCCCCGACCGCTGCAGGAGGCGTGTTGCCACCAGACCGGCCAGGCCGGCGCCCACCACCGCGACGTCGCTGCGCACGACGATCGAGCCGTGTTCGTTGCGGTTGCCGCCAGTGTCATCGTCGTGACGATCGCTCATGCTCGTTCGACGAGCGAGCGCGTCAGAACGTGACAGTCGCGGCGCTACCTGCCTTCCTCCTCCCAGGAGATCTTCGCTCCCTGGTGCCCGGCCTTGGAGATCGTGTACGTGGCGGCTGACGCACTGAGCACCAGCACCACCGCGATGCCGATGGCCCCGGCCTTGGACCCGATGAAGGCCCAGACGCCGGTGGGCTCGGCACCACCTGCAGCGCGCTTGCCGGCCAGGTACCGCAGCACCACGACGGCGAGCACCACCAGGAAGAAGATGATGGCAACCGTGCGGGCGGTCTCACCCAGCTCGAAGTGGTCTTCGCGGGCTGCTGTCTCGGCCTGGTTCTGCAGGCCCTCCAAGCCCTCACCGCTTCCTGCCGCCAGGATGGCGCCGAGGGCACCGACGCCCGACAGCGCGACGAGGCCCCAGCCGAAGCGATCGAGCCACGCCGGTTTGAACGCGAACACGATGGCGATGATCGCAGCGAGCGGCACCAGCACAACAGGGATGTGCACGAGCAGAGGATGGGCCGGCAGGCCGAACAGCTTTTCGAGTTCCATGCCGGTCACCGTACGCCCGAGCCCCTCGGGAAAGGGTGAGAACGAGGCAAGAGTTCGTCCAAGTTTTGGAACAAAAGACCAGCTCAGGCTTCGGAAACAGCATTGGGCGGCGCGCCCGGACCTGCACCACAGGTCAGCGACGGAACGGTCAGCGCTCGAGTGCCGAGTTGGCCGGATTGGCGGGGTCGAAGTAGACGACGACGCACGAACCGCTGGGGTAGCGGGCAACGGTGTTCGAGGCACTGCTCTCGGTGCCGGCGGTGCGCACTCGACCGAACTCGTCGCCGGCGCGCACCCGGTGCCCCTGGAAGACCTGCCCGTCGACCTGATACGCGTAGAGCACGAGTGGTGCCTCCTGCCGGGAGTTGCCGTGGTGGCTCACCTGCACGGTGGCGCTGAGCACGGTGCCCATCGTCTGTGGCCACGCGACTGCCAACGAGCGAGCCGACGAACCCTTGCGATGCCGCGACACGACATAGATGCCCACACACGCGAGGACCAGCAGTGGTGCCACTGTCGGGATGATGCTCGTCTCGAATCCACCCATGAACCCGTCCGTCTCCTTCCGGAAACCCCCGCGGGAACGTTAGTGCGTTCGTCAGACCCCGATTTTCACGCAGCCGGCGGCAGCCTCAGCCGAGCAGATCGCGCACCACATCGAGCCACAGGTTGGTGGTGAGACGCAGGCTCTCCACATCGATGCGCTCGTCGTGCCCGTGGAACCGACGACCGAAGTCGGCAGGGTCGAGGTCGGGGCTGAACAGGCCTGCCCCGTACGCAACTGCGCCCATCTGGCGATAAATCCGCGAGTCGGTGAAGCCGACGACCAGCTGTGGGGTCGGCCGCGATGTGGGGAACGGTTTGGCGATGCTGCGCGCCAGCGAATCCCACAGCGGCGTCTCGCTGCGGCTGATGGAGGCCGGGTCGTTCATCACGATCTCCACCTCCACGCGGTCGTACAGGTCGCCCAGGGCGGCACGCAGATGCGCGTCGACGTCGCCCTCGCTCTCGCCGGGCAGCGTGCGCACGTCAACCCCGATGTCGACGCAATCGGGGATCACGTTGGTCTTCATCCGCGTCGGGCCGTCGGGGCCATCGCCACCCGGCCCGATGGTGTTGCACGAGAACGTGGTGTGCGTGCATGCATGCAGGTGCGCACCCGGGCCGGGCACCGGCAACGCATCGAGGAAGGCATCGATGCGCCCAGGGTCGAGCAGCTCGCGCTGCACGTCGTCGGCGACACCGAGCGTCTCGACACGAGTGCGCCACAGTTCGTGGAAGCGCGGCGACGGCCGGTACTCGCCGATGCGTTGCACCACGGCCGCCGCGGTCATCAGCGCGTTGTCGGCCTTGAACGGGGTACTGCCATGGCCCGGCGTACCGCGCACGCGCAGCCGGCGCCAGGCAACACCCTTCTCCCCCACGTTGATGCCGACGTACGGGGCTTCCTTCGGCCCGCTGTGCAGGCCGCCGTTCTCGGTGAGCACGTAGTCGGCGCGAATCGCGTCGGCTTCGTGGTCGGCCATCCAGCGCATGCCATGCGCGCTGCCCGACTCCTCGTCGGCGACGGCGAAGTAGATCAGGTCACCCTTGGGTCGAAAGCCGGTGGTGGCGAGATGACGAAACGCGACGGCCATCGACGATGTGAGGTTGAGCATGTCGACGGCGCCACGGCCCCACACCTCGGGGCCGGACGGGCCGTCGACCAGCTCGCCACCGAACGGGTCGCGCGTCCAGCCGGCAGCATTGACGGGTACGACGTCGGTGTGCCCCATCAGGCACAGACTGGGAGCGGTGGGGTCGGTGCCTTCGATGCGCGCGACCAACGACTGCCGTTGCGGGGTGGGCCCGAACTGTTGCAGCTCCAGTCCGGTGCCGCCGAGGAACTGGCGCAACACGTCGGCGTTGCGGGTCTCGTTGCCCGACGCGTCTGTGCCGTCGTTGACGCACCGGTTGCGAATGAGGGTTTGCAGCAGCTCGACGGTCTGCCCGGTGAGGTCGTTCACTGCTGCGCTCCTTGCTGTGACTGGTGTGGTTGCCGTGCCTGCTGTCCGCGTTCGATCCGTTCCTGGCGCAGCGCGTTGCGACGAACCTTGCCGGCATCGTCGCGCAAGGGTTCCTGCACGTACTCGAACGTGCGCGGCAGCTTGTAGACGACCAACCGCTCTGCCAGGAACTGCTTGAGCTCGGCTTCGTCGACCTCGGTCGGGTCGGCTTCCAGGATGGCGTGCACGACGTTGCCCTTGTCCTCGTCGGGTAGGCCGATGACCGCGCACGAATGGATGCCGGCGTGCTCCTGCAACGCAGCCTCGATCTCGGCCGGATAGATGTTCGCGCCGCCGCTGAGGATCATGTCGGCCGCACGATCCCCGAGGTACAGGTAGTCGTCGGCGTCGAGGTAGCCCATGTCGCCGAGGGACTCCCAGCCGCCCTCGCGGGTTCGCGCCGCGGCGCCGAGGTAGCGATAGGTGGGCGTGTCGCGACCCACCGCCCGCAACCACACCTCGCCCATCTCACCCGCTGGCAGCTCGCTGCCGTCGGCATCGGTGATCATCACGGTGCCGGGTTGCGCGCGGCCGACGGAGCCTCGGTGCGCCAGCCAATCGGGGCCGGTGATGACGGTGGCCGTCTGTGCCTCGGTGCCGGCATAGAGCTCGTAGATGCGTTCGGCGCCCAGCCAGTCGATCCAGACCTGCTTCAGCCACTCGGGGCACGGCTCGGCAAGGTGCCACACCACGCGCAGGCTGGCCAGGTCGTACGCCTCGCGCACATCGTCGGGCAGCCGCCAGATGCGCTTCATCATCGTCGGCACCATGTACAGCACCGTGCCTCGGTGCTCCTGGATCGCTGCCAGCGTGGCTTCGGCATCGAACCGGTGCAGCAGTGCAACGTGGTTGCCATGCAACAGCGCCTGGCAGCTCCACACCCCCGGCCCGTTGTGGTAGAGCGGCCCGGGCATGACGAGGCACCCATCGCTTCCCAGCAGCAGCGGCGGTGGCGCATCGGTGTCGATCGACGCCGGATCGCCCGACACGATCAGCTTCGGACGGCCGGTGCTGCCACCCGAGGTGGGTGCCTTCCACGCCGGCGAGACGACGTCGGGCAAGTGGCTCGCATCGGCCCGCGGCGCCCGGAAGCCGAACGGGACACGACAGCGCCCGGCGAGCGCCGGGTCGTCGAGGGCTGGGTCGACACCGATCACAGCGGAGGGGTCGGCCAGCTCCATGATCGCGTCGAGCTCGCGCTGTGGCAGCCGCCACGAGATCGGCTGCGGCGTGGCCCCCAGCCGCCAGGCCGCCACGTAGGCGACGAACCAGTCGATGCTGTTCGGCACTGCGATGGTGACCATGTCACCCTGCCGCACCCCGTGCTGGTGGAGGTACACCGCCAGGTCGTCACCGCGCTGCACCAGCTCGGCGCGGGTGACGGTGTCGTCGCCGCAGGTGATGGCCGGCCGATCGGGCTGCGCCTCGGCCAGCTCGCGGAGACGACGACTGAACGAGATGACGGCCATTGCCGCACCCTACGACGCCTCGCCCTCGCCCGTGGTTCCGGGCTGCGCGACCAGTTGCGCGCGGCAGGCATCCAGCCCGAGGCCTGACTTCAGCGGGGGTGCGCCAGCAGAAAGGCCACGATCTCGAAACTGGCATCCAGACCCGTGTACACGGGCGGCGCCGCCGGGTTCGAGGGAGTGTGCCCCATCCATGGGTGGGCGGCGCCGTCCACCGCGACGAACTGCACCTCGGCGCGGTCGTCGCACCCGGTCCACGTCGAGACGGTGAGGTCGGCGTTGGTTGCAGTGGTCGTCACGGCCGGCTCGGCCGAACAACCGATCGCATCGGCGAACGTCTGCACCGCAACTCGCGGCGAGTTGAAGTCGACGTTGGCGATGCTGGTCGTGCCTCGACCACCGTCGATCGGCAGGTTGGTGTCGGCCACACCGTGGATGTGCAGCAGTGAGACAGCCGTCGGCGGCGCACACGCGTCGATCTCCAAGGTGCCGGCCTGCAGACCGACGGCCACGATTCGTTCCGACAGCTCGCAGGCCAGCCGATAGCTGAGGATGCCACCGTTCGAGTGGCCGGCAGCGAAGACCCGCGCCGGATCGATCGAGTAGGCGGCCTCCAACACGTCGAGCAGTTGGTCGACGAACGCGACATCGTCGACGTCGTTGCGCGCGGCAGCGCCGCAGCAGTCGCCGCCGTTCCACGTGCGATTGGTGGTCTCGTCGGCACCGGAGCCGACACCGTCGGGATACACGACCAGGAACCCGTTTGCCTCGGCCAGCTCGTCGAAGCCGGAGTTCTTCTCGAACTGCGCTCCCCACCCGGTGCCGCCGTGGAAGGCGAGCAGCAATGGCACCGGGCTGTTGGGCAGCGACGAGGGTACGTAGATGCGGTACACGCGAGTGCGGCCGTCGGCGGTGACCAGAGTGCGCTGGACGACATCGCCCGTGGCCGGCACACCGGCGAGTGCTGTCGCTGCGGCGGGTGCCGTCGTCTCGGGTGCGGTCGTTTCGGGTGCGGTCGTCTCGGGTGCGGTCGTTTCGGGTGCCGTCGTCTCCGGCTCCGTCGCCTCGGGCGACGTCGTTGCGGTCGCGGTCGAGGTGTCGGGCACGGCGGTGGAGACGGCGACGGCGGTCGCCGAGGTCTCAGTGGCAACGCGCGAGGTGCACGCTCACAACTCCAGCGCCGCGATGGGCACTCTCAACAGGCGACGG
>JACDJB010001231.1_pt1 | contig 21462 bp, 16 predicted proteins | sample 7454121 | NCBI WGS metagenome assembly JACDJB01 (sample SAMN14253290, study PRJNA609438) | sludge metagenome | isolation source: sludge after 25d culture with pyrite | collected 2018-12-20
CGGGTGAATTTGAGTATGACGTTAGCAAATTTGCCACCTATATCAAGTCGGATTCTATCATTCAAAGTTTACATGAGTTTGATCCCCGAGCTATATACTTTATGAGTAACAGGGGCTATGTTGTTAAATTAAACCGAAATCTTGAATTTGAAAGAAAAATTGAATTAAGTGAATTGTATGTTTACAAAGGGGCACATCAATCTTATACTTTTCTGTATCATGATAAAACACTTTTCGTCATAAACAGTGCAGGCAAAGTGGTGGCAGAGTTAAATGTGGGCAAAACAATCTTCATATACAAGGATAAATTATATGCCGTTGAAGCGAATGTGTTAACAGAAATACCGCTAAACAGATTGTCCAACGGTATTTCAAACTAAATTATTTAGATAAGCGGGTGTCGTTATTTCACTACTCCGCTTATTTTTTTTCCCCTGATGTCGACGAAAATAGTTGCTCCTTTCGTAGCATATTGAGTTGCCACATAACCCATGCCGATGCCTGTTTTCGTACCGGGAAGGATAGTGCCGGAAGTGACTTTTCCTATTACTTCACCCTGCTCATTTACGATGTCGTAATCGTGACGCGGAATGCCTCTGTCGGTCAGTTCAAATCGAATCAACTTGCGGCTTACACCTTCAGCTTTTTGTTTCTCGAATAAAGGTCGGTCGATGAAATTATTTCCTTCCACGAATTTGGTAATCCATCCCAAACCTGCTTCAATGGGAGAAGTGGTGTCGTCGATGTCATTACCATAAAGGCAGAATCCACTTTCCAGTCGCAAGGTGTCACGTGCTCCGAGTCCGATGGGTTTGATACCTTCTTCTTTGCCTGCTTCGAAAATGGCATGCCAGATTTTCTCGGCATGTTCGGGCAAAAAATACAACTCGAAACCACCGGCGCCGGTATAGCCGGTGTTGGAAATGATTATTTCATCAACTCCTGCAAAATCACCTACGGTGAAATGATAATAAGCTATTTCGGAAAGATTGATGCTGGTCAGTTTTTGCAGGATCTGTGTGGCTTTAGGACCCTGTACAGCCAGTTGTGCCATCCATTCGGATGCATTATCCATTTCAGCGCCTTCGGTATTGTTGTCGTTAAGCCATTTCCAGTCTTTTTCTAAATTAGATGCGTTCACAACCAGCAGGTATTTCTGATATTCATAATGATATACCAGAATATCATCCACGATTCCTCCTTTACCGTTCGGAAGGCAGGAATACTGTATTTTTCCGATAGGTAATGCTGCCACATCGTTGGTAGTCATGCGTTGCACGAAATCAAAGGCTTTTGGTCCTTTGACCCAGATTTCGCCCATGTGCGATACATCGAATACGCCGGCAGCATTTCGTACAGTCAAATGTTCATCGATAATGCCTGAGTACTCAATTGGCATCAGGTATCCGGCAAATTCATGCATTTTAGCATCTAATGCCTTGTGAATGTTGATAAAAGGTGTGAAGTTCATTTTAGTTGGCCAAATTTTTTACGATTGTTACAATAACCTGTGTTGCTTTCTCCATGGATTGAACCGGAACATATTCGAACCGGCCATGGAAATTATGTCCCCCTGCAAAGATATTGGGGCAGGGAAGTCCTTTGAATGAGAGTTGTGAACCATCCGTACCACCCCGGATCGGTTTAATGTTGGGTGTAATACCCACCTCTTTCATGGCAGTTGCAGCAAGATCAACTATGTGCATCAAAGGTTCTACCTTTTCACGCATGTTGTAATACTGATCCTTGAGCTCTACAGTGGCCGTGTTTTCCCCGAATTCCGCGTTGATTTTGTTAACCAGATGTTGCATTTCTTTCTTCCTTCGCTCGAAACGATCGCGGTCGTGATCACGGATGATGTAGTTCAGCGTGGTTTTCTCCACATTGCCTTCCATGCCCATCAGATGATAAAAACCTTCGTAGCCTTCTGTATGCTCCGGAGTTTCGTGGCGGGGAAGCATTGAGATAAACTGGTGCGCAATACGTATAGAATTCTTCATTTTATGTTTTGCATAGCCGGGATGTACATTCAATCCATTGAAAGTAACTTTTGCAGCGGCAGCATTGAAGTTTTCGAATTCCAGCTCTCCGATTTCGCCGCCATCCATTGTATAAGCCCATTCAGCACCGAATTGCTCCACATCAAAATGGTGAGCGCCCTGTCCGATTTCTTCATCCGGCGTAAAAGCGATCCTGATTTTACCGTGTTTAATCTCAGGATGGACAATCAGGTATTCCATGGCAGTGACAATTTCCGCAATTCCGGCTTTATCGTCGGCTCCCAGCAGGGTAGTCCCGTCGGTTACGATAATATCCTGTCCCTTGTACTTTGCAATTTCAGGGTACTTGGAAGTTTCCAGAACAATGACTTTTTCTTCATTTAACAGAATGTCATTCCCATCGTAGTTTTCGACAACCCGTGATTTGATATTTTTGCCTGACATGTCGGGACTGGTGTCCAGGTGCGCAATGAATCCGATAGTTGGAATGACCTTGTCGGTATTGGCCGGTAAAGTGGCCATTACATAGCCGTTTTTGTCAAGAGTAATTTCGGTAAGACCGATAGCCGTGAGTTCTTCAACCAGATATTGGGCAAAAACCATTTGTCCCGGCGTACTTGGCGTTAAATTGGTACTGTCATCAGAAGTCGTATGAAAACTGACGTATTTGAGAAAGCGTTCGGTGATGTTCATATATAGGGTATATTTTATACACCAAATTGTTAAACTTTGGTGTAAAGTTGAGCAAAGATAACTGATTTTTGATACTTTTGCAACATAATTTTATCTATATTGCGATAGAAAAACATGAAGATTGCCATTTATTCCGGTTCTTTTAACCCTATTCATCTCGGTCACCAGAAACTGGCTGAATACCTGATTGATAAACAATTGGTTGATGAAGTATGGTTCGTGGTTTCACCCTGTAATCCCCTGAAAGATCCTGCATCACAACTGGATGAGTTTATCCGGTTAGATATGGTTGTTCTGGCTATCAATGGCAATCCGAAGCTGAAAGCATCGGATGTTGAATTTACCATGCCCGTGCCTTCCTATACCATAGATACTTTGCATCAACTTACGGCATTATATCCCGAACATACATTCGCGTTGATGATCGGAAGTGACAATGCTGTCATTTTCGATCAGTGGAAAAACTACCGGGAGATACTGGAGGAATTTCCAATTTACGTATATCCGAGAAAAGGGTACGATTTTTCAACAGTTGCCGGAATTTATCCTCAAATGCATTTATTAGATACCCCGTTTTACGAGATTTCTTCGACTCAGATCAGGGATATGATAAAAGAAAGAAAAGATGTTTCCGATTGGATGAGTCCTGATGTGCTTGCTTTTGTAGAAGAAAACGGGTTGTATCTGTAATTTACTATTTAAAAACCATATAAGGCATATAAGTTACATATAAGCAAGCTAACTATCCACTACCCCCCGGGGGCCTCGTCCGCCTCATGTTAGAATAATATCTCAAACAGCTCCTCAAAAAAGAATTAACCTTTTTTCTTTTTATATGCTAAGTTAGAATATTATTCTGTAATTTTGAGGTCTTATTTAGTATTTTCAACCGGAATTAACTGGTTTAATCTATATTTATTCAATCTAATTGTCAGGTGTTACTTTCAAAAATTACCAATATCCTCGGTTTCGGAGGAGATATTGCCGACGATAGGGAAATCGGGTGGTTACTGACCGATAGCCGGTCGTTGACTTTTCCTGCTGAAAGTCTGTTCTTCGCCTTGGTTACCAACCGGAATAACGGACATCAGTATGTGCAGGAATTATATAATCAGGGGTTGCGTGCTTTTGTCATCAGCGAGGTACATCCAGAGTTTGAAACCTTGCATGATGCTTTGTTCTTATTAGTGGATGATACGCTCATGGCTTTGCAGCAGATTGTTGCGGCGCATCGCCGGGAGTTTTCCGTTCCGATTATCGGAATTACCGGCAGTAATGGAAAAACCATTGTTAAGGAATGGCTTTTTCAACTTATGCAGGAAGATTGCAAAATCGTGCGTTCTCCCCGTAGCTATAATTCCCAGATAGGAGTGCCGCTTTCTGTATGGCAGCTGAAATCCGACACACAATTGGGAATTTTTGAAGCAGGTATTTCCATGCCGGGCGAAATGGCTAATTTGGAACATGTCATTCATCCGACGATTGGGATTTTTACCAATATTGGTGACGCTCATCAGGAAAACTTTGTCAGTCAGCAACAGAAAATCACAGAAAAACTGAAACTTTTTACTCATGTTGAAATCCTGATTTATAATGCGGATAATCCTCATGTGGATGCTGAAATTAAACAAGCTGATTTTAAGGCTGAATTATTGAGTTGGGGACATCAGCCTGAATGCTACCTGCAAATTCTCAAAATTAAGAAATCAGCTACCCGGACGGAGTTGTCGATAAGTCGGCAAAATGTACATTTTACTTTCTGCATACCGTTTTCGGATGATGCTTCGGTTGAGAATGCTTTGCATTGTATCACCTGTCTTTTATATAAAGGATATGATGAGAGAGAGATTAATAAGAGACTCTCGCAACTCGAAAGTGTAGCTATGCGTCTGGAGGTGAAGCAGGGAGTGCAGGATTGTCTGATTATCAACGACAGTTACAATGCTGATTTGAATGCCCTGAACATTGCCCTTGATTTCCTTTCTCAGCAAGCAATCTCGAAAAAACTGTCTAAAACCATTATTCTTTCGGATATCCTGCAAAGTGGATTTCAGCCTGATTTGTTGTACCAAAAGGTGGCGGAACTTGTCCTGGCCAGGAATTGCAATAAGTTCATCGGGATAGGCGAGGAAATTGGCAAACATGCAGCTGCTTTCTCTGCTATTGAATCATATTTTTTCTCAACGACAGAAGCATTTCTAAATGACCCGGTATCGATTGGTTTCCGTCAGGAAGCAATTCTGTTGAAAGGTTCCCGGAAATTCGGTTTCGAACAGATTTCTCATAAGCTGGAACTGATTGCACATGAAACTGTGTTAGAGGTAAATTTGAATGCATTGGTCGATAACCTGAATTATTTCCGGTCAAAACTGCATCGTGAAACAAAGATCATGAGCATGGTGAAGGCTTTTGCTTATGGTAGTGGTTCGGTGGAAATTGCCAAAACTCTTCAACATCACCGTGTTGATTATTTAGCTGTGGCAGTTGCCGATGAAGGAGCAGAGTTACGTCGTGCGGGTATTCGTATCCCGATCGTGGTGATGAATCCCGAGAAAAGTGCTTTCGATGTGTTGTTCGAAAATAATTTAGAGCCTGAGATTTATAGTTTTAACCTGCTAAACTCATTTATAGAAGCTGCAGGTAAGCTGGCGCTGACGGATTATCCCATTCACATCAAAATAGATACGGGAATGCATCGCCTGGGCTTTGATGCTACTGAAATAGACAACTTAATTGAGCTGTTGAAAAGCAAAAATCAGGTAAAAGTTCGTTCCGTGTTTTCTCACCTGGCAGGAGCCGATGATCAGCGTTTTGATGATTTTACCAGGCAACAGATAAGTGTGTTAAATACATGTGAGAACAAATTTACCAAATCATTTTCGCATCGTATCCTGAAGCATATTCTTAACTCTGCCGGTATCGAACGTTTCTCTGATTATCAATTCGATATGGTACGACTGGGGATCGGACATTATGGAGTTTCTACCTTGCCTGAAGTACAACTAAGGCAAGTCTGTGCTTTGAAAACCATTGTTTTACAGTTGAAAAAGGTAAAATCCGGTGAAACGGTGGGCTATAACCGCAATGGGGTGGCAACGGAGGACAAACTGATTGCTATGTTGCCGATTGGGTATGCTGATGGTTATGATCGTAAGTTGGGTAACGGACTAGGAGAGGTGTTTGTCAAAGGCAAACGTGCGAAGGTATTCGGTAATGTGTCGATGGATCTGATTGCTGTGGATGTAACCGGCATGGATGTACAAGAAGGAGATAGCGTCGAAATTTTCGGCGATCATATCACGATTACCGAAATAGCAGAAAAATTAAATACCATCCTTTACGAAATACTAACAGGCGTTTCGAGAAGGGTGAAGCGGGTTTATTTTAGCGAATAGTTACTATATAGTGGTTAGTGGTTAGTTGATAGTGGTTAATTGGCTGACCACTGACCACTAGCCACTAACCACTAACCACTAATAAGATGATATCAGTCTTAATCCAAAACATTTCCACCGCTTCCTCTCTCATCAGAGGAGCGCATGATCTTGCCGGGAAACTGGGCAAGCAGTTTGGTGTGATGATGCTGGAAGTCCCGGAAAGCAAGATAAACACGCGGAATGTCACGCTTAAGATGCATTTGTCTGACATACAGATTAATTCTGATTATCTGGCTGTTCGGTCATCAGGAGTAAGTGAACTGAAAGATATCTGTGAAACAGAAGAAGTCTCATTCCTTTTTATTCAACTACCGAAACAAGAAACCCGGGTTATAAAAAAATACCTGAATGTTTGTCGCGAACTCAGAATACCTTATGTGTTACACAAAGATAGCTTTGTTGAAATGGATTTCAGTAGCATACTGGTCCCGGTTAATTTTCTGACAGAAGAAATCGAAAAAGCCCAATTTGCTGCTGCTTTCGGAAGATTCTGCAATTCAGCCATTATGTTACTTCAGGCTAAGGATTATGGTTCGAAGGCTGCTACCAATGTAGATAAGATAAGTTCGGTGCTTGATAAGTTCGATCTGCAATATCAGGTGGAAAAAGGTAAAAAAGACAGTTTTAAAATTGAGTTTGATGCGGTGAGCTATGTGAGGCAACACTCTTACGGACTCATCATCGCCAGTGCATCGCGCGAATATGGGCTGGATGATATCGTCTTCGGTCCGAAAGAACTACACCTGATCAAAAAATCGCCTGTGCCGGTTATGCTGATTAACCCACGAGGGGATTTGTATGTGTTGTGCGACTAATATAGTGTTTCATAAGCGCCCAACTGCTGTGTTGCTTTCGATGTTTTGACGAATAGTAAATGGGTGTTAAATATGGTCCAAAGTCTAAAGTCTAAGTGCTTATATGTCACTTATATGGCTTATATGGTTTTAGAAAATGACTAATCTAACGCATCAATATTCTCCGGATTGATGATTTCTTTTCCCCCGTTGACATATAACTTTTCAATCCGATCCGCATATCTTTCTTCCACTTTTCCCCGGATGATTTTCATGGTGCTGTTCACCAGTCCGTTTTGCTCGGTAAAAGGTTCTCCAATTACTGCGATGGCAGCAGGCAACCATCTTTCGGGAAACATGCCTTCGAATTTGCCACCTTTCCGGTAGGCGAGGATTTCACGTTGCAGTTTATCCAGTGCGAGTTCTTTCGCTTCACGGGTTTCCCAGTTGAGTTCCGGATGTTTGCGGTGTACATATCGTTTCAGCGCTTCTTTATTCGGAACAATCAGTGCTGTCGTATACGGATCCTGATTGTTGTGCAATAATACCTGGTCGATGAAGTAGGAGTTTTCTACCAATGATTCTTCAATGCCTTCCGGACTGTATTTTTCACCATCACTGGAAATCAGCAGACTTTTAAATCGTCCGACCACGTAAAGGAAACCATCTTTATCCATGTAGCCCATATCTCCCGTATGCAACCAGCCATCAACTACTGTTTCTGCTGTGGCCTTTTCGTTCTTATAGTAACCAGCCATTACATTTTCTCCCTTAATTACGATTTCCCCTTTTTCATATAAAGGAAGTTCGTTGCCGTCGGCATCACAGATTTTTAGTTCCATCGGAGTTACCAGAAAGCCAGAGGAACCTAATTTGTGTCGTTTCAAACCGTTTGAAGATATGATGGGAGTGGCTTCACTGAGTCCGTAGCCCTGAAACATCGGCATACCGATGGCGTAATAAAAACGTTGCAGGTCGATGTCGAGTAGGGCGCCGCCGCCGATGAAAAATTTCAGTTTGCCGCCCATGCCTTCCCGAATTTTAGAAAATAAGATCTTATCGAACAAAAACAAAAGCGGTTTTTTCAATATCTGCCAGCCCTGACCTTTATTATAACCTTCTTTATTGTATGCATACGCCATGTTGAGAGCAATATGAAACAGACGATTGATGACAGGCCCTTTCGCACGGATGCTGGTTTCGATGTTTTTCTTGAAACTTTTGGCAAGTGCAGGCACACTCAACAACAAGTCGGGTTTCAGCTCTTTTATGTTGATGGGAATGTTTTTCAGGGTTTCCATGCCTGTTTTACCCGTTTGAACCGTGCCTACGCTGGCACCCATCGCCATAAAACTGTAAAAACCGGCCACATGTGCGAAACAATGATCCAGCGGCAGGATAATGAGTGTTCTGTAAGTTTGGGGAATGTTCATCAGTGTCAGTGCCTGTTCTACATTGGCCGTGTAGTTGCGGTGTGTGAGCAGGATTCCTTTCGGGTCGGCAGTTGTACCCGAAGTGTAGCTGATGGTTGCGATATCATCAGGTTTTATGCCGGTAGCCGTTTGGGTAACGATATCCGAATTTTCTTTAAGCAGCGCTTTCCCTTTCTCAATCAATACTGACAAAGGCATTTCCTTTTCCTGGTATGATTCCTGTTCGTCGAGTACAATCACCTGTTTTACATCAGGTAATTGTTCCATGATGGTCCGTATTTTCCGGAGTTGTCCGCCTGAAACAACAATATAAGCAGATTCTGAATGTTGAATTCTGAAAATTAAGTCATTACTTTCTTCTAATTTGATCGAAAGCGGAACATTGATAGCGCCTGTATGAAGAATGCTCAATTCGCCAGTAATCCATGCGTTTCTTCCTTCTGAGAGTAAAGATATCTTATCTCCCGGTTTTACTCCCAGCGCAATTAATCCGGCAGCAATAAGGTGTGTCTGCTCAAGTGTTTCTTTATAAGTGGTAGGTACAAACTCTGTTGTAACTTTTTCCCATAGAAATGGGTTAGATGCATAAAGTCTGACACTTTGATTAAAAAGGTCAATGATAGTTGGTCTGTTTTCCATGTGTGTTAGCATAAAATGGTGGAGCTGGAGGGAGTCGAACCCTCGTCCAAACAAGGAAAAAATAAGCTTTCTACATGTTTATCTTCGCTTAGGTTTTCGAGCGCAGGCAAGACCGAAGCCACCAATCTGCGCCTTATCCCCTTTATTTCATCGCACCTCCGGGGCTAAGTGCGACTATCCCCGATTTAGCTGCACCCTCTGATCGTCGGCCTCGGAGCGACGGCCTTCGGAGGATGTCCCGTTCCAGCACCTTGTGCCGGAATTAAGCCCGATCTACTATGATTCGATTAGGCAGCAAGAGCGTAATTTGTTTCGCCAGTTATGATTTTGTGAACCGTGATTTACGAGCCGTTTTCACCCCGCTCGACATGCTTACTTATCCTTTCTGCCTGCTGTCAAAACCAAACAGCCCCGATTAGATAATTATTGTCTCAGACAACTCTATGGTGCTGAAACAATTGTTGATATTCTTTTCGCTAATTGAATTTCGTCTGCAAAGATAGTAAATATTTAATTGATATCACATTTGCATAGATCAATCCGTCAATAAACGAAACGTAATTTTTTACACGCATCTTTTGGCTTACTGAACGAAAGTTGTTTTTATTTGTTATTCAGGCTTTTATCAGTTCCTCAATGTCAAATTTCTTCATTTTCATGAAAGCAGTTATTACGCGCTGTGAACGTTGAGGGTCGCTCATAAGTTCTTCCAGTATGGTTGGTACAATCTGCCACGAAACGCCGTATTTATCTTTCAACCAGCCACACTGCTCTGCTTCGGGAACTGCCGATAGTTTATTCCAATAATAATCAATTTCTTCCTGGGTGTCACAGTTTACTACCAATGATATGGCTTCATTGAAGCTAAATCCGTGTGGGAGGGAACTGTCCATGGCCATGAACAGATAATAATCCAATGAAAATTGACCATGCTTTACAGTTCCTGCCACCTCATTATCTACCTCGGACTAATTTAATATGCCTACAATGTTTGCACGAGGAAATATGGTGGTATAGTAATGAATCGCCTCGGTTGCTTGTCCTTGACTATCATCGCTAAACATAAGCACGGGGGTGAATTTCTGTCCGATGTCCTGTTGTTTGCCGTATGACAATTGCCAGTTCACGCCATACTTGTCCTGTATCCATCCGTATTTAGCGCTCCAGGGATATTTGTCTAGTTCCATCATCACCGAGCCGTTATCTGATAAGTCTTTCCAAACTCTGTCGATATCCTCCTCGGTTTCACATACTACATAGAAAGAAATGGACGGATTGATGGTGAAGTGGGGTCCGCCGTTTAGTAACATCAGTTTCTGTCCGGACAATTCAAGCATAGTGACCAAAGGATTTTCCGCGGCAATTTTTGTATTATTAAACACAGAACAATAGAATCTGGCTATTTCGGCAATATTCCCGTTGAACCAGAGACAGGGATAGATCTTGTTGTTCATGATTACTTTTTTTCAGTACAGTTAAACATCCACTGCACACCGAATTTGTCTTTACAACTTCCGTAGTAGTCGCCCCAGAACATGTCCTGAAGTTCTTGTTCGACAATACCATCTGCAGCCAGCGCATCAAAAAGACGTTTGGTTTCTTCTCTGGTATCGGGTTGCAACATGATGTAAACATTATTACCTTGTTGTAATCTGAAACCCATTGATTCAGGGGCATCGGTTCCCATCAGCATGTATCCGCCAAGGATAGGCAACTCAGCGTGCATGATCAGTTTTCGGTCGGCCTCGGGTAAAGCCGGAGCACCTTCCTGTCCCGGAATATCTCCGAATCGCATGGGAGGATGAATGTATTCTGTGCCAAAAACTGTTTTATAGAAGTTGAAAGCTGCTTCTGTTTCTCTCGTAAAATTGAGGTAAGTACTAACTGTTGACATAATAAAGATTTTTAATTGTTAATTCAAAGAAATAAATGAGTTTTCATTTCAAAACAAAAAAAATAAACTGAATGTTTATACGTGTGCTGTTTTTTTAGTTAATCATAGAAGTTCAGTAACTCTTTTTTTCTTTACTACTGTGGAAAAAAGGGCTTGTCAGAAAATCATAAAATATATTATTATTTTCTCACCAAAGCATTAAATTTTTAACTTTGTGTTGCTTTGCAACATTACAAACAATTCAATTTTTATATTTATGAGATACATCATTTTATTTTTTCTGTTGTCGTTGAACAATGTGTTTATCACTTACGCTCAACAAATAAATGTAGCTACATACAACATCCGGAATGATAACAGGGGGGATGAGAAAAACGGAAATGGCTGGAAACAGCGTGCTCCGGTCGTATGTCAGCTGATTCAGTTCCATGATTTTGATATTTTTGGTAGTCAGGAGGTTGTAAAAGGTCAGCTTGATGACATGCTGAATACGTTGCCAGAATATGATTATATTGGTGTCGGACGGGATAATGGCCGGGAGAAAGGGGAGTTTTCGCCTATATTTTACAAAAGAAACAAGTTTAATTTGCTCGACTTCGGGACGTTCTGGTTGTCGGAAAAAACCGATCGTCCCAATAAAGGTTGGGATGCTGCATTGCCACGCATTTGCACCTGGGGTAAGTTTGAAATAAAAGAAGGATGTAGAAGTTTCTGGTTATTTAATTTACATTTCGATCATGTTGGCGTGGTGGCCAGACAGGAAAGTGCGAAGCTTGTGCTCGACAGAATTCTATCGATGTGTAACGGGGAACCGGTGATTCTGATGGGTGATTTTAATGTGGATCAGTTTAATGAAGCTTATTTACTTCTGAATACATCCGGTGTGTTGAAAGATGTGTACGATAAGGCTGAAATTAATTATGCGCTGAACGGAACTTTTAACAGCTTTGATCCTAATCTTGTAACAGACAAGCGTATCGATCACATTTTTGTTACTGATCATTTTAAGGTGAACCGATATGGTGTGTTAACTGATACCTATCGTGCAAGAACAGATAATCAGCAAATTATTTCTTCATCAAATTTTCCTGCGGAAGCAACGCTGATACAATCTCAGGCGCGTATGCCATCCGATCATTTTCCTGTGCTGACAACGTTGGTGTTTAAATAAAGAGTTATTTATACTTTATAACAAATGAAACAGGGTAAATCTGAATTGATTTACCCTGTTCTTTTATGTTAAACTGCTTTCAGAAAGCAAGTCGACCAACATTTATCAAGCTTCAGTTGCTTCTTCAGCTTCTTCGTCTTTTTTTGCTTTTTTGGTTGATTTCTTAGGTGTTTCTTCGGCAGCCTCTTCAGCTACTTCTTCAGCTTTTGCTTTGGCAGCTTTTTTTGCTTTTTCTGCTTTCTCCATCTTCTCGGCAGCAGCGCTTACCAACTGATCTTTCAGGTCAGCCAGTGACTGGATGTCGCCTAAAGTAGTTTTTTCGATGTTCTGAGCAGGTGCGCTTTCTTCTTTCTTAGGTTTTCTGGCGGCAGCTTTCTTTGGCGCTTCGCCTGCAGTTTCAGCAGGAGCTTTTTCTGCACGTTTGGCATCTTCGTGGATGCGGCTGTGTGAAAGAATGATGCGTTTTGCGTCTTTGTTGAATTCAATTACCTTGAAAGATAATTTTTCATCTACCTGAGCTTGTGAGCCGTCTTCTTTCACCAGGTGTTTCGGAGTTGCGAAACCTTCCACGCCATAAGGCAGAGAAATTACGGCTCCTTTGTCCATCATTTCAACAATCACACCTTCGTGGATACTGTCGACGGTGAACATAGTTTCCAGTACATCCCAAGGATTTTCTTCGATTTGTTTGTGACCAAGGCTTAAACGACGGTTAGCTTTGTCGATTTCCAATACCTGAACATCGATTTCACTTCCTATCTGTGTAAATTCAGATGGATGTTTTACTTTCTTAGTCCATGACAAATCAGAAATATGGATCAGTCCGTCAACACCTTCTTCAATTTCAACAAATACACCGAAGTTGGTGAAATTGCGAACTTTAGCAGTATGTTTGGTTCCGATGGCATATTTTTCTTCGATATTTTCCCATGGGTCTGATTTCAGTTGTTTGATACCCAGCGACATTTTACGCTCTTCACGATCTAATGTCAGGATTACAGTTTCAACTTCGTCGCCTACTTTCAGGAAGTCCTGAGCAGAACGCAGGTGCTGGGACCAGCTCATTTCAGATACGTGAATCAAACCTTCTACTCCCGGAGCAATTTCAACGAATGCGCCATAGTCGGCCATCACCACTACTTTACCTTTCACCTTGTCACCTACTTTCAAGTCTGCATCGAGTGCATCCCACGGATGAGCGGACAGTTGTTTCAGACCTAAAGCGATACGTTTCTTTTCATCATCGAAATCAAGAATAACCACGTTGATTTTCTGATCAAGTGTTACAATTTCTTCCGGATGAGAAACACGTCCCCATGACAGGTCGGTGATATGGATCAGTCCGTCAACGCCACCCAGGTCGATGAATACACCATAAGAGGTAATGTTTTTAACAGTACCTTCCAGGATCTGACCTTTCTGCAGTTTGCCGATGATTTCTTTCTTCTGGTTCTCAAGCTCAGCTTCGATAAGCGCTTTGTGCGATACCACAACGTTTTTAAATTCATGGTTGATTTTGATCACCTTGAATTCCATCGTTTTATTCACGAATACATCGTAGTCGCGGATTGGTTTCACGTCGATTTGAGATCCCGGTAAGAATGCTTCGATACCGAAGATGTCCACGATCATACCACCTTTTGTACGACATTTTACAAAACCTTTTACAATTTCCTGAGATTCCAGAGCTTCGTTTACGCGATCCCATGAGCGGGTAGCACGTGCTTGTTTGTGAGAAAGGATAAGCTGTCCTTTTTTGTCTTCCTGGCTTTCGATATACACTTCAACCTTGTCGCCGATTTTCAAATCAGGATTATAGCGGAATTCGCTCATCGGAACGATACCGTCTGATTTGTAACCAACGTTTACAACTACCTCACGTTTGTTAATCGAAATAACCGTACCTTCAACCACTTCTTTGTCCTTGATGGCATTGAGTGTGTTGTCATAAATGTTTTTAAGTTCTTCTCTGGCTGATGCGCTCAGAGCGTCACCTTTTTCGTAAGCATCCCAGTCAAATTCCGCTTCTGCAACGGGCGCTGCAGGTGCTTCCTGTTTTTTGGACGGTGCTTCTTCAATAATTTCCGCAGTTTTAACTTCAGGTGCTGCTTCTTCCGCAACTACTTCTGTTTCTGCTGCAACAGGAGCGGATTCAACAACCGGGGTTGCTTCTTCCGGATTTGTTTTCGGCTCTTCAGCCGGTTCCAGGTTTTCTTTCATTTCTGAATTTTTGTTACTAATAAATTAGTAGGTTAGACATTATGTTGATTAAAAAAAATGCGGCTGCAAAGGTATAAAAAATAATTCAATATACCAATAAACTTCTTTTAATGTGGAATTTATCTTCAATAAGCGTATTAGAAACCACTGTATACAATTTGTGCCTTGATTGGTTTTTTAGGGTGATTACCGCCACAAATGGTTACGCCATTTAATAAATATTGTTGCGCAACTTCTGTAATAGTGGTGTTATTGCCTGAACCACTCGTTTTCAATCTCACGGGAACCAGTAAAAAGTCAGACTTTTCAGGAGCTGTGGTATTGTTCGTTTTTGCCTGCTTAAATTCATACGCAATAAGGCCGGCTATGTCAAAAGTATAGTAATAATTATACTCACCTGTTTCACTGTCTTTTTCATAAGCATAGGAGCCTAATACTGCGCAGGAATCCGTTGGAAGTTCTCTTTTTGAGAAAAAACGGTTGAGTGAGGACTCGCGAATCAGTAATACATTTGAAGGAATGGGCTGAGGAAAGTCTTCTTCATTCAGGTTGTTGATGTCAACTCTCAGTTTGGCGTTGTTGATGGCAAGTCTTCTTGAACTATTCCCTTCCAATCTTTCCTGCATCCTTTTGAGAGGCAGGCTCACACGGGTGTAAATGTTGGCGGGTGAAGAAATATGGTGAATTTGTTCGGTTTTACTTTCCAGCTGATTGATAATATTATTCTTATCAGGATGCAGAAAGCGGTTCACTTGTCTCACCCTCGGGTTTGCAGGAAAGGGAACTGAAACATTGACTTTTACAGTGGAGTCCTGTCCGTTAATGCCTTTTGTTGTGTAGGTGTAATGATGGTAATAAATCATGTCGATTTGCCGGACATACAACATCGAGGCTGAGCCAAACTCAGTAGTAATGTAGAGTCCTTTGAAGAATTTCAGGAATTTATTCTCATCTGTGTAAATGTCGGATGGAGCGCCGGCAAAACGCTGTAAGAAAGAGTTTGATAGTTTAATAGCCACGCTGGTTGAATCTTTTCCATTGGCATCAACGGCTGTAAAGGACTTCTCTCCGATTAATGCTGAAGCAGCTGATTTATTTACATATAAGTCAGGATTCAGATTTGTTGGGTAGGGAGTCATATAGTTAAATGTCGTGTCTTTGTTCATCTCATACACATTTACCAGCATCGGGGAGTGTTTATCTCCGAAATATTTCAGATACTTGATGTACAGTAAAATGGAATCAGGAACAGTGGTCGACGGGTAGACGTGGTTTTTGGCATATTCTACCTGTGCAAATATATCGGCATGCACTGTGCCGTAAGTTTGATCGTAAAATGTCCCTAACAAAAATGAATCAGGGCGTGAAAACATTGAATTTACGGCGTAGTTTGAAGAAATAATGCTGAAAGTATCGGCTGCAACCAGAATCTCATCGCCGGGAGGCTGAATGCTGCTTCCCATGTCTGTTATGTTACTGTCGTTACAAGATGTGATGAATATCAGAAGAGATGCAATAAGCATCAAAAAGCGGTTCTTCATATAAAAAAGATAAAAATAAATCTTTTGTTTTAACTAACACTATCATAGAATCTTACATAGTCATCGGCATAATCCTCATCGTGTTTGTAAGGCAGGAATTTTTTCTTTTTTTCCCTGATGTATTCCAATACCTGTTCATTCGTGCCCGGCACCGACTGGATAATACCATCGGCATAATCAATAGCGAGTTTATTTAACGAAACAAAGTCAATTTCATTGCCTTGCAAAGAGGTTAAATCACTTTTTTCGATGCCTTCAAGCAGCAGTTTGTCAGCAAACAGTCCGCGGAATGGATTTTTAAAATCATCAGCAAACAAAGAATAAATGACTTTTGAGTTTTTAAAGAAAGGATCCTGATTGTAAGCTTTTTTAATATACAAAGGTGCCAATGCTGTCATCCAGCCCAAACAATGGATTACATCCGGTGTCCAGCGAAGCTTTTTAACAGTTTCCATTACACCGCGGATAAAGAAAATGGTACGTTCGTCATTGTCACTGTATTCTTCCCCGTTTTCATCCGTTATAGTGTGTTTGCGTTGGAAGAAATCTTCGTTGTCAATAAAGTACACCTGCAAACGGGCGGCCTGAATGGAGGCTACCTTAATAATCAGCGGATGGTCGGTATCATCGATGATTAAATTCATACCAGATAATCTGATTACTTCGTGCAGTTGATTTCTACGTTCGTTTATTGCCCCGAACTTGGGCATGAATGTGCGGGTTTCCCGTCCCCTGTCCTGGACAGCCTGAGGCAGATATCTGCCCATATTAGCGATTGGAGATTCCGGTAAGTAAGGAAAAATTTCCTGGGAAATGTAGAGGACTTTATTGACTTTTTTCATGCAAATGATAAGCCTAGCTTATTTAATATTTTATAAATGAACATGCAAAGATACAGAAAAAAATTGGAATAAAGATTTTTCGGAATGAATCCCGATAAGTTTTTGTATTTTTGCAGACTTTTTATGAATTAATTGAAATATGATCATAGTGAATACCACGGATAGTCTTGAAAAAACACTTGCAACTGTCCGTTCCGCAGGAAATAAGCGCATCGGATTGGTGCCGACAATGGGGGCCTTGCATGCAGGCCATGTCAGTCTGGTTGAACAATCGGTACGTGAAAATGATTATACGGTAGTGAGTGTGTTTGTCAACCCAACTCAGTTTAACAACCCGGTTGATTTGGAGAAATACCCGCGGGATCTTGATAAAGATGCTGATTTGTTGCGAATCTCAGGATGTGATTTGATTTTTGCACCGTCGAAGGAGACTATCTACACGGAAGAAGAACTGCGAAAACCGTTTGAATTCGATTTCGGAGGACTGGATCAGGTGATGGAAGGAAAGTTCAGACCAGGACATTTCAACGGAGTAGTGCAGATTGTAAGTAAACTTTTCAGTCTGGTAAAACCGCAAAGAGCTTATTTCGGAGAAAAGGATTTTCAGCAGTTGTCTATCATACACCGTATGACTGATTTGATGGGTTTTGATATTCAAATAGTTGATTGTCCGATTGTTAGAGAAGCGTCGGGCTTGGCAATGAGCAGCCGTAACGAAAGATTAACACCGGAACAACGAAAAATTGCCGCCGGAATATCAAAAGTTTTATTTGAATGTCGTAACTTTGTGCCATCATATTCTCCTGAAAAGTTAAAACAATGGGTTGAGAATGAGATTAATCAGATTCAGGGATTAGAGCTTGAATATTTTGAAATAGCCAATACAAAAACCCTGCAACCGGCAATAAACTGGGAAAAACCTACCGTAGGCTGTATCGCGGTTTATTGCGGGGAAGTAAGGTTAATAGATAATATCAGATGTTCGTAACAGTATTAAAATCAAAGATTCACCGGGTTTCGATTACCGAATCCAATCTGAACTATATCGGCAGTATTACTATTGATGCTGATTTGATGGATGCAGCCAATATAATTCCGAATGAAAAGGTGGTGATTGTGAATAATAACAACGGAGCCAGGTTTGAAACTTACGTGATTACCGGTGAAAGGGGATCTGGCGTCATTTGTATCAACGGGGCTGCTGCCCGTCTGGTTCAGACCGGAGATGTCGTAATCATCATGGCTTATGCGATGATGGATTTTGAAGCAGCGAAAACGTTTAAACCTGCCGTAGTTTTTCCCGATACGAAAACAAATAAACTTGTTCAGTGAGTAAAACGGTTATTATCAAATATAACGCCGGTAATATTCGTTCGGTACTTTTCGCTTTGGAGCGTATTGGTGTTGAAGCGGTTGTTACCGATAATCATGATGAAATACGGAATGCCGACCGGGTGATTTTCCCTGGTGTCGGTGAAGCTTCTTCAGCCATGCAATATCTCGAACAACGGGGTATGGTGGAGTTAATTCAGTCGCTGAAGCAGCCCGTGTTGGGTATTTGTCTGGGTATGCAGCTGATGTGTGCCTTTTCTGAAGAAAATAATACAAAATGTCTGGGCATCTTTGATCAAAAGGTGTTGAAATTTCCCGAAACAGTTGGCTTTAAAGTCCCGCAAATCGGCTGGAATAACATTACTTCCCTGAAATCGCCTTTGTTTAAAGGGGTAGATGAAGATGCTTTTATGTATTTCGTGCATGGCTATTATGTTGAAAAATGTGAGAATGCCATCGCGACAACCGATTATATCCAGTCCTACAGCGCTGCCATTCAAAAAGATAATTTCTTTGCCGTGCAATTCCATCCTGAAAAATCGGGGGATGTAGGGGAGCGGATTTTAAGAAACTTCATAAGTTTAAGCGGTGAGCGGAAAGCGGAAAACTGAAAGCAAATAGCGAAGATGAAATTTGTTTTTGAGAAATAGCTTTCCGCTTTCAGTTCTCCGCTTTCCGCTTTAAACACATTAAAATTTTTATGAACTTCACCCTTCTACAAACCGATAAAAATTCCAACGCCCGTGCGGGATTGATAACAACCGATCACGGAACGATTGAAACGCCGATATTCATGCCGGTGGGTACTGTTGCTTCTGTAAAAGCAGTGCATTTTCATGAACTGAAAGAAGATATCAAAGCACAAATTATTCTGGGAAATACTTACCATTTATATTTAAGGCCTGGGTTGGAAGTGCTGGAGCAGGCCGGAGGTTTGCATAAATTTAATGGTTGGGACAGACCTATTCTTACGGATAGTGGTGGATATCAGGTTTTCTCGTTGTCGGCTAATCGGAAGTTGAAAGAAGAAGGCGCGTATTTTCGCTCTCACATAGATGGCAGCAAGCACTTGTTTACGCCTGAAAATGTGGTGGATATACAGCGGGTGATCGGCGCTGACATCATGATGGCATTCGATGAGTGTCCTCCGGGCGATGCGCCTTATGATTATGCGAAAAAGTCTCTCGCGTTGACTCATCAGTGGTTAAAAAGGGGGGTGAAACATTTTGATGAAACAGAAGGTAAATACGGCTATTCGCAAACTTTTTTTCCTATCGTGCAAGGTTGTGTTTATCCCGATTTGAGAAAGCAATCGGCCGAATTTGTGGCTTCGCTGGGACGGGAAGGAAATGCCATTGGTGGTTTGGCTGTTGGCGAACCTACTCATAAAATGTATGAAATGATTGAGGTGGTTAACGAAATTCTACCAAAAGATAAACCCCGTTACCTGATGGGGGTAGGTACACCTCAAAACATCCTTGAGGCCATTGAAAGGGGCGTAGATATGTTCGATTGTGTGATGCCTACCCGCAATGGTCGTAATGGTATGTTGTTTACATCCGAAGGAATTATGAATATGCGGAACGAGAAATGGAAAAATGATTTTTCTCCGTTGGATGTCAATGGAACTTCGTATGTAGATCATGCATACACGAAAGCGTATTTACGGCATCTTTTCATCAGCAAGGAATTGCTGGCCATGCAGATAGCATCTATACATAATTTGGCATTCTATTTATGGCTCGTGGGTGAAGCGCGTAAACAAATTATACAAGGAACTTTTTCTTCGTGGAAAAGTGAAATGATATTTAGACTAGCTAAGCGGCTTTAGTTTATTGAGCGTTAATTCTCCTTTAAAATTTGAAGACAAAACCTTATTTTTGACCTTATTTTCTTACTGAACAACCTTAGTAGCAGAAATTTAAAACAAACCCTATCTGACCTTATTACCTTATTTTCATTTAAAAATGTAGAAATAAGGTAATAAGGTTTTGGTTATCGGGGTTAATCATCTGCTACTAAGGTTGTTCAGTAAGAAAATAAGGTTAAAAATAAGGTTTATTAATTTAAAAACTAAATCCAACGCACATAACAGAAGTCCTGGCGGTGAGGTAAATCCTCATTTTTCGGGAACATCCGGAATGCATATTTGAATGAACCTGCCAGATTCATCTGGTAATCCATGCTGAAATACATTTTTGAACCGTCAGTACGAACCAGGTTTAGTTCTTCTACATCGTGGAGCAGGTCTTTGTTGTTTTTGTCTTTCTTGACCACCACTAATTCTACTCCTATTCCTTTGTCGTTCAGTCCTTTTGTGTCGATAACCACCTCTAAAGGATAATCTTCACCCACATGCGGGTCGTGAATTAAATTTTCAGGAATATTAACTTCGCTTACTTCAATCTCATGCCATTTAGAAGCCATGTTTTCTTTCCAAGCAGCTATTTCCTTCGCTTTTGCGAAGTTGTTTTCTTTCAGCATGGCCGAACGTTTGGCTAACTTGAAGTAGAATTTATTCTGATAGTCATCTATCATCCTTTTGGTGGTAAACCTTGGGTTGATTTGTGCAATTGAATTCTTGATATACTGAATCCACTCCGTAGCAAAGCCTTTGGTGTTTTTAGCGTAGTATAACGGGATGATTTCATTTTCGAGCATGCTGTATATCGTTGCCGCATCCAACTGATCCTGATGTTCCTGGTTTTCATAGGTGCGTTTGTCTGTCAACGCCCAGCCGGCTCCTTTTACATAGCCTTCAAGCCACCATCCGTCTAATACTGAGAAATTTAATACGCCGTTCATTTGAGCTTTTTCGCCGGATGTGCCTGAAGCCTCAAGAGGACGGGTAGGGGTATTCAACCAAATATCCACACCGGAGATTAATCGTTTGGCCAACCTCATGTCGTAATTTTCCAGGAAGATGATTTTACCCAGGAACTGAGGCATACGTGAAATTTCCACGATGCGTTTGATGAGGTTTTGTCCGCCGCCATCAGCGGGGTGCGCTTTTCCTGTAAACAGGAACTGAACCGGTTTTTGCGGGTTGTTCACAATTTTTTCTAACCTTTCGAGGTCGGTAAACAGCAAATGCGCACGTTTATAAGTTGCGAACCGGCGACCGAAACCGATAATCAGTGCATTCGGATTGATGGAGTCGAGTATAGAAACAATGCGGGATGGATCTCCCTGATTTTTAAACCAGTTGTCCTCAAACTGTTCTTTGATGAAATTGACCAGTCTGTTTTTCAGGAACATGCGTGTGTCCCAAATTACCTGATCCGGAATCTGATACACAGCTTGCCATATTTTGGGGTTAGACTGGTCGTTGTAAAATTCAGGTGAAAAGTATTTTTCATATACTTTTTTCCATTCTGAGGCTGTCCATGTTGGCAAGTGCACCCCATTGGTTACATAGTTGACATGCAACTCCTGTGGAAAATAACCTTTCCAGATAGGATTGAAC
>JACDJB010001234.1_pt1 | contig 21443 bp, 12 predicted proteins | sample 7454121 | NCBI WGS metagenome assembly JACDJB01 (sample SAMN14253290, study PRJNA609438) | sludge metagenome | isolation source: sludge after 25d culture with pyrite | collected 2018-12-20
AGGGGTGGTTCAATTTCAACACCGGGCTCTTGCGGCTCAACCGGGCTGGTCGTTTCCGCTTCAACGGGAGGCTCTTGTGATACAGGTTCTTGTGGCGAAGGTTGTTTTTGCCCGGGCAGGACAATTGTTTGATCCGGGCGAAGGGACAAATTGAGTTCTCCCAAACTTACATCGGCAGCTTTGCCTAAATTTCGAATAACCCTACCGTCGCGGCCTCTTATTTTGAATGTACCGTCTTCTTCCGTAATTATACCCAGGCGCCCTTTGTAAGATACTGTCTGCCCGGCGTTATCTCCGATTGTGGGGCCAGCCTTTACTTCCACTTCAGGTTCCGGTACAAAATTTCGCTCAGGCGTAGGCTCGGGAGGGCCTATTGTTTCTGGCGCTTTTCCCGTCCTGGTTATCTGGTCGACAGCATTGGTGTAGTAATCATACTGTTGTTGAAGCCTGGCTTGAAATTGCTCGCTCCCTTCTATAGCTTTGGCTTGCTCCAGCTTCAATTTTACTTTATACCTGTCTGCCAGCAAATTGGCCAATTCCCCCCTGTCTGTATCTTCCGGTAAAAATTCCTCTACGGCACGCATTTGTTTATTTATAGCTTCAGCCATTTGATACTGATTGGCTATAAATTGTTCTGCGTCCACACCTTCTGGTATCTTGACTGCACCTCTGTCAATCAACCCCCTCAGGGTTTTTTCGTATCTGTCGGGGTTCTTTGAGATTTCATAAAGGGCGCTCTTTTCGATTCTACTAAGGTTTGCTTTAGAAGTTATACCTCCTCCCAAAGTACCGACAGCAAAAGACATGATTCCTGTATTCAGGAACTCCTCAGCATCATATTCACCAACCGGCCCGCCGAAAACTACCCGGGTGGCATCTTCCGCCATTTTTTCTAAAACGGTTTCCTCAAAGGCTTCTCCAAGGCCGGCCTTTAGAAAACCGGCCGTGAATTTCCGGGCAGCTTCTCCCGGGCCCATTCCGGCAACCGCCTTTTTTGTGAGCCCTTCGAAAGCCTTCTCCGAAAGCTTTCCGGCATAGGGGCGCCCTAAGTTCGCCAGTTGTTTTTCCAAGCCGAACATATTGGCACTCAAGCCGATACCGACCGAAGCCATAACGGCGGCAGCGGCGGCTTTGTCCCCTTCGCCAAATACCTCCTTCATTCTTTCGTAGACGGGCCCTATCGACAGGCCAGCCGTTACTCCTGTCAAAGCCGTCGTTTCAGCCGCCGCCGCCGGCATACCGGCACGAGCCAGAGATGGCCCCAAACCCCGGGTCGCCATAACCTGGAGGGCCAATTGAGTTACCGTTTCTCCTGCCTGATAGACAAAAGCGGCCGGGTTGAATTTTCTGCCAGGTTTCAGCTTCTTGATCCGAGCTTGTTCGGATTCTGGCAGTTCTGATATTTCTATCGGGATCTTTGAGCCTTTTTTGGTACGAAGGGCCACGGGGTTGTCGCCGTCAAAATCTACTACCATATCCTGGCCGGCAATCTGTATTCCCGCTTGCCTGGTTGTGATCCCTCTTTGAGCGGCCGATGGCGAAGGAAACCATATAGTTTGCACTTCGCGGTTTACATCGGTGAGAAAATCTTCGACCAGGTCCCAACCTGTGTACCGGCCGTCTTTTCCGATAGCCTCTTCCCCTATATCCATAATCGCCGATATCATCGGCAAAAGGTTGGAGCTCAGGGCGCGAGTGACAGTTCCCGCTACCGGTAAAAGCGAAGATCCAGGAGATGCCGCCAGCCCGGCCTCTTCCATGATGTCCCGGGCCGTCTGACGGCTCTCCTGTTCTGATAAATAATCGGCAACTTTTTTAAATTCCGGGCTTTTCAGGAGTTCTTTTCCTCTTTTGATATTGGTATCCAAGAGGTTCGCCATATCCTGCCTCTCTCGGAACAATTCATCGGAACCAACCTGGCGCCGCAATTCTTCAGTTTCTGGAGTAGCTTTTTCTATCCGGGCCCAAACCTCTTTTCCATATTTTTGCTCTATTTGCCGGTCGAGGGCCTGGATCCCATTCTGTAGGGCCGCCACTTCATCTCCAATGTAGGCCATTCTCTGTTCATAAGCTGAAACCGTGCCCTCTCCCTTTTTTGTATCGAGATAAAACCTTTCGAAGGGGGTACGCCTGGCCATCCGCCTTTCTACATTCACCAGATTATCTCCCTCCAAAGACAACCCCTTTTCATCGGCCGGTGTTTGATAATCGCCTTTTCGCCGGTTTCGGATATGCTCCAGGGCGTCTTGTTCCATTTTCTGGCGAAAAACACCGGGGTCGAAAAAGAAACCGGGGGGAGGAGCTCTATCGGCCCATTCTTCTGGATATTCAGGCATGGAAGCCAGAGCACTTTTGGCCCCTTCCGGTTTCAAAAGAGGAATGCTTTCTGTTTGTGCACGGGCTTTGGCCAATGCCTCCTGTTTCATCTTGTCCTGGCCAGCCCGGGTCAATTGTTCACCTCCTAGAATGCGGGCGTAAGTATCCCACATATCGGCGGGTTCGGCCTCCCGAAGGCTCGGGGCGGAAACTTTCGGTTCTGCTTTTAATTCTCTCCCGGGATAACCGTACTTGGTGGTAAATTGAACTTTGAAGGTGTAATAATCCCGGTCCTGGCTGTAACCGGTATCTTGATAGTATAGGCGTAGCGACCTTTCGAAAACTTCAGGGTCGCCTAAGATTTTAGCTTTGAGGTCGGCGCGAGACATGCCCGGGTATTCCGGAAGAAAATGGTCGACCAGAGCCTCTTTGCCGTCTATGGGTTGTTTGTCGTTTCCGTTCGCCATTTAGTCCAGTTTCAGCGGGTCCCCGTTTTTGATTTGAAGCCGGTCCGAAAACGCTCCGGAGAACCTGGATTCATAAAGCGCCCCGGTTGATTTAACCCGTTGCCCATGTAGGGTTTTGAGTAATTGCCAATTGTTATCATCCAAAGGAATACCAACCTCGTTTCCTTTAAACATCCGGTTCAGTTGGTCCAAGAGGCCTTCTTGCGCCATTTCTGCTCTTTGCACCTCTTCTTCGCTCATTCCGGTACGGTCAATACCTTTTCTCAATTCTTTATAGTAGTCGGCCCGCGCCTTTTGAGCCGTCTTTTCATCTTTGAATGTGAGTTTTATTACACCGTTCAATCCCCTGAGAAGCATCACTTCGTTGCTTTTTAATACTTCAGCGTCCGAAATGATACCGGTCGACCCGGGCATCTTTTCCCCTTTGAGCCAGCCGGCCGCCTCGTTGGCAATTTGTTTAGTCCCGTACCAAATGCGCTTTTGCCAATCATCGGCATTCGCGGTAAGTTCTTCTTCTCCAAACCTGGAATCTCCCTCGAACCTGACGGACGACAGGTACTTGGAAGATATGTTCACCCGGATCATTTCTTCCAGGCCGTCGAGGGCGGCGGAAAATAGTTCTACTCCGTCGCCGGCTGTTTCCGGGTTTATTCCGAGTTGTACCAAAGCGTCAGGGCGCTCCAGTATCCACCGGTTGGCCAGAAGGTAAGACCGGGCCCTTTCCCTGGGATAATCCGGGTTTGCCAGGATTTCCCGGTGGCTTTTTGTCACCTTTCCGGAAGGGTCCTCCTTTTCATAAGCTGTTTCTTTTATCGGCGCCTCGTCCGCCATTTTGATCGCCTCTTTGCCGATATCCGGAGCATCCGGAGAGAGGGCTTTTTTCATATTGTAAATCGCCAATCCTATTTCGGGGTTATCACCCATCCCGGCAGCCCGGGCCTCCGACCTGGCTATCTTTGCCATTTCGCTATCTGGATCCAGGCTTTCGTAGATCTGCCGTTGGGCCTGGAGGTTGGGGCGGTTCTCTTCAGCCAGGAAGTAATTGGCAGCATAATCCCGGATTTTCCCGGGGTCTACCACTCCATTTTCTCCGGCTAAAGCTTTGAGGTTTTTTTGTCCGGCAATGTAAAAGTCGTCATGTAAAGTAGAAGGGTGTTTGAACTTCAAGTCTGGCAAAGCGACCGGTTTGATTTTCCCGTCTTCCCCAAGGATGGAACCTCGCTGGATGTCCTCGTAAGTAACCCCCCGGAGTTGATCCGGGAAATTTAACACCGCGTCTATAGATTCCTGTGTGTACTTATCCGGGTTATTGTTGATATCCTCCATCCGTTTTTGATAATCTGAATAGAGGGCATCAATACCCGCAGCTACCCCTTTCATCCTGGCAAACTCCTTTACCAACCGCTGCGCTTCGGGGTCGGTAGAGTTCCAGATATTATCAATACCCCGGCTGGCCATAACTGCTGCCGATTCATCCAAAAGGCGTTCGTACTCCTGTTGTACCCGGTTGATATAGGGCGCCCACTTTATTTCCGGAGCGGCTTCGGCTAGAGCCTTGGCGCCAGCTTTTTTCTCCTCGGCCCGGGCCGACTTGCTCTGAGCTAAAGCCGCCAGGTTTCTATAATAATCGGCAGTGCCGAGGGTTACCGCTAAACCTTTACCCTGGTCATTATCATAAATTGTCCCTATGTCAGTTCCGGATATCGGCATTGTTATTGAGGATAAATGCTGCGCGGGAGATATCGAATCAGTTCCGCCATTTTCATAAATTCCTGTGGGTTTCCGAAGTTGAAAGCGCTCGTACTTTCAGCCGGCGCTTCTCCGGCTGGTGCAGGCGAAGCGCCGGCCGGTTTTCTTTTTTTGAAATTCAGAAGCCCCATTTGTTCGGCCATAAAGAGCATATTCGCCGAATCGTTCAAGTTTGTAACCCCGGCGCCGATCAGGTCTTCGGACAGCCGGGCCCTATCGGCATAAGGGGCGAATTCATTAACTTGGAACTGGCGGTCTTCTTCTTCCGCCATTGCCCCCAGGGCCCCCTGAAGGCGTTGTTGGGCCCCGGCCTGATATTGAAGGTTTTGGGCTGTAAGTTCCCGGCTGGCGGCTTGTTGCTGGCCAACGATACCCTGGACGGCTGCGGCCGGGTTGCCGGAAGCCTGCGCTGCCGCCAAAGCGTTCGCGGTAGCAACCTCGATGCCTTCCCGGGCCTGCCCGTAGCCTGGAGCATAGGGAGAGGCGGCCTGAAGTTTCGATATAGCCAAAGCTTCCCGGGCCGATTGAGGTATTTCCCGCTTTGGGCGCTTGCCTGCAAACCGGCCGATTACACCCCCAATCAATTGGGCTGCCCCCACGGCGGCTGGAATAAATGCTGGTATCGGCATAATTTCAAGTTTAAGTTATGGCGAAACTGTTTGAGGGGATGCCTGATAATAGACATAAACTCGCCTCAAGATAACGCTTTGCCCGGCAGTTGTCAATTGTAATTTTATCTCTATGGCCCTCCCCCTCAGCGGGCGCCCGGAAAGTAAAGCCGAAGCCTCTCGGAAAGAAGGGTCGGCCAGGTCGGTGAAAATTTTAGACGGGTCGGAACCGTCGCGCATAAACTCCGCTTTCAGGCTCCCTTCGTAAACTCCCCATTTGTTCGCAGGGATCCTGGAGCGCATATCGCTGTAATCCGGCCCAGACGATATCCTGATATCCGGAGAGAACCACTTTCTATTGGAATCCACCTCTATTGCGTCGAACAGTTTGACCGCTTCTGCCCGGTCGTTGACGACAAAGGTTATCGAGATGTTTTGCTGAGGTTCTTCGAAATATTTAGCGGGGGTGGCGTACTGGTCGTGAATGTACAACTGCCCGTCTTTGAAAGAAAAGAAATTCCGGTTCAACCTCCCGTAAGCTTCCGGGAAGAAATCCACATAAGAAACCCAATGCGGGTTGTCCACTTCTTTGAAAATCGCGCTGAAGTTCGGGTTGGTCACATAGAGCGACCTCCTTTCCCGGTCAAACCCGGCAGGCGATTTGTAGATAAGTGCAGGTTTGTCAACGAGGTAAGCCAAAGCCTGAAAAGCCTTGGCCATCTTGTGATCCGAGATCGGAAACTGCCCGGATCCGGTAGTGTATCGCCAAAACCTGGTAGTCCGGGCATCATACCCGTAGGTAGCCCCTTGTTCATAGATCACGCTTTCCGGATGTAGTGTACCCATATCGAATTTCACTTCATCCGCTATGTTGAAAAGCTGATCCGTCCTGCCTACGGAGGTCGCGTTCAATGATAACAGCCGGTCTTTGGAAACGTAAACCGGTTGGGTTTTGAAGGAACCGATTGCCAGGAGCACGGTCTGGTTCATTACCAACCTTTTGAGAGGGCCTATCATTTCGGGGACTGAAATAAAATCCGCTTCTCGGAAAGCATTAAGGCCGTCGATTGAAGTCCCTTGTACGTAGGGGTCGGATCCCCGGATTATAGTCGGGAGGTACTTCTCTCCATACTCCGGGTCGTAGGCAACCGGCCTGCCGAGATCCCATTCCGGAGTATTGTTTTCCGGGTACAAAGTGGCTCGTTCCTTGATAAGTACTACCCCGGAAGGTGTGTTGAAATCCCGGCTCGTATAAGTGTCTCCCCAACCTACCAGGCTTATCTGAAGGTGGGCGTAAAAGTCGATAGGGCTACAGGGGCCGAATTCATAATAAATATCCGTTACCGGCGCCGATTTTGGCCGGTAAATTTCAGTATTGCAGTACCCTTCGGTGAAAAAATTACTCCAAATTACATCGTTACCCACTTGCTTTACACTGACCAGGACGACCAAAGTGGTATCTACCGGGTCGCCAGCCTGCACGTACCCATACCCTTCAATCCGGTAATTGTATTCCGGGGTATCCGCATTTGTTGGAGTTTGAGCCCCCGTCCAGGCCGGGTCGATCCGGTAAACCTGGATGCGGTCTTTGTTTTCCGGAGTGAATATTTTGGAAGTGCTATTCAGTTTCTCGAAGATAAAAGAAGAATCGTTGGGCGTAGGAGCTACTTGGTTGATAGGATACTCAAAACCGTAATACTCTCCATTGAGGTCGGTTGTCAATTCTCCCGTTCCAGGTTCGATAGTATATCGGTTGATATCGCTCGGAGCAGCTTGCCAGTAAACTTCCTGGTTTTGGTTTTCCGTGATCACTACCTGATACCACCGGGCCCAAGTAGGGGGAGAGGTTAACATTTCCACCCTAAGGTTGTAGTGTTCATAATCTGCGGCCGACCAGATCAGCGTAGCGGGTATCTCTACCGTACCCAGAGGTACGACCGAGCTCATTCTCCCCCCGGGGCGGTCTTTGTACACAATACCTACTCTGTAAACACCGCCTCGTTTTAGGGCTTTGTGAGAAGATTCCTGTTCTGAGGTATCCGGGTCTTCTATTTCCCGGTTTTCGATGACTAGGGTTGCGGCTTGTTTCGCTTCAAGTTGATATCCATAAATACCACCGCCGAGCGCTAGGATCGCGTTCCCCTCTTTGTCGAAAACTGCTTCTAAACTCCCGGCGGTTAACGGAACGGCATCATAGTTTTTTAACGCCTGGGCTTCCTGCGGGCCGATATCGTCGGAAGGTACAACCCTTCTTGTACCATCGTTGATAAACGGTATTTCAATTTCACCGAGTGTGAATTTATACAATTCAAAAGTATCGACGAATTTGTAACTATCGTCACGGTGGTTTCTATAGGCAACCTCTACTTTTCTGACCATCCACCGCCACGGCGATTTCGTATAAGGGTCGTCGATAGTAATGATTATTTTGTTGAACTCGTCGTCATTGACTATATCGACAGCCCCTTCGTCCGGAGAACCCGGTGAGAGTTTGAAATTTGTGGCCACTCTGCTGGCCGGCCCCCAGGCTGACCTTTGGTTGTTTTCGAATACATACCTGTACCGAAACTGAAAGGCCGCCCCATGAAGAGCGTTTCTGTCCAGAGTAGGGTCTTTTACATATTTCACCGAAGGGGGGCACGGAGGGCACGGGCGGATCAAAGACATCATCTGGTCGATATCTTCTGTCTCTCCGTTCGCAGACAAAGGGTAATAATTCAGTTCGTTGAGCTCCACTTCCGGAGAACCGGCGCCCCCCGCCACGCTGATTACAACTCTGTGGTCGATGGTGCCGTAAGAAAATACCAACCTCGGAGCGGGCTGTTCTTCCGTATTGAAAAATAACAGGTCCAGTATAAAACCTTCCGATTCCAAGGTGTTGAACAAAGCCAACATAACATCATCCCGGCCGGCTCCCGGAAGGATTGTGGTCAACGGGGTATCGGCCTGGGTTAAGGTGCCGTCGAGGGCATAAAGGCTGTAGGAAAAGGATACCCCTTCCAGATAGGCGTCTGCATTTAGGATTAATTCGTAACGGATCAGCTTTCCAGGGCGGAACCGTTTTATTTCCAGTTTTTTTGGAGAACTACCGATAAGGCCGAACCCGTCGGCAAAATCCATCCCATCGGCCCAATATACATAGCCGTTGACGATTGCGATGGAATGAACCGGCAACACTTGGTTCAACTCAATGTTTCCCCGGAAGAGCTCCTTTATGGTTTCCAAGGATTTGTTGTATTCAAGTACCAGGTGGTTGTCATTGCCCGAATCATCCGACACAAAATAGATGAGTGTGTTTTCTTCCCGGTTTTCTATCGCGCCCATCACCTGAAAGGGCCCATCACCAGCGGGAAAATCATAATTTAATTTTCTGTTCCCGTAAGCGTGGACCTTCGCCCCTTCGTTGTTTCCATATCCACCTTCCATATTCCGGGCCTCTCTGTACCAACCGGGTGGCAAAACGAGGTTTTCCGAATCGGAATCCATCCCGAATTGGAAATCTCTCATTGCTATCTCTTTGTTTCTTCGCATGTGCCCAATTGGATACATCAAGGCCCTACGGCCATTGTAAATTCGCTGGTTATTGCGTCAATGTAATCATTGATGGAATATCCGGACAGCCTTCCTTTTTTGAACATCTTCAGGCTGGCCCGGAATTCCTGGCGGTGCATACTGGCCGCCCCTTTATCCGTCGGAATGTAATACCGCTGCAACACCCGGTGGCGCACCATAGGTACGGCATCTATCGGGAGGCGTTTGTAATCATCATTGGAAGATTTAAAAGTGACGACTACAACGTGCCCGGGAGCAGGGCCGTTTCGGAAGTGAACTCTGTTTTCGGTACTATCGAACTCATAGAGCCCGAAAAACCTGGATTCCCTTTTTCCATAACGTTCTGAGTAAGCATTCCAGATCCACCAGGCCCTGTCGTTGCCGTAATAATTCACCAGGCTCACCTGGTTGCATTCCGATACGGAAGGCTCTTCCGGAAACTCCTCGCAGGTGATATTCCTCGAAAACCTGCCGTCGACTTTACCCAAAGGGAACAAAAACTCTTCGGTTCCGCATTTTTTTACGACAAACGCCATAACCGGCTGTATGCAATCTTCCGGCATATTCACCGTACCGTTATCCTGTATGGTGAACCTTTGGGTATAAAGGTTCGGGATTACCCAAAGGTTTAGCTCTTGCATCACGCTTGTTGTCAGGCGGAGCAACTTCAGAAAAGAGTAGTGCCCGCCCGGGTCATTAACCTCCGAGGTAAGGTCGGTAACAAAATCGTGAATAGGCTTAAATTTGATTCGCTGCTCCGGCATTCTCCCTTGTGTCTGTCAGCATCTGATCCTGCGGGGCGCCCGCCTGGCCCAGGAAATGCCGGGTTAACAAATCAATCGCCGCCATATCTACGCCTGACGGCAAAGGTAAGTTGTCGTCCTCTCCATATCCTGCCGGGTCGATAGAGGCCTTGACAATCTGGTTGCCGTTGGGGTTGGGCAAATAGGAGAAATAGACCCGGCTATTACCGCCTATTAGTTCGTGCCAGGCGAAAACGATACCGGTAGCCTCCAAGCCCTGGATTTCGGATTGCCCGCCCACAATACGGCAGGGGAAATTGTCCCCGGCCTGAGGGTGTACTGAAACGAGCCCTAAATTATTGGCGACCAGCAGGAGGCGCCCGGGTAATTCCACATAGTATTTTTCCCTATCCTGATCCAGGGAAGGCGGTAGGGTATAGGTTACACTGAAAATGGCGCCGGGTTGATGCCCTCTCGCTCCTGTTGAATTCAACAAAGCCCGGTCGCGGCTTAACCCTTCATCGAGATACTGCTGAAGGGCGGCGGCTATAGCAGGAGAAACCAAAGCAGAAACATCCTCTCGGCGGACATCTATATCCGCCGAAAGGCGCCCTCCGGAAACCCGGAGTAAAACAAGCTCTATGATCTCTGCTTTAGTCATTTACAAGTTCCTTTTCTATAACTTTCCGGGCTTTTACCCATTGGATCAATGAACTGTCTCGGATCACCACTCCTTTGAAAAGCAACATCAGGTCAACGAAGTCCTGAAGAAGGTCTGCCGGCCACTCCAGGTTCACCGTACTACCGGGCACATAAACTTCCTCTACATTCCCCACATCTACAGTCACGGCCCGGGATGCAGTTACCGGCGTCCTGTAATACTGAAGAAACAGCTTGTTTGTACTTTGCGGCCAGATTTGTATGTCGGAAGCCCTTATTTTTCCGACTATAGACTTTCTCTCTATAGAAGGGCCTCTTATTGCAGAGGACAAGGACATCAGCAATTCATCACGGGCCGGAAAGTGGACAGGATAATAGCTCCCGCCGACTTCCAGGGCGGCCTCTATTTTCTCTTTGTAGTCATCAGGCAGCGGGTAAGTATCTCCTGACCTGGTGATCGAGGAGGCACTTTCAAAATTGATCAGGGCGCCCCGGGCTTCTCTTTCCTTTTCGTTGTCGATATAATAATCAAACAGGATATCCTGGCACAAATTGACTTGCCGGTTGAATTCGGCGGTTTGCAGATAACCACCGATATTGTCTTTCCTACTTAGATCTCTGATTATCAACCAGAGTGTTTGTACGGATATCATACAATAGGTATTGGGCCAACCAGCGCGAAGGGGTTGGTCAGGCTATTCGAAGTGTACGAATAGATCCTGATTGTACCGCCTTCTGTTTTCGCGAAGTACAATTCAGCTTTGTTGGTCACCCCGGAGGTGTCGATACAACTGAACCACACTTCTTCATAAAACGTGATACCCACAAGGGTCCAGTAACTGGTAGCGATCATATCCAAGCCAGCCGATTGCTCGTCGTCAGCGGTGATCTCTCCTCTGAAGAACATCATACCGCCAGCCACCAAGTATTGAAACGGGTTTGAGGGGTTAGCATCAAACCCGTTTATGTAAAACCCGGGAGGCACACTCGTCCAGGTGGCGGGGACGGTTTGCCCGGTAACGGCCCTGGGGGTAGTTGTGATCTCACATTGCCCGAGAGAGGCAAGCTGCTCATAATAGTATTGAGCTTTGGTTATATCACCGCAACTACGCCAATAATTATAAAGGGCGGTGTGGCCCAACATCAAGGCCAGTTGTTCCGCTTTGTAGGGCTCTACCGCCCGCAAACCTCCTTTTCTGGTGGCATCGGCCAACAAAGCTTGCCAGACTTCGTCGAGGCAATTGATATACCCACAGGGGTCGGTAGTTATCACCACAAAATGGTAATTCCCGCCCGAATAAGTACGATCATAAATAAACTCCCAGGTTCCGGTGTACCCTACCGGGAAAGCGAAGGTTTCGCTGAATTGCCCGGAACCGGAACCGGATACGGTCCAATTCACATTTTCGTAGATCTTTCCGTCTCCAAGGGCCATGCTTAAAGTAACCTGGGATCCGGTAAAAGTGGTTGTGGCAGCCGATACCCCGGAACCCGGCACCGGTTTGGTAACCCGGCTTGTCCTGCTGTAAGCTGGCGCCCCCGTCTGGTTGGGGTAAGTGGTGATGTCCTTAAAAGTGATCGTTTGCTCCGTATGGGTTATCTGATAAGTGATAACCCCGGTTTGAGCAAGTGTGAATTTAACCTTCTGGTTTTCGGTATAACCCCCCGGGTCTTCAATACGGACTTCGAAATTGTATTCCCCATCCAGGATCTCGGAGCTTATGTCCGCTATAGAAATGGAAATACCAGTACCCGTGCCGTCCGGAGTACCGGTATCCAGCGTCTTTATCGTTCCGCCCGGGCCGTCGATACCGATAAACCAGTTACTGCCGGCGGCGTTGTTACTGGTGGTTACGATATCGAATTCTACGTCATCGGTATCGAACGTTACCTGAATGGTCAATATGGCCATAAGCTTGAGTTATACCGCCAGGGCTCCTTCTTCGAGGCGCTTTTTAACCCGGCCGGCGATCGCCCTGTTTGCCCGGTTAAGCAACTCTTCTTTCCAAGTCTTTCGGTCTTTGACGACCAAAAGGGCCCTATCCTGAAAGTGGCCTGACGGCTCCATTATGTATATTTTGTCTTCGGTCGGATGAAGGACTATGCAGCGGTTGGCCAGCCCCTCTTGTATGATGGCCGCCTCTTCGGAAACTTCCTCAGCAGCTTCTTCTACCGGCGGCGCCTCGCTTATTTTGGCTTCCGTTTCGGTAATGCCGGTAATCTCCTGGAAATTGATCCAGGCTTCTCGTGAGGAGAGGTATTTAGCCAACTCTTTATTCGGGTTGCCTTTTGCCGGAAGCCCAATGATCCGCTCTCCTCCCAAGCTGTCCGAATAGTACCAGGCGTTCTTTTGATTGTCGCCCGGGGCAATATGGATCAACCCGCGCCTTTTTGCCAATACAATAGCCCCGTCGATCATCGTGCCCTTTGAGGACATAGCATCCCGGACGGCCTGAGGGTTCATCTTGGCTAGTTCGATGAGGGCGACTTTAGCCGATACAGCCGATTGCGCTTCATCCTGCGGTATGGTGCGGCGCCCCACTTGGATGCCTAAAGCGATTTGTATTGCCAGGTCGTCAGGCAGTTGCATTATCGACGAACGGAGTTGCAATTCCAAAGATTCTCTTTGGAATTTGGCCTGGGCCATTTTTTCTTTATCCTCCAGGACATAAGCGGCGATATGCCGTTTGGGGTCATGTAAAGGGCTGTCTTTACAGTGTGGAAAAAGAAGCCAAAAGAGGGCCTCTTCTTTGTCGCGCGCCAAATTGATGGGTTTCGCTTTGCCGTTCATCCGCAACCGGGCGGGCGAATACCGGGGCCTGAGGTTTGGGCCGCCGTTGACTTTCGACCGGTAGTAACGGATTTGAAGGTTCGCTCCTTCAAAAAACCCATTGATGAAGGTTGTAAGTTGATAGGCGGTGGGGTAACGGAGCTTTCCATCAGCCCGGTTCCTCTTCACAACATTGGGGTTTTCCGTATTGAGCTTGAAGGTGAGGGTCCGGGTTTCAAAAAGGCCAGTTGTGGGAGCTCGCTCTTCGAAAATATCGGCAACCCCGAAAGCTTCTGCCAATTGATCGGCCGTGAGAATATCTTCTTTGTAAACTTTCCCTTTTAGTGTTCCAGTTACTTCGAGCATTTTTTATTTTTTAACAAAGGGGAATGCCCAAAACGGGCATTCCCTTCTTATACCATGAAATACTTATCAAGCAGGCTGTTGCACAACGATCTGGTTCGCGACGGCTCCATGAAAAGCGCAATGGCTCATCAGGAAGTACCGAAGCGTATCGTATTCGGTTACGGCCTTGCCGTAAGGGGTATTATCCCCGCCCACACCGGCGCCGGGAAGGCTACCGAAGACGTTATCGCGGGAATAGGGCCCCAAGCCTTTGTACTCATAACCGATCGTAGGCCGGTTGGAACCGCTGAGGCGGTCCATCGTCCAGCTTACCGGTTGCCAGATCGCCCAACTGCGGTAATTGTAGGAGCTACCTCCCAGGCGGCGGATATCCGCAAATTCGCTCAGGCGCTTCATGTGAAACACAAAACCGTTTTTTCGGATAGCGGAATAGCCAAAACTCAAAGTAGCGTCAGAACCGTCTCGGGTAAGGGCCTGGTGGTATTGGTTCATATAATCCTTATAACCATCGACCAGCCGGTCGACAGTATGGATCAGGTTGTTGACCAACGTTGTGGTGAAGCTGTTCTCGATCTCTTTGAAGATCTCCGGCCCCAGGAAGCCGATCAGGTCGTTCGTAGCGGCAGCCCGTTCATCCAGAAGAAGGTCGGCGGCGTTGTCGAAATCAGTGATATCATAAGAACCGGCGGTGTAGGTATCCTGGTTACCTGCGGTGCGGGCAAACTGGACATATCCTTCCGACCCGGAAATTGGGGTATCGAACCCAAGGGCCGTCGCTGTGTCGACCAGGTTATCGGCCTGTTGGCCAAATACCAGAAGGCCGGACTTTGACATTTCGTACCGGATCAGTTCATCACGCTGGATCTTGAGATAAATACTCTTCCCCCGGGAGCCGGCTTCCCCCGGGATAGTCTCGTGGTAAACTGAGTTGGTGAGCTCGAAACCTGTGGCGCCAAACGTATGCTTGACTAAACCAAAGGTATTGTTGTATTTGAAGATCCGAGGAGCCCTTCCGGCAGGAAGGCCGGAAGCTTCCGCATGAAGGTTGTAGATAATACCGAAAACGTCATCGGCCGCAATCCCCGAAATGTCCCCGGTACTGCTCAACGGCGTGAGGGTCAGTTCGTGAGGGTCGGCGGTTGTATTTTTGGCAGTAACCTGAGCCTGCGTCCCGTCGGCCAATTCGATGACATCGCCTACGATCGGGTAAGAGGCCACGTTTGGCGCCCCCAGGCCGGTATCGTAATGGTCATCAGCGTGAAGGACGATCACGGCGGCGTCTCCCGGGTTTACGGCGGCCGTGTCCACCGAGCCTACCGTGATCAATTCATGAAGCCAGTCTTCTTCATAGTGGCCGGTGGTAGGCGTACTGCACATCCGAGTGAAACCCATACCTTTAAGCATGGTTCCAAACCCGGCGTATTGCATGTGCCGGGCGAACAGGTCGAACTGCTCAGGCAGGGGCCGGTCATAAATCGTATAAAGTTCGGTTTCGCTGGCTATACCGGCAGTAGCTACCGGTTCAAATGCAGCGGGGCGCAAAGGCGCGGCCGGTGTTACGGCAGGAGTATATGGCATGGCAAAAGGTTTAAGTTAGACAATAAAAGTTATTGTCCTTCTTTTCATCTTTTGTTTTTCCAGGCCCTGCCGTAGAAATTTGAAGATTTTTGAAGGATTATATTGCTAAGGTAAGGAACATTCTTTATATTTGCAAGTGTACTTTTCAAACCAATAATATGAAATTAGCAAGCTTCTTTTCCGGAGCCGGCGGGCTCGACCTCGGTTTCGAACAAACCGGGTTCGAAATTATCTATGCTAACGACAACTGGAAAGGTGTCCAAAAGACGTATGAAGCAAACTTCGGGCTTCTGGACACTCGCAATATCCAAGCTCTTCATCCGGATGACATCCCTTTTGTAGACGGGTTTATCGGCGGCCCTCCATGCCAAGCCTGGAGCGAAGCTGGAGTAATGAAAGGGGCGGGTGACCCCAGGGGGCGCGTCTTTTGGGATTACATCCGGCTAATCAAAGCGAAGCGCCCGGGTTTCTTTGTTGCGGAAAACGTAAAAGGGCTTTTGGCGCCGAGAAACGAAAAAGTCTTGGAAGAGTTCAGAAGGGAACTGTACGCCTACGAGATAGCAACTTGTCTTTTGGATGCTACAAATTATGATGTTCCTCAGAAACGCCAAAGGGTGTTTATTGTAGGTTATCATAAAGATTTCGATAGGATATTCAAAACGCCGCCTGTCTCCTTCCATCAAAATCCAACATTGGCCGATATTGTCCACCGCCTTGATCAGCCCGAACCGAGATATAATGGCGGGTATTCATCCCGTTTTCTTTCCAGGCAACGGGTTGCGGCTTGGTGGGAACCTTCTTATACTATTGTAGCTACCGGGCGCCAAATCCCTCTGCACCCTTCTTCTCCCAAAATGAAAAAGGCCGGTAAAGAGCAGTTTGAAGTACTGCCCGGAAGCCGCAGGTTGTCTGTTCCAGAGTGTGCCGCCATTCAAGGGTTTCCGATGGGGTTCGAGTTTCATTACGAAAACGTAATGGACGGATACAAAATGGCCGGCAACGCTGTCCCCCCTGGGTTGGCCAAAGCGGTTGCGAATCAAATCAAGTCTCAACTCTTTCGAGAATGAGGGTCAATAGAACCTATTCCCGGGTTTGCTTACCGGTTCCGGAAAAGCCCTTTCCCTTTTTTCTACAGGCCTTTGCCCTTCTCGTTCGCTTCCTCCGGATGGTTGTTGGAATTTTCCAGAATGCGTTTCGGCCATGCGTAAACGCATAGAAGAGTACATATCCAGAGCCATGTGCTTCAGAAAATCCTCCCGGAAAAGGTTCCACAGTAACGCTTCCTTGTAACCTTGAAGTTGCTGTTCGCTCTCCCGGGTTAACGGCAGATTATTCTCTATTGCATATTGAGCGACCATTTTGGTGACTTGCTGAGATATATCTTCGTCCAGTTTCGGTTTGTAGCCAAAGTAATATTCACCTCCCGCCTTTTGGTCATTAATCTTGAACATTAACTCGCTTTCTGATAAAGCGAGCTCCTTGGCAACCATTTCCCAGGCCCGGGAAAACCGGGCCGCCTCTTCCTGTTGCCGGGCTTGTTGTTCCTTTTGCTTGGGGTCTTCGAAAGAAGCCGTCTGCTCAGAAAGCCAACGTTTGGCCTTTGTGCCTTCAATCTCGATATCAAGTTTTCTCTGCCGGATTTTCGTTGAGGCCTCCGGGTCGTCCTCGGCGGGAATAGGCCCGAAAGCTTTTTCCATCAACCGGTCTACCATTTCCGGGCTGTATTCCGGGTTTTGCATCTTCACCATCTGCCGGTACGCCGCTTCTCCGGATAGGTTTTCTATGTCCAGGGTATGGAGTTCCAAAAAACGCCGCGCTTCCTCAGGGCTCCGGTTTTCTTTGAAATACTCGTTTACCCTTTGTACTAAAGGGTTGGCAAATGGGGAAAGCTCGGCCTGCGCTTTTAATGTTTCTATTTGCCGAGCCGTTTCCGAGTACTTACTGCGGAGTTGTTCAAGTTCGGATCTGTATTGTTCCGCCTCTTTAACCCGGGCCGGGAGCTTGGTGTAATCCTCTATTCCGGCTATTTCTTTCAGGGCTGTATTGAAAACCTGAGGGTCAAGCCCTTCCGGGAGTTTTATCTCAGGTGGCGCGGCGCCCTCTGCCGGTTGTTGTTTCATAGATTGAACCAAAGCCTGAGCTTGGGCTTCCGGGTTGCCATTTTCCTGAATTGCTGTTACTTGAGCTTCTTCTGCCATGATTATTATTCGGTTGTTCCTTGTTGAAAAATATCAGAATTTTTGTTTTCTCTTACCACTTTTAGGTTCCCTCTGCTGTCGGCTTCGGCTTTCAAAGCAATCTTTTCCAATTCTCTCTGGTGAGCCGTTATCGCGCTTTTTTCTGCCAACGCAGCTTCTTCTCGCAGCCTTTCTAACTCCGCCTGAAGCTTGGCCATTTCCGCTTTTTGGCGCTCTTGTTCTACTGCTACGCCAGCCTCGGCATTTGACCGGGACTGAGCCTGGACCAGTTCCAGTTGCCTTTGGTGGGCCCGCTCTTCGGCCTGCCTGGTAAAGCTGATCAAAAGATATTCCGCCTTTTTCAGGTCGCGGTCCTGAAGAGCATTGAATACCGCGAAATACCCTTCCGGCGTTATCATCTCCCTTTTGGCCATCAGGTCCTGGAGTAAGAATTGATAGTACTGAGCATCGGCGATTTCTACCTTCAGGCCCAGGTTGTAACGCATTATATCTGAAGTCAGAACTACTTTCCTGCCCATACCTTCCAAAGAAGGCAAGTATCCTAAGTCGATTTCCCCGCTTGCGCTTTTGATCTGATACCTCCAGATGAGGCTTTCGTTGACACGCTTGTAAAACGATATGTAAAGTTCCATCCAGGGCCGCAGCGCGTTGTTGGAAGATTGCCGCATACTTTCCGCTACGGTTTTTAGTATATCCTCTTTGGTGGCCGTCCCGTCGATCAGCGGGTTTATACCGGTTATTTCCCGGATCCGGTCGATGGATACGGCGATACTCTGTTCCAGGATCTGAAGGTCTTCCGCTATACCGGAAGAAAGGAATTCGATAGGTGGGGTTTTGTTTCCAAGGTCTTCTCCCGGCATAGAGTAATCATCTTCCTCATCCAGGAGCATAAAACCTTCGCGCTGATACATCTTGACAATATCCCGGAAACCGTAGGTTGTCTCCCCCATAGTCACGCTGTCCCGGATCCGGTTCTTGTAGATCAACATCCTAAGCCCGGGAGGCATCTTGGTAATCAGGTCGCGCCGTTTTAAAATGGCGATATGAGCATCGTCGATATAGGGCACAACTTTTTCAGTCAATGACGGCTCCTGGGCCGCACAGATGACCATAGGCCAGATCAACTGCTTGGCGCCGTCCTGCCCTTCCTTGACTATAGTATCTGCCGGGCCATAACCGAAGATGATGTTTGTACCGACAACCCAATGGCATTGGTGGATTTTCTGAATGGGATAAACCTGTATCGTTTTGCCGGCCCGCTTTCCTCTATCCGAAAGTACAAAATCATCCGGAACCTGTTCGAACACCAAAGACCCCCTGGGGTGGCGCCCGACTACAAATTTCTGTTCTTCCCGGTCTACCCAATACATTTTCAAAATCGTTACCCCAAAATCGGAATAACTCGGTGATTCAGAACCTCGGTGAGAATAATCTTCTCTGTATCCATTTTCCTGGCTTCGAAACCAGGGAGAACCCACAAGGTGGCCTTTGGATTCATAAGCGTCCTTGAGCTCGCCCCAGTGAGCCAGGATTTCCTCTTCGTACTCCAACAAAAGGCTCGATATCTTCCGTTGAACGGTGTAGCCCCTCACATCGCTATCTCTGAAATCCGGATAGATCGAAGGGCGGACGATAACCCGGGCGAAGTCCACATAATCCAGGGTTATCCTCCCGTTCATAATCCTGGTGTCCACCGCCATTCCCCCCAAATCCAGAAGGTCTTCCCCGAACATCCTCTCCAGGACATCCCATCCCGAATTGGTAGCTGTGATGTCCAGGGCGTCTTTCATCTTAACTTCTACCGGAAGTAGGGCCCCTCCGGCTTCAAAAAGAAAATCTACATCTTGTGGCGATTTTATTTCCGGAAACTCATCCCGGGCCAGGCCGGCGGGAATGCGGGCCAAAGTCTCGGGCTCACGAAGGAGTTTCATTTTCGCCTTTTTCAGAAGCCTTTCGTAATCCGCATCGGCGTCTATAGCTTTGACGACAGGCTTCAGGCCCAAGTCTGAGAGTTTAGAAAGCATAATGTTTCTAAACTTAGGGTAGATTGGAAACGGCTGGTGGCTGATATTCTCACTTTGGAACTTTTCCACCTCTTTCGGGTCATATCCGATTTCCCGGAGATACCGGGCGGTACTTTGCAGGCCCCGGGCGTAATCCCTGAGTTCCAGGTTAGGCCTTCGGGACGGCCCATAATTGAGCTTGGCCAGGATCAGGTTTCCGGATTCGTGAGCAAACTGAGAATAATACTGCTGCACCTTGTTCCGGTAATACCGCTCCCTGTCCTCCTGGTTGGGGCTCCCGGGAGAAGGGATCTGCCCGTATTTGCCTCTGTATGTTTCCAAAAACAGTTCCATAGTCACGGTGTTAAGGCGTAGGGGTCAGTTTTCCAAGCCCTGTTGTCTCTGCTGGCCCCGCCTGGTTCTGTGTACCTGGTTTCCATATCTCCAATCTCGCACATCCCCCAGGCACAAATAAGGTCGAATTTAGTCCGTTTTCTTGTGACAAACCGCTTGGCTTGCTGAAGTATCCTGGGATGGTCAATCGCTGCCCAATAGTTCGTGATGTAAGTTTTTTGCCGGCTGACATACATACCGACAATATCACTCTTGGAACGAACTCCGGGGAAGTAACTGTTTTTGCCCCTGGAGCGAAGCCTGGCGATCTGAGGAGGTTCGTACATGACCATTCCGAGATAACCGTTCTTGCGAAGCCAGACGTAAGCTTCCGGCTTGTCCATTTCCAGCATAACGGGAGTGGAAAAGAACCAGCAGCTTTTGGCGATCTCTTCAAAAAATAAAATAGGGTCACGGGGGCGCCCGACATAATCGGCAACAATCTTGTTGGTCACCATCACTTCCGGGTTTAGGATCACGCCTTTCTCGTCAAATTCCAGTTTGCTCGGTTCCGAGGGTTGGTGTAGCCTCCTTTTGATCACAATTGCCCCTTTAGAGCCGGCCGTTACCAAAAGCGGGTTAGAACTCACCGGGTCGCAACCGGAACGGTAATAAGCCCCATGAATTGGGACAAACGCGGATACCCTCTTGACCAACCCGTATTCGTCCATCATTTTAACTTCCCGGACATCCACCTGGTTGGGGGCGATGGGCATCTGAGAAATATGCCAGGGCCCTCCTTTCTGAGGTATAAATTCTACTTCCGTATTGGGTTTGTCATTCACCCACCGCAAAACCCCTTCCACCACCTTGGGGCGGTAATTCGGAATAGGGTTACCCCACCGGTCCAGGCCTTTTTCTATCTGGCTGGCGCGAAGCTGGCAGATCTCCGGGTACAATGGGCAATTCTCGTTGTCTTCGATCAGCGCCTCCTCAGGGCTGCCCGGCTCTTTGCGGTATATATCCGTAATGGCATCCGGCTGGTTATACTTGAGGGCCTTTTCGAGTTTCGCTTCCCTCTTTGCTGTCGCCCTCTCCTCTTGAGGGAAACCGTAATCATCAGGCTTAGCGCCCATCTGGTAACCTCTGAAGATACGAACCAACCCGGATACGGTTCGCCCATCAGGGGATTCTTTCAACATAGCCGGGTCGGAATTGTCCCAAAACCAGTTCCCGATCTCTATGGTCGACACATCATCCTCTCCAGGCCTGGCGGTTTTCTTTTCCCGTTTTTCCACAGTCGACGAGACAAAGGCTTTTCCCCGGATAACGTCTTCCCCAAACAAAGACATACAGCGCCGAAGGTTGTTGAACTGTTTGATCGCATCCATTTTGTAGGGCGGGATCTTCAATACTTCATCGAGAAGCATCCCGAACAGCCATTCCCCATCATAGGCGCCTTCTACCGTGGCCTCATAATCAATGAAAGAGTTGAGAAACTCCGAATCTTTCGGGACATCGGTGGCCAACTCTTTTTCTTTGATCTTCTTCATGGTCATGACATCGTTGGGCGCCATGTACGCCAAGAACTCCTTGTCTGACCCTGAGCGGTTGGGCCTGAAGAAAAAGGGCATGTTCCGAGCCCCTTTGGCCATCCTGGCAAAAGTTTTGGCGCCCATCTTATCGTTGTACGACTGAAGGCCTCCCCGGACACCTTTGAACCGGGTTATCCTTTCGTGCAACATGGCGATAAAGTTGGCCGTATCGCCGATACGCCTGGTCTTCAGGACATAAATCCCGAAAATATCGGGATGCCGTTCCACATAATTGGCGAATAACCAGTGCAAAGTGAGGGCGCTATACCTGAATTCAGGGTTTTGCCCGGATTCCAAGGTCCAAAAATCATAAAAATAAATCCCACACCCGGGAATATAATAAGGTTTACCGTTGATCATTTGCCATTCGCCGTTAATCCGGCGGTGCCATTGAGCCGCCGCATACTCATCAATTTCGCGTTGCGGCCAGGTGTGGATATCTTTAGGCGTTACTTCTTTGGTATAGAATTGGTCTTTGGCCTTTAAAGTGGAATTTTTGATCAGG
>JACDJB010001235.1_pt1 | contig 21429 bp, 8 predicted proteins | sample 7454121 | NCBI WGS metagenome assembly JACDJB01 (sample SAMN14253290, study PRJNA609438) | sludge metagenome | isolation source: sludge after 25d culture with pyrite | collected 2018-12-20
CATTAACAGGATAATTTCTTTGAGCGTTGATTTCATAGCTTAATATGTTAAAATTATTTACTAACACGAGTGGGTTACCTGCAATTACACTTACGCATTTAAGCCAAACTTTAGTTCCTTGCCAGGGCGCAAAAACAAAAGTACAGGTTTGAATTTGAGGATTCTTAATCAGACGTTACAATGACTCCATTGAAAACCTATTGATTCATCACTACCAGTTTACCAATTAAAATTTTGCCATTATAATTTACCCGTACCACATAAACCCCTTCTTCCCAGCCGTTAGTCTGTATTTTGGCGCTTTTGCCGAGAAGACCGGTTTGTCTGGTTTTTAAAAGTTGTGTACGCGAGTAAACTTCCAGGTCCCATCGGGTGTTTCGTCAAGGGTTTTTTCTTTGGATGTTGATTCAATGGTAAGGGTGGTTTCACCATTGGCGGGGTTTTTTCATGGTATTAATTTTAATTGAATAATTTATAAACTTAAAATAAAACGTGAGAAAGCAGTTGGTTATTTCATTGATAAAAAGTATCTCTTTGAGGAGCAAACAATGGACAAAATTGCGTTTTGAACAAAAATACAACTATTTTTACTGCGAATCACTTAAAATAACAATACAATGAAAATTAATCTCGAATTTATGTAAAACCGGGCCTCCATTCACCCGATGCTGATGAGCTAAAATACCCGTGGAATGGAAACTGCAAAAACAGACACCCTCATTGCTCCAAAACCGGTACAATGAGGGTGACGATCTGTATTTATCCAAAATTACAATGTAGAACTGTTTTTCCAGATAATGTTGTGTAGTTAATTATCCATGCGGATAAGCTCTACCTATTTTTTAATCGTGTTTATTCAACAATGAATTTTCCTGAAGCTTTTGATTCTCCGGTTGTAATAGTGTAAAGGTAAAATCCCGGTAACCAGTTCCTGGTAGGGATAGCAATCGCATTACCTCCCTCATTCTGAATAGTTTTATTGTATTTTACCCGGCCGGTAATATCAGTAATTATTAAGGAGCCATGGTTTTTCTCTCCTTTTGGGAATTGGAGCAATACAAAGTCATTTGCAGGGTTGGGATATACACGTGGCTGAAAATTTGCTGGCATTTCTATTACATCTGTTACCTCGTCGGGTACCGGTGCCATGTAAATTCCTCCAACACCTTCGTCTGGTGAAAAAACGCCGCAAAACATATTGTTACCGGCAAAAGTCAAACCCATTGGAGTACCATAAAAATTGATTCCGGGAACGGGTGAGAAGCCGGGAAAATTCTCACGATATTCAATCCAGGTTTCGCCTTTATCCATGGTGTAAAAAATAGCTTCACTTACATGTCCCAGGAAAAAAGCACCTTTGTGGTATTCCATAAATCTGAAACTGGTTGATACGCCGTCAGGAATTGGCATTACCTCCCACTCCTGAAAATCAGTGGTATAGCGGATGCCATCGGGAATCCCCTGCGCATTGTAAACTACATAAAAAACATCCTCCGCTATACAGGTACTGCCGCCATACCATGTTTCATCCACGTTTGACCATAAATCAGCATCTTCGTTATATTCCCAGATACCAAAAGCGCCTACGTTGTATAACTTACCCTTGTATGAACGGAGATTATAACACCATTGTCCTCCGTCTTCAGGGTTATTTTCATCCAGGAGTGATTCCACATCGGTAAGCTGCCAGGTAATGCCATTATCTTCGCTGTAGGCAATACCAAGACTTAATACAGCAGCATAAATTCTGCCGTTGTGGTATTCCATAGCATAAATTGGGGTGTTCTCTGACGCTTCAGGTAGCAAATTCTTAAAATCAACATTTGACCAGGTCTCCCCATGGTTGTGCGATATAGCAACAATGCTCTCAATACCGCCCAGATAGACATTTTCATCCTTTACCAGATGAGATGTATAGGAATAATCTAATGCATTGGTTTTTGTCCAGGTTTCCCCGGCATCCTGTGAAAGATAAATTCCTCCCCTGTCAGGATAAATATCATCCGCCGCAATAAGATTTCCGTTCTGAGCCTGACCTAATACCCACACGGATGACTGGGTAAAACCGGTTGGCTCCCATTGTGCTCTGACAACAGAGACATTAAAACTCATAAGTGCTACAAGTCCAAAGAGTAAAGTTTTTGTTTTCATCATAAAAGAGTTTTTGTTGTTGAGTTCTGAAAGTTTATTTTTAGAAATGATTAGTAGAATTGCAGTGATACGTTTGTCGCTTTAACCAATTATTTTGCAATGTTATTGAATATTTTAATAATTAACTAAAATAGATAATAGGGAATAATGCGAATCAAGGGTTGACGTTAGTAAAATCGATCAGTTATTAACAATCTGAATGTTAATAAGTTGTGAATAATTAATTACAATATTAACCTGAGAGTCAGTATCTTAGTGGAATATTCCACAACACCACAAAAGATATGATATCTCAGGTTAAGGCTCACAAATTAATCAAAATTTACTTTCACGTGTGTGAAAAATTTGAAAATGAATTAAAATTTTCATGTATGAGATTCAGCAATAATGATCAACCAGATTTTACTGATCAAGGAATCATAACCATCTATTTGTTTTGCGTAAATCAGGAACAACGCTTCAAGATTAATCAGATTCATGCCTTTGCTTCAGAATACTTATATTCCTGGTTTCCCAAGTTGACATCATATACTGCTTTTAATAATCGGCTGAATCGACTATCAGAGGTGCTTAAACAACTGGCTGCCTCTTTGTTGATTGAGCATAAACCTATTGAGTGCTCAGACAATATCAGCGTGTTGGATTCTCTTCCAATAATCACTTGTTCTGGAAAGCGTACAGGCAAAGTAGCGCGGGAAATCACTGATAAAGGCTATTGCTCAACTAAATCAATGTATTACTATGGTTTAAAACTTCATACATTGGCATTTCAACAACCCAAAAAATTGCCTTTTCCTGAACAACTTCTTGTTACCCCAGCATCTGAAAATGATTTGAATGTTTTCAAGAGTGCTTGGGAGAATATTGAGAATCGAACTTTCTTTGGAGATAAAATCTATCACAATGTTGATTATTTTAATAACCTCATTTCCTCAAAGAACTCTATGATGCTTACACCTGTGAAAGGCATTAAGAACCAATCAGATTGGGAAAAACAACTTGATAAAGCCTATAATGACTTGTTCTCAAAGGCTGTTTCCACAATTCGGCAACCTATTGAAGCATTCTTTAACTGGCTAATCGAAAAAACCGACTTTCAAAGAGCTAGCTAAACAAGGTCAACGGCAGGGCTGTTAGTTCATGTATTTGGCAAAATAGCTGCTGCCTTTATTACACTCATTTTTTAACCCTTGATTCGCATGAATAGGGAATAGATAATAGGTTGAAAGGTGAAAGGTGAAAGGTAAGAGATTACCCCGGGCAATCCCTCAACCTCAACCTCAACCTCAAATAAACCCAATACCAAAGACCTAACAGGTTGTAAGAAAACCTATTAGGTCGCTCAAACTTCTCAACAAATTTTAAAAATTTCAAATCTTTTCTCCTCAACCACAACCTGGTCGCCCTTGAATTGTTGTCCCGATAACTATCGGGATGTTGAATTGTTGAATCCTCAACCTCAACCTCAGCCTCAGCCTTAACCTCAACCTCAACCTCAAATCAAACCACCCTCCCCTCCTTAATGTACTCTCTTCTGATGGCTGCCTTTAAATCTTCCAGTGAAAGGAGCTGTTTTTTTTCGGCGAGCAGGCCAATGGCACATGAATGGGCTACATTTACTATGCCTGCTCCGCTCAATTCGTAGCCCGAAGCAATCTGTTGCCAGTCAATATCTTTGGAAATTTTAAAAACCACTGGGAAGGATTTTTTCCATAAGTCGGTTCGCTCGGCAATACCGGGCATTGGGAAATGGATGATGGCCTGAAACCTCCGTACAAAAGCATCGTCAATGTTGCCGCGCTGGTTTGTGGCAAGGATTACAACGCCATTAAATGCTTCAATGCGCTGCAGCAGGTAAGCTACTTCCTGATTGGCATATTTATCGTGGGCATCGCGGATGTCGGTGCGCTTCCCGAAAAGGGCATCGGCCTCATCAAAAAAGAGAATCCAGTTTTTATCTTCTGCCTTATCAAAAAGCCGGGAAAGGTTTTTCTCGGTTTCGCCGATGTATTTTGAAATTACCCTCGACAGGTCAATCCTGAAAACATCCTTGCCGGTTTGTTTTCCCAGCAGGGTTGCGGCTAGCGTTTTGCCGGTTCCGGGAGGGCCGTAAAACAGCACCCGGTAGCCTGGTTTCACCCTTTTTCGCATGGCTTTGTCCTTCATCAGGGTTTCGTTGTAGTTGATCCAGTTTTCAATTTCGCTAATCTGCCGGCGTGTTGATTCATGCAATATAAGGTCTTCCCACTCCATTTCTGTTTCTATATATTCTGCCGGAAAATCAGTGCTAAAGCGGGGTTTACTTATGCTGCCAGTGGTCAGTAATTCAATTATTTCAGGATCAATCACTATTTTCCCGCTCATTGCAGGTTCCCCTTCTTTCACCGTCTCCAGCCAGAGGATGTGCTTTTTGGCAAACCAATGTTCACTGCTGAACAGTTGCTGTATTTCGAGTCGCTTTTCAAGATCGTTTCCGGCCAGGACAAACAGTGCCGTTTCGCCGGTGGGCAGCATTCCTCTGTGGTTGCCACTTTTTACTCCACCGAACTCGGGGAAGTCGCCGCCTTCGGGAAGGTATTCATTGATTATTTTATTAAAAAAGACAGGTCTTATGTGTGATGAAAGTGCAAGAACCAGGATTGTAAACTCATAATAATCAGGTTTATGATTACTCAAGAACTGTGCGAATGCTGAGCCATTTCCCGGATAAGTTATGCTCTCTGCCGTTAAATTGTAATTTTTTCCTGAATGTGCTTTAAGCCGTTCTGAAACAACTTTTTCAAGATGTGTAAATGCGCTTTCAAGACCTGAATTAATCATAAATGCAATCGTTTAACATTAACATCTATTTTAATTTGCTGCATGTTTATTCAATTATGGGATAGGACTTGAAACCGATTCATTGACCAGAGTACCTTTATCCTCCCAACCCTGATTTTTCTTTTTTAATTCTACTGCTTGCATGTGCATCTCAGCGGGGAGTTTCTTGCTTTCGGGGAAACCAGTAATTTGATTGTGGAAAGAAACAACCCTTACAGAATACCTTAGCGTTTTCTTCTCATCAAGCACCGCTTTCTTGACCGCAGACTCCGCTATTCGCTCCATTCTGTTGTTTGCACCTATGCTGATTGGGGTGAGATTCTGCTTAGTCCCCGAGCCATGAACATGATGGTTCAGCAAATGACCCCGGACGTATTTTCCAGGAAAATGGGTCCTCACTTTTTTCCATAATGTTGATTCTTCACCCGGTTGACTTCCCGCAAACTTACCCGGATTAATTGAAAGAGGCATTGCAGTCATCGAAATGCCATCTTCATTTGGGCTATTCCAGACTACCTTCGTTTCAGGTGGGCCGCCATCACCTTCGAGTTGTGCAAGTAGCCCAGCTATATCCTTGAAAATAAGTTGAATATCTTCTCCATCTTTCGCGCCGAATCCACTCCTATTGCGTTTCCCGTAATTACTCTTGATGTTTTCAAGTTTTGTGACCTTGGTCCGGATTTGTTTAATGATCTCTTTTTTACTTGCATCGGGCTTGTTGTCTGTTTCATATATTGTAAGGTATGTAACAAGCGGACGAGGCGTAGATTCAACAGTCAGAACTGCGGACTCATTTTCTCCCTGGAAAGAAAGGGCATGATCCTCTCCATCAGCATTTTTGAAACTTACCCGGGTTTTCCACCATTGAAGAACATTGGCTACCACTTGCTTCCCTTTTTGTAACATTCTTCCAAGCCATGCTACTATCTTATCCAACCCCTTATCAATGGGCTTCCTGATCTTTTTAACAATATCCACTAATTTTTTTGGAATATTTCCCAATCCAGCGAATTTAGCCAGAAAACCAATAATAACCACTAAGGTATTGGCCATGGTTTGCTCCACCTTTTTGGCGGCTCCCATAACCTGTCCCGCGGCAATGGCAGCTATTGAGTTGATAAATGAGCCCACCACCGCAGCTATCTGATTGATTTTCTCAATAAAGAATGTAATGGTGTTGTATATAGCAATAATTGCCTGTACAACTGCCCCTGCAGGGTTTAACATCATTACCAGTTTTAGTACTGCAGCCTTTACAATCTCCACGGATACCATTTCGGTTATCTTTTCAATCAACTGATCCTTAAGCTCTGACAGCTCTGTTTTTATTTGTTCCCAGGCTGCTGCGGGACCATCTTTTACCAGCGTAACAAGAATTCCTGCGGTTTTTTCGAGGCCGGTCAATACCGGTTCAGGGATAATCTTTACCAGTTTACTGCGGATATTTTGCCAGGTAAGACCCAAAACGGAAAGAACCAGTTTTATGATTTCCATCAGGCTAAAGGACTTTGGAATATAAACCCCGGCATCGCCCAATGGGCCGGTAATCCATTTGATAAGTGCTGTTTTGAGGTGAGTTACAATATTGGTAGCGAAAAGTTGAAAACCTAACTTTCCGGCCCGTACAAGGTTGCCCACGAAGCCGATCGGATTTTGTATTATGCTTATAAACGCTGCCCTTGCTTTGGAAATATAGGGCATTGCGCCCGGCGCTACTACCGAGAAAATAATTTCCAGCAAACTGATGACCTGGTTAAATGCCCAACTCATGAAATTGGAGGCGATATTCGCAAAAGTCCCGATAATTTTACTTAGCGCTCCCCCAATGGTAATAATATCTTGAAAAGTTAAGGATGATAGGGTGTTCATAATCTGGCGCGGAATGGAACGTGCCATTCCCAACAAGCCTTGTAGTGTACCCTGGAACCACGCCCAGGCGCGTGCAACAGCATTTCCTTTTTTAATGTTTTCCCAGATTTCTTCCTTGCCTATCAGTTTCATAAAACCGCCAATAAGGGTTTCGGCATTTCTGGGGACCGGTTCGCCGGTAATCGGGTCTTCACCGAGTAATGCCCTGAGCAGGTCATAACCTCTTGTCCCCTGAGCCAGTGCTGCAAGGGGTTTTAAGATCGCATCTTTTACCAGTCGCAAAATTCCTGTGACTATATTTCTTGAGAAGGAGATAATTCTTCCGATTGGATCGGTAAATATGCGTTTGGCCCGGTCCCAGACCCCGCCGAGGTCAAAAATATCTCTCCAGCCCAGTGAATTGAGAAACCTTCTGAGTCCTGAAACAATATCAATGCCGATATCGCCCAAAATGCCTATTTGTTGTTCAACCCATGCGCCTGCTTTACTAAATACGCCGTGATTGTCCAATGCCTGGGTTATAAAATGTCCGCCGGGCACCATTTCGATCAATGCCCGCAAAATATTGGCAGCATTGCGATCGGTTGAACGCATATTGATGGGATTGAAGCCAAGGATAATCGTTAGCATTCTAAAGCCAGGAATATAATAGGCCTTATCTGCAAAATAATTGAGCGCATCCTGAATTCCCAACCGTTGTATTGCCGGTGGTGAAGCCGTGGTGGTTACCTGTGGGCTGCGCTGTATGGCATGGCCCTGCTGTATGGTGTGGGTGAGTTCATGGGCCAGCAATTGCTTGCCTTCGCCTGAACCAGGCTGATATTGGTCTCTTGAGAAAAATATATGGTTTTGGTAGGTAAACGCGCGGGCGCTCAACTGGTTGCTCAAATTGGCTGACTCGGGATCGCTGTGAATACGGACTTTGCTGAAATCGGCATTGAAACGGGACTCCATAAAGCTACGCGTTGAAGCTGACAGAGGCGCGCCTCCATTGGTTTTGCTTCTGATGGAAGATTGTACATTGGCACCTGCCACAGGCACTCCATTGCCTTTACGTTGAAGTTTGTCCTCTTCCTTTTTCTGAATTTTTTCTTCGGGTGCCGCGGTTTTCTGTATCTTTTCTTCTGGCTGAGTTGACCGCTGAATTTTCTCATCTGTTGATGACGAAGCCGGCATCCGCATCACCTTTTCGGCCATTTTATCTGCCTCTACTTCATGCTGATCTCCGGGCTTATTTACGGTGAGTTTGGTTTGCACAGATGCAGGTGCTCCCCGGCTGACCGGAGCAAAAAAATCACCACCGCCGGCTTTGGCGAAAAACGGACTGCCCGCAGTATGCGTGGCGGAAACCGTGGTGGCTGATGATTTTTCTGCTGTGGTTTTCATTTGGTTTTTGCTAGGATTTGAGGATTTGAAGATTTGAGGATTTGTCCCCTTGTCCTTTCCCACCTCATCCGCCTTCGGCACCTTCTCTCCGCCTCAGGCGGAAAGGCTCTTCTAACTTTAATTCGTTTGTTTAATTAACATTTTTTTTTCCGATCTCTTTGTCCCCCAGTCCCTTTATTTTCTTTTCTCCCAGTCCCCTTGTCTCCCCGTTGGTCATTGAGCGTTTCCGATAGCTATCGGAACGAAATGCCCCTTGTCTCCTTGTCTTCCTGTCCCCATTTTCCGTCCCTCAGCCTGTCAGCCTCGGGCTGATCCCTCGCCTCGCGCCCCTTTTGTAAATCTGCAATCTGCAATCCGCAATCTGAAATCAATAACTCCACTCCACCCAAAGCATTCTCTCCATCCAGGGCAACTGAATCCTATTAAAACCCCAAGGCAGTTGGCCAAGTAAGATATCATGGGTGCGCGACTCAAGCTGCAAAAGCCAGTCGCCATCTTCTTTTTGTGATAGTTTTCCCGGGCGTTGCAGAAATGCTTCCCTGAGTCCATCAACACTGGTATTGCGCAGAGCAGCCCAATGACGGATCACTGCATTGAGCAATGCCAGCGACTCTTGCAGTTCGTTTTCGCTTATCTCTTTTTTTGACTCCCCGGACACAAATAATGGTAATCCGCAAAGTATCTTTGGAAGCACAAGTTCATATTCGGGGGAGCTTGTGTTTCCTGTTGCCAGGTAGTTTAGCAGGTTGAGTGCCCGGTCCGGGGAAATTAGTTTCTTATCTTTAACAAGGCCCAGGGTTTCAAAATAGCGTGGCAGAAACGGGTGCAATAAAATCAAACCTGCATTGTCAATGTAAAAGCTTTCTGCTTCTATTTCCGACTGATTTATTGTTTCCGGTTTTTCTGATGAAGGTTCCTGTATCTGTAAACCCTCTGTTTCATTTTGTCGTTTGCTGATCACTTCTTCAAGTGAAGGTTCTTTCCCCGGTTTACCGATAAATTCCGATTCAAAACCCGATGCAGATGGCCTCTTGTTTTCAGCCAGATAGGTGAACGCAATCTCAAACAGGTGATTGGTAAATGGTTTTTCAATATCGGGGTCAATGCCTTTTTCAGGTCGGCTCTTTTGAATCTCATCAACAGCATCAGCTATTTCAGCGGAAAGAAAGCGGAGAAGCTGTTTTTTGAAGTTTACGGAGAACTCATTGCTCAGGCGTTTAACGGCGTTCGTAACTGCGAGTGCCAGCACTATTTTTTGGGCAATTGTTCTGGCTTTTGGGCCATTTTTCCAGTCGCGAACAACCGCCATCAGTTCATCTTCAAGCGTTTTTCCGTCAGTGAGTCTGAATGACCAGAGTAGTGTTCCTGTTTTTAGAAAATGGATAAATACATCGGCCAGGTGCTCAGGGATGGTTTTTATTGCCACACCGTCATGTAGCTCAGTTGTACCACTTAAAATACGATCATATCCTTTCTGATGAATAATGTTTGCCAACTCTCTTAGTAGCGTTTCAGGGAAATCTTTGTCCAGGCGGTCAAATGCAATTGTCCCCGCATCAATCTCCAGGCGATCAATCACAATCAGCCGGTCGGCAGGCAAAGCCCTGTCGAATGCTTTTTCAATGGCTGGCAGCAATTGATCGTAATACAATCCAGATAAACGGCCTTGCAGGGCCATTCCATCTTCGGTTGAACCTGTATATGCTACCTCCAGAAACTGCTGCCTGATATGATGTGTCATCCTTTAAGTGGTTTATCTTTAAACGCAAAACATCCTCTGTTTGAAATAACTGTCAACCTTGCACTTCCCGAAGTATCTTCCACCTGTATATCCGTTTTCACTCCCGTGTAGAAAGGTTCAGAGGTTACAGTTTCAAAAATATCCCATATCCAGGCACGAAGATCACTGCCGGGGGTAGTGCTTTCCAAGCGCAGCCCGATGTTGCTGAGAGTAATGGTGAAATCAGGTTTCAGTGTATTTTCTTCGCAAAGGTTTTTAAATTCACTTTCGGTGCAGAGGTTTCGCTTGCTGCAATCGAAAGCCGGAACAATGGAAGTTTTTTCGTTTTGCTCCAGGTTGGTGAAGATGGCTCCGTTAAACGGTGCACCTGTCACGTTTGGTTCATTGGTGTATTGCACTTCCATTTCAAATTGTGGAGACGGTTTGCCAAATCGATAGATAAAATCAATCTTAAACGTATCACACACAAAGTGCTCAATATTGAAGATAGCAAAGGGGTCAGTTTCCATTGGGATATAGCTAATTCTAAGGCGATTGTTGCCACTTAGACCTAATTTTTCGATTAATGCCTGATTGATGGCCTGGTTCAGGGTCTTAATGGCTCTGGAAATGGCAGCTTCAAAATTCCGGTTGAGTTGGTCAGTTGTTAGCTGCAGGATTTGGATTTGGTCGGATAAATAAATGTCTAAACCGTTAAACCTGAAATTAACTCCTTTTAGAATTTCATAAACTTCATAAAACTGTTCACCTTGTGGAGGTTGTAACCACAGCCGGTAAGCACACTTCATTGTTTCTCCATCGCAGGGAAGCTCGCAGGGTGCTTCACAGGTGTGTTGTATCTGTATGCTGGATTGGCATTTTTTGCTATCGATAACCACTATGGTAGCCGATTGCCCACTTGCAACCGGTTTTGTAACAAAGTCAGTTCCTGTAATGGCAATACCATCGGCAATATAAGGGGGCGTTCCCCCACTTATCCTGATGCTTGCCCTGTAGAATTTATTGTCGCTTTCGCAGGATAAATTAAGAACTGCAAGTGCCAGGGCATTGGGTACCGTGATGGTCTGCGAAGTTGTTTGGCCGTTTGCATCCCTCAGGGTGAGCAGCGTATCTCCAATCGGAAGGCTGATAGGCCCTGTGAGGGGAATAAAAGGAGCGGTTCCTGCCTGAATTTCATAAGGCGCTTTGCCGCCAAAAGGTATTATCTCCACCATGGCGGAACCATTGGGTGAAGCACATCCGATGTTTACCGTAAAGGATAACTCAGGCGTACAGGAATGATTCAGTATGCCACCCGTGGTGCACTGTCGTGAATCATAGACTATAATCTCCACATCGGTATCGCTGGGAAGCAAATCGCTGGTATATATATCACCTTCAAAGCTGCCCCGGTTTGCGGTGTATGGAGGCAGGCCGCCGGTAATCCGGGATGTAATTGTGTATTGCTTTCCATCTTCGGTACATTCAAATTCCGGTTCACTGCCTTTAAGTTCAGCAGGAATCTCAATGGTTTGAGTTGGTGTTTTATTGCCTTTCGCATCGCGAACAGTCAGGTCATATTTTCCGGGTTTTAAAGATATGGGCCCGCTTATGGGTATGTAATTTGCAGTATCAATCCTCACTTCATAAGGTGCCTGTCCGCCCGAAGCGATAACTTCAACCAAAGCGATATCATCGGCATTGGTACAGCCAATATGCGTGGTGAATGACAATTCAGGGCCACAGGAATGGTTTATAACTGTTGATGCAGTGCAGCCCCGGCTATCGGTGATGATAATCTCAATATCGGTATCGCCCGGAAGGTTTTCATCGTAAAATGTTTTCTGATCGTCAAGTATTTTTCCGCGGTTTGGCGTGTAGGGCGGGGTTCCGCCGCTGATTTCGATTACGGCAACATACTGGTTGTTGTCACCGGCACAGTCAAAATTAGGCTCTGCCAGCAACAGCATTTCAGGGACAATCAGCTTTTGAGGAACCGATTCAATCCCTTGTCCATCCTGCAAGGTCAGTTTGTATTCGCCCGGACTTAAGGTGATGGTTTCCGTCAGTTCAGTGTAGGAACCCTCATCTATTTTAAGATTGTAGGGTGGCGTTCCACCCAGAGGAGTGAGAATAACTATGGCAGTTCCATCTTCGCCGGTGCAACCAATCTCAACACGCAGCGACGGTGGAATAACCGGCAACACAAATTGCGTTGGCGGACAATCGGAACAGCAGAGGTAGGGCAGGTAGAAATCAGCAATCACCTCACCGTTGAAGAAATCAGTAGTATTCCCATCATTGCCCGTACCCTGATTTCCAAACAAATTGAGTACATAAAAGCCCTCTTTGGTGATTAACTTTTCAATGGAGTTAAAGCCCAACATATTTACCCGAAGCATTACCGGTAACTGCTTGGTTATCAATCCAAAATTGCCCGAAGCATTGGTTGTAGTTCCTGTGGTGGTACCTTTAACGAGAACAACCGCACCTGGCACCGGATCATTTTGCCCGGCAACCACCTGGCCACGGATGATGAAATTTCCTGTTTGTGGTGGTAAGTTGCTGTCATCAGCACGCTCGCCATGATAAACCAGGATAAAAGTCCCGCCCATGGGCACACCCGCCTTGTGCTGAATGCCGGGATTGCTTTGCAGGTAATGACTCAGGTAAAGTTTCTTGTTGACTTCAATGAGCCTGATTCTGTATTCCTTATACAATGCCCGGATTGAATCGCTGTAATCGCCGTAAACAATGGCTTCCAGCCTGTCGTCGAGGTCTTCCCAGCTCACTACGGATTCATCCTCCTGGCTTTCCATAAACAACTGTTCCCGCTTTATTTCTAAGGCCTCGGCAACCCTGGTCAGGTGATCTTCGCGTTCATTAAGTGCTGTCAGGTTAATATCTGCCAGGTTGGAAGATAAAACTTCCGGGAAACGGGCAATATAGTAGATAATGTAAATAAGAATCAGCTCCTTAAGCTGCTGTGGAGCATTCCCGATAAACTGGAGTACACTATTTACCGGACTATCAGGATTGAAATAAGGTTGATTGTGAAATGCTGGCCATAACACAACTTCAAAATATGCGCCCAGGGTATCGGGTTTTACCCTGAAATCAGGGTTCCATTGGGCAAACCATTGCAACTTCGAGGGGGTTGGGCTGTTCAGCAATCCCTTTGCCTGCGGGAAAACCAGATCGTAAAAATATCGAAGGTTCATGCCCAGGAAGACGATAAATTCGCCAATTTGCCGGTCGTATTGCGATTCAAGATCAGTGAAATGACAGGATTGACGGTCAATATCCTCAATAAAATTTTCATCGAAGGTTCCGGTGCGCAGAGCAATCACCTCCACAGGCAGGCGGTATTGCCTCTTTATGGAAAGTATGTTGTAAAGAGCTGATTGGTAATTTGTTCCCAGGTGGCCTTCAATCCGGAGGAAGTTATAAGGCTCCAGATCGTAACGCAGCGGGTTGGTAACAAAGCCCGGTGCTGCCGGATTGTATTCATCCGAACGATAGCTCAAATTCTGGTTTGCACGGCCACGGCTTGTTTTGCTATAATTCCACAGTTTGAAAAGATGGGGAGGCCCGTTTTGAAGGTAGTAATAGGGGATGGCTTTTGCCGACAAGGCAACATCGGCCAGTTTGTCGGGCGTAACCCTTATTTGAGCACCAAAGTTACCGGTTTGACCAGCTTGTGGCAGGGGAGGGGAGTCGGTAAATTTGTTCACCATTTCCACCAGCCGCGCAAAGAGCATTTGCAATTCCCTGATTTTATCTTCGCAGTTGCTCACCGCCGGCGAAGGCATAAAATGGGATCGGAAAATTCCCGGATTGGCTACCGATGAGGGATTTATAGGCCCAAGCATCAAATGACGCGGGAACAATTCTTCAGATGGACAACAGGCGCACATCAGTTCAACGCCTTTCCACCGGAACTCATCGTAAGCGTTCAGCAAATCTTCAAAAAATCCATAATAATACTGTATGAATTTTAATTGACTGACTGTAAGGGCCTGGCTGTCAAGGAACCCAAATTTTGTGGCGAAATCATTGAAAGGATTGTCAGAATACGCGGTTTCAATCAAGGGTTTGAAGGCCTGATAAGCTGCTGATAGCGCATTGCCGGTGTTTTCGGAAATTTTATCTGAAGTAAAAACATGGTGAAACCCTCTCAACACATTCAGGGTGGTAAGCGGATAGGTGTTGGGCGCATCCCAGCGCGGCAGTTTTATATCGGGAAGGTTCAGCCTTGCAAGTAGCGATTCGCCCAGGTCGGAAACCGTAAGATCGCCTTCCAGATTATTGGCAACAGCAATAATTTTCTCCAGATCAGCAATACGTATAAGCAGGTGGCGCAGGGTAGCCGTAACTTCTTCGCCTTTGTCGTTGCAATTGTTGGGGCTGCAGTTGCGCAAACCTTCCAGTTTCAGTTCCAGGAAAAGGATAAAAACCTTGTCATTTAGGAAGTTAGAAGGATTGCCCAGTGGCTGGGTGTTGGGCTCGCCGGCGGGAAACATTTCCCAAAGCGGATATTGTTTCATCACGCCACCATCTTCAAACATAAACGAAGGATATTCTATCTCGTTGGGCAAAAGGTATTCGCGATACGAAACCAGCGCGATATTGTCAGGCTCATTCAGCAAATAGCCGGCAGACCCGACGCCAACACCTCTGGTCAGATGAATGGTTCTGGTGCTTCCGGAGGTTTCAACATTGAAATTCAGCCCGCAAACAATGCCAATGCCAATGAGGTTGGCACGGGTTAGCCGTTCCTGCTCATCAAGGTAATTGAATACCTGATTGAGGTGGCTGCTGGTGAGTACCTGGTTGGCTTCGAAGTGTGGGTATTTATCCTGGGTCAGTTTCATGGCGAATGCTGTTTATTGTTGTGATGTGCCGTTTCTCGGTTACGATTGTGGAGGGTTTTTTGGTTTCCGTTTTTTCGAAGTTTTTGATGACTTCTTTGGTTTTGCCTTGGCAGAAGTTTTCTTTGCTTTGTGCGAAAGCCCGGATATGTTTTCGGTTTCGTTAGCCTGAAGACTTCGTTTCATTGGATAGTTGCCGAGCGATGTGCTGCCCAGCCTTACCGGGTTTTGGTCGCTGCCATCGTCGCAGTCGTGCAGGGTTGCGCCCGGATAAACATTACGGAGTTTACTCAGCAGATTTACCACCACCCGGAGCGAATACGATGCTTTTTTGCAATCGTTATAGCGCTCGGTCAGGAACTCCCTAATGGTTTCTGCCGTGCCCGGCTCAAAAGTGCTGCCGGGGCACAGGTTCACCGCGGGAGCCTGAAATTCAGGTAAATCGGCCATAGCAACACCGGAGGCAATTTGCAATTCCATCCAATCATAGAATGCAATTCCTGTTTTGGTAAGGATGTTTTTGGCGCAATTGCACAGGTCTGAGGTGGCAGTTTGCAGCATCAGTCGCGCTTTCAGCATGGCTTCCACCCTTTCGCTAAGTTTTTCTTTGGTCCAGTCAATAGCTGAATTTTCGATCAGCCAGGTGCACCATGCTTCTTCAAAGCGTTCGAATTGCCATCCGTTGATGGCGGTTTCCACAAAGTGGATAACCATCTCTGCCCTGATTTCATCCATTAAAGCACTGTTGGCAATGGCGGTACAAGAACTTCCGGCATCCAGGCCACTGAATTCAGCTTCTATCGCATTTTCGAGCACATAGTGATGGATATAAAGGAGCGTTTTGTCTTCGTACCAGTTTCTGAAAGTTTCTGAAAATAAAACATAAACCGCGTTGGCACAATCGCAGGCTTCAGCTTCAGTGGGCCGGATTCCGCCTTCGGTCAGGCCTTTCTCCATTAATAATCCGGTGATTTTGGTGATGAGTGGGTCGCAGAGGTTTTCTACAAACCCATAGTTGCCCACCCAGCAGATTTTGCCAAGCAGGTGCGACGGAATTTCCTGTTGGATGGTTTTGTCGGCAAAGCGGCGCATATCCAGATTGGTGGTAAAGGCACCGGCCCATGCGGGCATCACCAGGGATAAGCGGAAGGAATAAGGGTCTTCGTCTCCGCAGGTTGCGCAAGGCCCGTCGCTGCAGGCCGGATACAATGCATCGCCCGGGAATTTTGGCCTCAGCAGCAGATGTTCCGCAACAATGGCCCGCTCGTTGCTGCTCCAGCTCACCAATTCATCCATCATAGCCTGTGCTTCCTGCTTTGAATCGAAAGCTGCCGACAGGGTAGCAAGCAAACTTCCGTTTTTATCGTTCAGTTTCAGGGTGTATTTTCCGGCAGAAGTGGCTATTTCATAAGCTGCTGGCTGAATCATCTGCCTTAAAATCATTTTGCGGGCGATATTTTCTGCAGCCCGGGCATCTGCGGCTTCTACAATAGTGTTTCCTATAAGTAGGGTGCGGCCAAAAGAATCCGTCAGGTCAAAGTTCACCCCAAATGTTGTTGATCCTGAAACCTCTGCAGCAAAACTGAACTTCAGATCAGGGAAACCAAGTAGCAGGCTTACGCGTTTCATGAGCCCTGCCTGGTTTTCGCTGTCGCAGAAATCTTTACGATAATTGAAAGCTTTTCCCCGGTCATGGCTTATGGTGGGATAAGCTTTGATAAATGCGGTTTTGTTTTCAATCAAACGCTCTGCCGCCACAGCCGTGCCTTGCAGGTTGTTGAGCAGCAGGGCATATTCGCTGAACTGCTCCCCGAAGCGCGACATCAGGTGGTTGAGGAAGCTGTTGCGGCGCTCCCGGAATTCGTTCAATGTTTCTGCCATGCCTTCCAGGCCGGTTGTGGTCAGGCCATTGGTAATTTCATCATAACCCCGGATAAGCTCTTCGCTGAATTCTTTCACAAAATAGGTGCGGTCCGTTGCCGGATCAAGGGAGAACAATTCGCCTGTGTGCGCGAGTTGTGCGAAGGCATTGCCCAGCAGTTGTTCATAAACCAGCAGGTAGGCTTTCAGTTGTTTGGCCTGGGCACGCCGGGCATCGCTCACATGCGAAGGAAGTCCTTCCGGCCCAACACCGTAAGTTAATGGCAGGCTGTATTGTACAGGGAAATAATCTTCCAGCCTGGAATAGTTGCCCGTGGGCGGAACTAAATCGTTGGGTGCATTTTTAAACTTCGGCCTTTCGGCTTCGCCCTGCAATTGTGTAAGTGTATCGTAGGCTTCATCCATGCGCGGGACAAATGGAAGCCCATTTTTGAAAAAGAGGAAGCGGCTAAGGTTGTGGTAAAGCCGTGGCTGATGATTGGCTTTGATAAAAAGCAACCATTCTGCACTGGTTTTTGAGGCATCGAAAATTGGATTTCCATCCAACCAGACTGGATCGGCAGCTCCTTTTACGATATTGCCCAGGGTATCATATTTCGACAGCAGCAGGTTGTTCACGGCCACCACCCCATCAATCTCCATTAGCAGGTTGATGATATCGGAGGTGCGCAACATGCCTTTCAGGTTTGCCTTTTCAAGATCGCTTGCCTTTATAAAGCCGCTGTTTAATTCAGGGCCATTAAAGATATCTTCAACCGGAATGTTTTCGTTCATCAGTTCCTGAAGCGAATAAAAAGGCACCGGAGGGTTGAAATACTGCTCAATCAAAAACCAGATTTCTGCCTGAATGCGTTCAATATCAGCATCCGGGGCAACTTCAATATCCGCGCAGGCAGACACTTCTTCAATGCCAACCACCTGTATGTTGCAAAAATCTTCATCCAGGTTGCGGTGGCTGTGAAGCAATACTTTGGAAGCCTCCACCAGTGATTCTGCTTTTATAGCTTTGTTCCGGTATTGCTGGATAATACCTGATGGCTCTTTTTCGATAAGGATTTCAGCAATCCGGGCCGTGGTGCTGCCATTTTTAGCTGTGGTATCGCCTAAAAACCAGATGGTAGCACCTTCGATGGTGATCTTCTCTCCACCGGGCAGGATTTCAATCTCGAAATCAGCATAAAACAAGTTGCGCCAATGTCTGCGCAGATAGTTGTTTTTGCCTTCTTCGTCCAGCAACGGGTCTGTAATAACATTGTAACCTTCGGTTGCACCAAACTGCAAAAGGCTGAGGTTGAACGAAGCACCGTTGGCTTCATTAAAGGCATCATTGCTCTCAAGAAACAATGCCCATTTTGCCTTATTTTCGGCTTCCCAATCCGGAAAACGAATTTCCATCACGGTGGGATGGGCTTTCCCATCACCATCAAAAATCGAGAAAGTATATTCAATCTTTCGGGTATTTAAATCGCCGGATTCAGCGTCGCCCTCCAGCTCAAGCAGCACTTCGTACAATCCGCGTGGTGAAACTTCCAATGGCTGAATTTGCGGATTGGCGGGCCGGTCATACGACAGCACGAGATTATCCCCGTCGCACCATGCAAAATACTGTAAATCGCAGGCACATTCCTTGCAAATGAGCCAGGCATTGCGAATTCCTTCGGCATCAATCAGCAGCCTTCTGAAATCGTCGGTAGTCCACGGATTCACCGTAAGGATATCGCGCGCAGTAAAGAATGCCTGATCCGGATAGGGGTTTAATTTATCGGCAGGTGGCACGGCTGTGGCCAGGATGTCTTTTATCCCTTTTCCGGTGCGGTAAGCGAGGTCGGTAATGGCATAACACAGTGCTTCCAGGATGGTAATTCCGGGGTCATGGGTATTGTAATCGGTCCATTGTTCACTACCCATCTGTTCAATATAGCCAATGCCTTCCCTGCGAAGCCGGTAAAAATCTTCGGCTGCTTTCAGGATGGTGTTTTTCGATATGGATAAAGGTTTCTGGCTCATGATTCGCAGTTGCATTTTTCGGCTGCAATTTCTTCAGCAGATGGGTGAATTAGGGTAATTCCGTGTTTGCTTTCCGGCACTGAAACGAGGATGGAAACAGCCCGTGAGCCTTCTATCTCGTTCAGGTCTTTCGTTCCCGGAACATTGTCAATATGGTGGAATAGCTCAAAATCAGTGACATAATCCACATAGGGCTGTTCTTCCACAAAATCAATCAGCACCGACTTGTATATTTTCCCGCCAAAAGTTGGGCTTTCACCTCCCGGAAATGCCCAGGGCGACAAAAAGCGGGTGATGGACTCCCTGAGTAGATTTGTGTAGAACGTTTCATTAAAACCATCGTAAAGCCGTAGCTTAAAATTGACCCTGACTTCCTCAAATTGCGGGTTTCGCACATGAAGTTTTACAAAACAGGTTGTTCTGGCTTTCACGAAAGTGTAAATTTCTTCTAAAGTTCCCAGGCTGGTAAATGGTTTCAGCGGGTCGCGCTCATTGTGAAACTGTTTGTTTGGCACCGTAATCAGGGTAACATGCCCCGGAGCCAGTTCGCGGTAAATGCCTTCGCTGTCGGCCGTTGGCTCATATTGCGTGTGGTTCAGGCACTTTACCCTGAATACTTCAGGGAATGCATTCAGTACAAGGCGCTCATAATCCCATAGCGTGATGGCTCTGTCCTTGTGGCGAAGCCGCTCACTAATCCTTGTATAGAAGTCCGTTGATTCTTCGGCTGCCCGTCCGCCAAAGGAATCGAAGGGCTGTGAAACTTTTTTAACTGCTGCTTCGGGCTTCTCCATCTTTTTGATGCTGCCTGCCGGCAGAACATGGGCATTAAATGCCGGATCGTTGTCCCGGTCAGTAAATGTGGTGAGCATAGCCTGGGCTTCCACAGCCAGAATCCGGCAAACGGCATCCGCTCCGTTGGTAACAGCCACCCGAATCCAGTGCTGCCCTGACGGAAGCATCGTATTGCTGCTATTTGCATCTGATGGCACAGCCAGGCTTACAATGTCTGATTTTAACAAACCTCTCGTATTGTCTTCGATTTCATCTTCTTTAAAAGCAACCCATTCATTGCCGGCCAGATAGCTCCAGTGCAGATGTGGATCGGGTTTCAGACTGAGTGGGTTGGCGGTGCCATCGGCTACCTGAAATAGCAGTGAAACTTTCTGAGGTGGCAGCAGGCCGCTGAGCCCAATATAAAATTCAGCTTCGCTTTCCTGCTTTGCCGAATCCCGTTCAAAGTCAAACTGCGGCAACATGAAAACTTTGTTTGAAGAGCTAAGTACTGCATGTTGTTCGGCCTGGCCGAATGGGTTCAGATGATAGAAATTGGCTTTTCGTATCGCGAAAGCAGCGGCATTGCCTGAGTTTAGGATTATTTGCTGGCTTGCCGTATAGTCAATCGATAACGCATTCATTACGGGGCCGGTTGGCGGTTCACCAGGAGGATCAACTGCATCGGCATCCTTACGAAGGTATTTTAGCAAATAGGCCTGATAGGCATTCTGCCCAAAATCAGCATCGAGTTTCATTCGCAAAAAGCCCTGCCTCGATTCCGTGGTAAACGCATCATTTTTATTCAAATCAGCTTCATCTTTAACAGGGTAAAGCAAATTTTGTGTCAACCCGAAAGTGCTTGCAGTTACCGAGGCTGCTGTAATTCCGGATGGCTTCCAGGTACCGGATTTCAGAAAGTCAATGTTCACCTTGGGTGTAGTTTCATAGGGATCAGGTGTAGCCAGCCAGCTTACTTTTACGGTGGCTGAGGTCAGGTTTTTCTGAAATACCTCTTTTGATCCAATAGTCAGCGAGCTGCCTGCCACAGGCCGGGCGCCAAATGGCTGGAATGGTTTGGAGGTGTCCACCGGCCCAAAATCGTTGGAAACAGCCAGTGTTTTTAGTCCGGTGACATTTACGACAAGACCAATCTGTTGGATTTCAACATCCTGGAAAAGAAAATATTTAAATAAATGATCGGGGCGGTGCTTCAGTTTAAGCATTAAAACCGGGAGTGCCGTGTCGAAAGTGTAGGCATGTGTTTTTGCAAGATAGGGAGTTACTGCCGGGTCGGCTCCGCTTAAGGTGGCAGTCAGTTGCATTGTTCCGCCTGAAACCGGGCCAAATTTCGTTGCCGGGATTTCAAACCAGCCCTTTTCGGTGGTTATCTGGCAAATGATATCATTTTTGAAGTCTGTTGTCAGTCCTGAAACATCCCCGCCCAACGTAAAGTTAAGCGTAATGGTGCGTTCTCCTTCAGCCATCCACAGGTAGTGCGAGGCTATGGCGAAACCCGTTTCTGCCTCGGGCATTTCAATACTTTTCAGTTCGCCATCGCGATAGATTTTGTTGAAAAACGGATGCCAGGACTTATCGTCTGCTTCAATGACTTTGCCTTTTCCATCAGCAGAGTTAGAAATCGGTGAAGCATAGTGCCTACCGTTTTGCTTTGTAGCGTTTGCCCCCGTTCCAACCGGCTCGCTGCCATGCCGGTACAGCGTTTTCAAGGAAATTACCTTTGCCTGGTTCGCGATCAGATCGCCGGAGTTGGCAAAATAAACTTCCTTCCCCAGCGCATCTTTTCCGTCAATAAATAAATCGCCAATCTTAAACTGATGGGATATGGCCTGTTTGGCCAGTTCTGCATTCAGATGTGCCTTTGCCGGAACAGCCGGTTTTTCCTTTAAGCGCAGAATATCACGTTAGTAAAAGTCAAGGTGTCTTCCC
>JACDJB010001236.1_pt1 | contig 21422 bp, 18 predicted proteins | sample 7454121 | NCBI WGS metagenome assembly JACDJB01 (sample SAMN14253290, study PRJNA609438) | sludge metagenome | isolation source: sludge after 25d culture with pyrite | collected 2018-12-20
GGAACAAAAGACAAAAATATTATTGGCGGAAGACGACGAGAATCTCGGGCTACTGCTTAAAGAATACCTTGTTGCAAAAGGCTTTGACACAAAGCTTTACCCTGATGGCGAAGCTGCCTACAAAGGCTTTATGAGAGACTATTTCGATATCTGCATTCTGGATATTATGATGCCCAAAAAGGATGGTTTTTCACTGGCAAAGGATATTCGGGCTGTGAATACTGAAATTCCCATTATTTTTCTCACAGCCAAAAATCTGAAAGACGATGTTATTGAAGGCTTCAAGCTTGGCGCTGACGATTATATTACAAAGCCGTTCAGCATGGAAGAGCTGATTTTCAGAATTGAAGCCATTTTGAGAAGAACCTCTCAGGATCTGCTCAATGCCGGCGAGCCGGTTTTTACTTTAGGTAAATATACGTTTGATACGCTGAAACAGACGATGACGGATACAGAAAAAACGATAAAACTCACTACCAAGGAGTCCGAATTGTTGAAATTATTGTGCCAGCATGCCAATAAAGTATTAGAGCGAAATTATGCACTAAAGTCTATCTGGATTGACGACAACTATTTCAATGCCAGAAGTATGGATGTTTATATTACAAAACTGCGAAAACATCTGAAAGATGAGCCTTCAGTAGAAATTATCAATATTCACGGGAAAGGTTATAAATTGATTGTATAACCCTGTTTTGGGATTCCCGCGACCGTACATCTTTATATATCAACACTAATCCAGTTTCAGAACTGCGAGAAAAGCATTTTGTGGCACTTCCACGTTGCCTACCTGCTTCATCCGTTTCTTTCCCTTCTTTTGTTTCTCCAGAAGTTTACGCTTCCGGGAAATGTCGCCGCCATAACATTTTGCCGTAACATCTTTTCGGAGAGCTTTTACGGTTTCACGGGCAATAATTTTTGACCCGATTGCCGCCTGAATTGCAATATCAAACTGCTGTCTCGGAATCAGCTCCTTCAGTTTTTCACAGATGCGGCGGCCAAAAGGATAAGCGTTGTCAAAATGGGTCAGTGTGGAGAGCGCATCAACCATTTCGCCATTCAGCAAAATATCAAGCCTGACCAGCTTGGCAGGTTGGTATCCGCTGATATGGTAATCAAATGAAGCATATCCGCGCGAAATACTTTTGAGCTTGTCATAAAAATCAAAAACGATTTCTCCAAGTGGTAAATCAAAAACCAACTCTGCACGCTCTGCAGTGAGATAGCTCTGATTTACAAGCGTTCCCCTTTTTTCAAGACAAAGGTTCATTACCTGTCCGATATATTCAGATGCAGTGATGATGCTGGCACGTATGTAGGGTTCTTCTATGGTGTCAATATAATTTGGGCTTGGCAAACCCGATGGGTTGTAAACATGCAGCTGACTGCCATCAGTTAAATTCACCATATAAGAGACGTTGGGAACAGTAGTGATAACACTCATATCATATTCACGCTCAAGTCTTTCCTGAATAATTTCCATATGTAGCAATCCCAGAAATCCGCAGCGAAATCCAAATCCCAGAGCAGCAGAAGATTCCGGTTCAAAAGTAAGGGAAGCATCATTCAGCTGAAGCTTGTCCATCGCATTTCGCAAATCTTCATAATCATCTGCATCAATGGGATAAACCCCTGCAAAAACCATGGGTTTAACCTCCTCAAATCCGGAAATTGCTTTTTCACAGGGTCGGTCAACATGCGTGATTGTATCCCCGACCTTCACCTCTTTAGCAGTTTTTATACCTGAAATTATATAGCCTACATCACCGGCGGAGAGCATGTTACGGGGCGACATGCCCAGTTTTAAAACTCCGATTTCATCGGCATCGTACTCTTTGCCTGTGGCAACAAATTTTACCAGCTCTTTGGTTTTAATCTGTCCGTTTACAATTTTGAAATAGGCAATGACACCCCGAAAGGAGTTAAAAACCGAATCAAAAATCAAAGCCTGCAACGGTGCCTGCGGATCGCCGGTTGGATGTGGTATTTTTTCAATAATTCTCTCTAAAATTGTTTGAACGCCCATCCCGGTTTTGCCGCTTGCATGAATAATATCCTCCCTGTCGCATCCGGTCAGGTCAATAATCTGATCTTCCACCACTTCGGGAATTGCATTCGGAAGATCCATTTTATTGAGTATGGGAACAATTTCCAGATCATGCTCCAAAGCAAGATAAAGATTGGAAATGGTTTGAGCCTGAATTCCCTGTGTGGCGTCAATTATGAGCAAAGCTCCTTCACATGCGGCAATTGAGCGGGAAACTTCATAGGAAAAATCGACATGCCCCGGGGTGTCAATCAGGTTAAGCTTATAGTCAATGCCATCCTGTTGATAATCCATCTGAATTGCATGACTTTTTATCGTGATGCCTCTTTCCTTTTCCAGTTCCATGCTGTCAAGTACCTGATTTCGCATATCCCGCACACCAACTGTGTTGGTGTGCATAAGAAGCTGGTCGGCAAGTGTACTTTTTCCGTGGTCAATGTGCGCAATTATGCAAAAGTTGCGAATGTTCTTCATATACCCTTTTCCCTCTATTGTTTAAAAATTACAAGCTGCTGTAAATTTTTCACAAAGATACCTATTTTTTGATTTCTCTATTTTTTTTTGAATCCCGGGAGCTACAATAAATAACACATTTATACATTATTGAATTTGCAACCGGTGAATATTTAAGAAAATCTGACCGAAATTGTTCATTTTAGCTTTTACGGATTGCTGCAAGCAGTCGAAATTCCTGAAAAAGTTGTAAAACTTCCATTTGAATTAAAAAAATGATTTTTGATTAGAAATTTAATTATTTTGTCATTTGTGGCACAGTATTTGATAGATATTAGCCAGACATGAAAACAATTAAATAAGTTCTAAAAGTTTATTTAAAGGTAGTAGTTACAAAATACATAATTTGCTGTTTTTTCATAAGTTTGGTTTAGTTAGGTTTAGTTTTAACCCCGGAGCAGAGGCTCCGGGGTTTTTCTTTTTATATCTGTTAAAACAGAGATCCCGATATTCTATAAATACCGGGATCTCTGCTTTAATACCAATTATAATAACTATACATCTTTCGGAACAACATACGGTTTCCTGTAATTTCTGGAAAGCATCATATCAGCTTCCGGGTCATTGGCAAATTTCTCATAAGAACCTTTGAATGTCAGTTCTCTTTTCAATAAATATGAAATATTTGCAATGATCGGTAATGCGGAAGAGTAGTGCCCTTCACTAATATCGCAATGCAAATCATAGTTATTCCCCGAACGGATAGTATCAATAAAGTTGGCATAGTGCTCGGTTCCTCCCGGAGGCGCAAGGAAAGTTGGATCTGAGTATGTATCGGGGCTTTCGTTGGATGAGCCGGCAAATGGTTCGGTTTCCCTTTCTCTGAACGCTTTCCAGGTGTTTCTGTTCAATTCGAGATAGCCTTCGGTTCCATAAAACATATTTCCGATTTTAATATCGAGACTGGATTCTCCATGCGTAAATCTTCCGCGTGTTTCAAATTCCAATACTTTGCCGTCTTCGTAGGTAAACAGCGAAGTTTGGGTGTTTGGAGTTTCCTGGGAACACTCTTTCGGGCTGATTCCGTAAATACCTCCTGTACTGTAAATTTTCGCGGGATGTTCATTTTTATTCAATCCCCAGCGGGCAATGTCAAACTGGTGTGGTCCCTGATTTCCGGTATCGCCGTTTCCTGTATCCCAATGCCAGTGCCAGTTGTAGTGAACCCTTTTTTCATTGTATGGTCTTGAAGGAGCAGGTCCTAACCACATGTCATAGTGCAAGTTTTGCGGTGGCATACTGTCTTCAGCAATACCGAATGAATCACGGGGTTTGTAGCACAATCCCTTTGCCATATAAACATCACCGATTCCTCCGCTGTGCAAAAACTTCATGGCTGCCATGACATTCGCAATGGAACGGTTCTGGAAACCTACCTGAACACGAACATTATATTTGCGTGCAGCTTCAATCATTTTGCGTCCTTCATAAACGTTGTGGCTTGCCGGTTTTTCAACATAAACGTGCTTTCCTGCCTGGCACGCCCAGATTGTCCCTAATGCATGCCAGTGGTTTGGCGTTGCAAAAGAAACCGCGTCAATATCCTTATCATCAAATACTTTGCGCATATCCCATTCGATGACAGGCTTTTTGCCCATTGCTTTCTCAATGAAATCTGAACGCGCAGCGTAAGTATCTTCATCCACATCGCAAATTGTTTTCAGAAAAACATTCCGGTTATCTTTCAATGAACACCAGTTCTTAATGTGTGAGCCGCCCTGACCGCGGATTCCGATTACCGCCATTGTAATTCTTTCATTTGCTCCGATAATGGAACCATAAGATTTAGCGCTAAATCCCAGTCCGCCAATTGTGATCCCGGCAGTTCCCACCAGGCTTGTTTTAATAAAGTCTCTACGTTGTGTCATAACCAATTAATATTTTGTTATTTAAATTTCTGCCCGGCAATTTATAAATTTGAATCGTAACAATAAAGAAATCGAAGGATTGATTTGAAGATTTGGGTTGTTAACGGATTGTTAATTCCGGATTTACAGCTAAAAGCTGACAAGCAACATAGGAAAAACATCTCAATTCCAATTTTCCGTTTTCAAAACGACCAATTTCATATCTGCTCCCAACCCTGTCGGTAATTGTAACGTATCCACTCCTCTGCTGCCTGATATGCCTGAATATTTGCATACTCTTTATTTGTTCTTGGGTTTCCATTAACCACCTCAAAGTGGCTCTTCGTGAGAATCCTCAGTATATCGTTTAATCCGATATTTGTAAAACGCATATTGTCACCATCCCACAACAATTTGCGCCGGAGACTCTGCATTTTAACAGCTAATGTACCAATAGCAACTATTTCACTCAGCGGACCTGAATAGCTAAAATTTGAAGAAGCTTCAAGCCGGGTAGCTTTGGATTCCTTGCATGCTCTTATCCAATCCTGCTCGTGCCCGTCTTCACCGGGGTTAAAAATTCTTCGGATAGTTTTAACAGGTTCTTCAAAATGTTCCATCTCATCGGCAGGAAGAAGGGTAGGATTTTTTGCATAAGCACCGCACATGATTTTCCCCCGGGTTCCGTAAAAAATGCAACCTCCGTTTTCATCACCCAACATTTCCCCATCCTTTAGTTCAGAGGGTCTTGCAGGCAGCCGACCTCCGTCGCACCAATTTACGGTAACTTCCGGCATTGCCACTTTGGGCAGATTATCTCTTCTTGGAAATTCAAACCGGATATACTGAGAATTTGGCGGTGAATCAATATTGAAATCTGATGAATTGGCTTCCACTGAATCGGGATAACCTAACATCAATGCTTTGAAAACGGGATCGAGAATATGAGTTCCCATATCACCTAATGCACCGGCACCAAAATCCCACCAGCTGCGCCAGTTCCAGGGATGGTAAACCGGATTAAATTCACGCATTGGTGCAGGACCGATGAATAAATCCCAGTCCAGATCACGTGGAACGCGCCTGCTGCGTTCAGGTTTAAAGATGTTCTGTGGCCATGTCGGACGGGTAGTCCAGACGTCCACATGCACGATTTCGCCAATCACACCTGCCCAAATCCACTCACAAATCCGGCGAATATCATCTCCCGAATTTCCCTGATTTCCCATTTGGGTTGCAACCCCGTATCGCTGAGCAGTTTCTGCCAGAATTCGTGATTCATATACTGAATGTCCCAAAGGCTGCTGAAGAAAAACATGTTTCCCTTCGCGCATGGCTAAAATTGCAGGCAGTGCATGTGAGTGATCCGGGGTAGCAATAACAACTGCATCAATATCTTTTTGCTCTTCCAGCATTATTCTGTAGTCCTTATATTGTCTGGCAAGTGGCCAGCGCTTAAAACTGTTTCCCGAATAATCCCAGTCCACGTCACACAAAGCAACAATATTCTCTGTTTCCATATTGCGGAGGTTGGTATAACCTTGCCCGCCAATGCCGATTCCGGCAATATTTAATTTGTTGGAAGGTGTCTGATGCCCTAAACCTGCAATCACATGAGAAGGCAAAATGGTAAGTCCTGCCGCGGCAGTAAAAGAGCTGCCTATGAAATTTCGTCTGGAAACTGTATTTTCTTTCTTATTCATTTCTCCTTTTAGTTTTGAGATAACACTTTTACCAAAGGTTTAAAAAAATGCCCGCAGGTTTAGGATTTTGTAATAATAACAACAAATAAACAGTTTTTAGCACAGAAGTGCATAAAAAAATCAATAAAAATGGGCGTTCGCATGCGAACGCCCATTTTTATCTCTTTGAATATGATTATGCCGGCATTTCAGGCAACTTCCAGGGCTCCCTGTAAGTGTGCTTAATCAGTTCGGCAGCAAATTCTTTTGCAGGAATCGGATCCGTCCATGTTTTGGCAAACGTGGGGTGTCCGTCTTTAATTTCAAAACCATCTTTCACTACTGTACGAATGGTCTCATCATCTCCCAGATTGGTAAATTCCATTTTTTCACCATCCCAGTCCAGTTCTTTGTTGAGTGATTGCAGGCGCACTGCCAGAACACCCATAACAACCATTTCATTGAATGGTCCGGCTTCACTGAAATCGGAAGCTGTAGGAACACGTGTTTCCGGGTTTTCCTTACATGCGCGTACCCAGTCCTGTTCGTGCCCACCTCTTGTAGCATTTTCAATTCTTCTTCTGAATTTCGGTGCATTCGGAACACGACCTGAAAGCAGCCAGGGATTAACACCGTAGCATCCGCAAATCAGCTTGTCTTTTGTACCGTGGAAAATTACACCACCACCACTGTCATTCGGATTTTTCCCTGCGGGCCATCCTTCGGGCAAATCCCACTTGATGCCTCCATCGTACCAGTGCACATCAACCTGCGGAAACTGAGCATTTTTCTTCATGCCTTTCCATGCACGTTTGGGAGCACGAGCTGGGAAAGTGAGTTTCACAGACTGTGAAACGGGGGCACAATCATTCAACAGCAGGCTTGAATTGCCCTGCGCATGAATCGGATATCCCAACTCAAGTCCGATAAATACCGGATGAAGAATGTGGCAAGCCATATCGCCTAAAGCGCCGGTACCAAAATCCCACCAGCCACGCCAGTTCCAGGGATGATAAATTTCATTGAACGGACGCATTTTAGCAGGTCCGACAAACAGATCCCAATCGAGAGTTTCAGGAACCCAGTGTCCGACTTCGGGTGTATTAAGCCCCTGCGGCCAGATTGGGCGGTCGGTGAATGCTTCTACTTTGGTTACTTCGCCAATTTCACCATTGGCAAGCCATTCGGTAGTCAGGTTAACTCCTTCACCGGAAGACCCCTGATTACCCATGGATGTAGCCACTTTGTACTTTTCAGCCAATCTGGTCAGCAAGCGTGACTCATACACAGTGTGAGTCAGCGGTTTCTGAACATAAACGTGTTTACCCATAGTAATTGCGTGAGCTGCAATGATTGCGTGGGTATGGTCAGCCGTTGCTACTACAACTGCATCGAAGTCCTTTCCCATTTCATCATACATCCGGCGCCAGTCTTTGTACTTTTTGGCTTTTGGATATCTGTCAAAAACACCATTACCGCCGGTGTATTTCCAGTCAACGTCACACAATCCGATGATATTCTCAGATTCCAGATTTTTGAGATTGGCAAATCCCATTCCGCCGACACCAACACCAACAATGTTGAGTTTATCACTGGGTGCCTTGTGTCCCAGCCCTGCCACAACATGGCTCGGGACAATGGTTAATCCTGCTGCAGCAGCAGCCGTTGTACCAAGGAATGCCCTCCTTGTTACCATGCTTTTATTCGAACTTTTCTCCATAACAAAAAATTTTTAATCTACTAAGTATAATGTAATTAGAAATAAACTGATGTCAAAAATCTGTTAAATATAATCATAATTGACATTAAATCACCCAATGAAAAGAAATTTATTGGAAAAATCTGACAACAAGCTTGCTTCATAGATTGCTGAGCCTCAAGTATGCTCTGCTATATCCTGATTTGGTCAGGCAAAACACAGAATTATTCATTTGTATTTTTCCTGGTGATGTCATTATATTTTCCTGCGGACAAACTTTCTGCGGATGATGAAATGGTGCTTATTATGTACCAATTCAGATAGTTTGATTAATCGCAGGTGCACGTTTCAAGGCAGTCCACAATCTGACTCAGAATATTGTGTTTTAAATAGTAAAATGTGTTTTTCCCTTCACGGTTAGAGCAAAGCACGCCTTTGTTGCGCAAAATCCCCAAATGATGAGATGTGGTTGATTGCTCTATGCCTAACAATTCGTGAATTTGAGTAACTGTAAGTCTTTTACCGCCTTCAAGGTGCTTTAAAATGGCAATTCTCACAGGATGAGCAATTGCTTTCAGCATACCAGCCGCAGTATCCAACCTTTCCTTATCTAAAATTCCGGCATTTAGCATTATTAATTTTTTTATGAAAACACAAAGATATGAATATTCAATGATATTGTGGTGCTGCGAACTCTATTCGGTCTGTTGAAAAAAAGGATTCAAAATTTTTTGGTTTTTGTAACTGTTTTCATGCAAAAAATTCTATGTTCGTTAATTCAAAGTATAAAGATCAGATTCGGGATGAGTAAAATAAAATCCATTCGATTACCGATAGAGAAAGAGCTAAAAGAGTTTGAAGCATATTTCAAAAACACGCTGAAAAGTGATATTCCCCTGTTGCATACTGTCTTAGATTTCCTTTACCGTGCCAAGGGAAAACAACTGCGCCCCATGTTCGTTTTTCTGTCTGCAAAAATACACGGGGAGACAAACGAATATACCCGGCTCGCTGCTTGCTCCATCGAATTGCTTCATACCGGAACATTGGTTCATGATGATGTGGTTGATGAGTCCTATGAACGCCGGGGCGTATTTTCAATCAATGCCCTGTGGCGCAATAAACTGGCTGTTCTCACAGGCGACTATATTCTGGCAAAAGGGCTAATGTTGCAGGCAGAACATGAAAAATTCAATTTTCTGAAATTGATTTCCCGGGCAGTGCAGGAGATGAGCGAAGGAGAAATTCTTCAGATTAAAAAAAGCCGAAGGCTTAATATTAACGAGGCGGAATATTTTGAAATCATTCGCAAAAAAACGGCTTCACTTATCGCTACAAGCATGGCTCTTGGAGCATCATCAGTTACCGGTGACCAGAAAATCATTGAAGAAATGTATGAAATCGGACTGGATGCCGGTGTCGTTTTTCAGATTAAAGATGACATCTTTGATTATCAGCCTACCGGAATTATGGGAAAGCCAAGTGGGAACGACATCAGAGAAAAGAAAATTACCCTGCCTTTGCTTTATGTTTTAAATAAGACATCAGCTGCCGAAAAGAAACGAATTCTCAGGCTGATAAAAAAGGGGAGCAACGATCAGAAAATTATTGATGAACTTATTCAACTGGTAAGGGACCAGGGCGGTATCGACTATGCAAAGCAAAAGATGCATGAGATTAAAGAGAAAGCTTTAAAAAATCTCAACAAATTTCCGGAGAGTGATGCCCGCACCTCTTTAGCGGAATTAATAGAATATCTTGTCAGCCGCAAAAGATAGTCTATTCAGGTGCCAAAAAGCCAAACGCAGATATTCAAAATTTTCATGTTTTGAGAGATTAACCTTTCGAGAATTTCAAAATAACCGGAGAGAGATAATTGAGAACAGAATTTATCTGGTTCCCTATAGAAGTATAAATTTCAGGAGCAGGGAACCCTGACAAACGAACTTCCTCGTTTGGGGCAGTCAACAAAAAACGACGTAACCCATATTCATTACGCATGATTTTCAATTGTCCAAGCCCGACTGTATGAAAGAATTTTTCCTGTTCATGCAAATACGGTTTATCTAAATTATATCAAAAATACTGAATTCAATTATAAAAACATATTAAAAAGGGTTACCGAATCCGGCAACCCTCTTTAATATTGGAAACATCAGCTTCCAAAATCGTCATAAGCTACATTATCTTCGGGAACGCCAAGATTGTAGAGCATTTTTTGCACGGCGTCGTTCATCATTGGCGGACCGCAAAGGTAGTAGTCTATCTCTTCCGGTTCATCGTGTTTACTCAGGTAGTTGTCATATATCACCTGATGAATAAATCCGGTAGGTCCGTCCCATTTATCGTCGGGAAGTGGCTCTGAAAGCGCCAGGTGAAATTCAAAATTATCGTAATTCTTTTCGATTTCAAGGAACTGATCGTAATAGAACACCTCTTTCCATGATCGTGCTCCATACCAGAAAGAGACTTTTTTATTGCGCTCCTTTACCGTGTGGAAAAGATGAAAAAGATGCGAACGCATCGGAGCCATGCCCGCACCACCGCCTATAAACATCATCTCGTTATCATTCTCCTTCAGGAAAAACTCTCCGTAAGGACCGGAAATATCCACTTTATCGCCCGGTTTCAATGAAAAAATGAAGGATGAGCAGATACCCGGATTTACCTTTTTAAATGCATTGTTGGCACGATCCCACGGTGGTGTGGCAATACGGATATTCAGCATGATGATGTTGCCTTCGGCAGGATGATTTGCCATGGAATAGGCACGGAATGTAGGTTCTGAATTTTTCATCTTTAGGTTGAACATGCCAAATTTTTCCCACTCATCGCGATATTTTTCATCAATATCCATAGAACTGAAATCAACTTCAATTTTGGGAACATCAATCTGAATATATCCGCCGGATTTGAAATTCAGGTTTTCTCCTTCGGGCAGTTTTACGACAAATTCTTTAATGAATGTTGCCACATTTCGATTCGAGACCACTTCACATTCCCATTTCTTCACACCCAAAACTTCCTGTGGGATAACAATTTCAAGGTTATCCTTCACTTTCACCTGGCATGCTAACCGCCAGTTATCGTTTTGCTCTTTTCGGGTAAAAAAGTTGGTTTCGGTGGGTAAAATTGAACCACCGCCATTCATTACCTGGCACCGGCACATAGCGCATGTACCCCCGCCTCCGCAGGCAGAAGGAAGAAAAATCTTATGATTGCTCAATGTTGTCAGCAACGTGTTTCCCGGCTCAGCCTTAATCTCATGCTCCCCTTCGTTGATGCTGATCTGCACTTCACCGGAAGGTATCAGTTTTTTCTTGGCATAGAGCAGGATTCCCACCAGCAGCACCGTAACGCTCAGGAAAACTGCCACACTGGCAACAATAACCGTTATTTGTGTTGAAAGAATAAGCATTGAAAATGTATTTTATAATTTTATTCCCATAAATCCCATGAAAGCCAGCCCCATAAGCCCGGTAACAATAAAAGTTACGCCTAATCCGCGCAGCGGAGCCGGCACGTTGGAATATTGTATTTTTTCACGAATTGCAGCAATGCCGATAATTGCCAGAAGCCATCCGATGCCAGAGCCAAGCCCGTAAACAGTTGCTTCTGCCACATTCAGAAACGCTTTCTGCTGCATGAACAGAGAACCGCCCAAAATAGCGCAGTTCACCGCAATCAGCGGCAGAAATATTCCTAATTGATTATAGAGTGCCGGCGTGAATTTTTCCACAACCATCTCAACTAACTGCACAATGGACGCAATCACGGCAATAAACATGATAAAAGAGAGAAAACTGAGATCCACATCGGCAAGTCCGGGACTCAGCCACACTAACGCACCTTCCTTTAGTACATAATTCTCAAGCAGATAATCAACCGGCAGGGTGATAGCCAGAACAAAAGTTACCGCTATACCTAATCCCATTGCCGTTTTCACTGTTTTTGAAACTGCCAGATAAGAACACATGCCCAGAAAATAGGCAAAAATCATGTTCTCTATAAAAATTGATTTGATAAATATATTAATCAGATTTTCCATATCATCATTTTTTGCCGGTTAATCTTCAATTAATTTACGGTTGCGGCTACGCTGCACCCAAATTATAATACCGATGGTAATCAGCGCCATCGGAGGTAAAATCATCATCCCGTTATTTTCATAAAATCCGCCGTTGGCAACATACCAGCTGTCGGGGATAACCCGGAATCCGTAAATTGATCCGGAACCAAACAGCTCACGAAAGAAGCCGACAATGATAAGAATAACGCCATAACCCGCTGCATTGCCCACTCCGTCGAGAAACGACGGCCAGGGGCGGTTTCCCAGGGCAAACGCCTCAATTCTCCCCATGATGATACAGTTGGTAATAATCAGCCCGACGAAAACCGAAAGCTGCTTACTCACATCATACACATAGGCTTTCAGCACCTGGTCAACCAAAATAACCAGCATTGCAACAATCACAAGCTGCACGATAATCCGTATCCGGTTGGGAATGCTGTTTCGTATAAGTGAAATGATAATATTTGAAAAACCAATCACCGCCATAACCGAAATGGTCATCACAATGGATGGTTTTAATTGTGCCGTTACCGCAAGCGCCGAACAGATACCCAAAACCTGTACGGTAATCGGGTTGCTGTCATTCAGCGGATCAGTCAGTAACTTCAGATTCTTTCTTGAAAAAAGTGGTTCGCTCATTGCAATTTATTTAATCTTTAATAAGAATTCCTTATAACTGGTGAAATCTGCCAAAAGCATATCTTCCAGACCCTTGCTGGTAATAGTACCGCCTGACACACCGTCAACACTGTGATCTGCAGGCGCATTCTGTCCTGTTTTCTTAACAGTTATCGAAACAAGTTTGCCGGAATCGTCAAAAAGTTTTTTCCCTTTAAATTCCTTCTGAAACTCGCCGGTTGAAATTTCGGCGCCAAGCCCGGGTGTTTCCCCCTCGTGATCGAAAAAAGCGCCATAAATTGTATCCATGTCTTCATTCAGTGAAACAAAACCCCATATTGGTCCCCACAGTCCGGCGCCATACATTGGAAAAATGTATTTCAAACCATTTTCGGTTTCACACTCAAACACAGGCAGATTCCGTTCTGCAGCCGGTTTTGACTTTTCCCTTTTCAGGTCAACATCAAATGCATTCACCCCGTCAATCCGTTCTCCTTTTGAATCTACAACATACTGGTTCTTAATATTACTTTCATAAAGTTCCTCGGTATTATCCACAGTGGATATAATGTTGACAGAAGCCAGAATATTCTGCTTCTTTTCGATTTCAAAATTTCGGGTTTGCATCGGTTTCAGCGACATTGCAACTGCGGCAAGCACGGCAGCCACAAGAACAACCATCACTGATGCATAAATAAATGTATATATATTACTATTCCTGTCCATAATCAATATTTTTTCAATTACACGGAAAGTTTTGCACGCTTAAGCCGTCGGCTGATGTGTCCCTGCACAACGTAGTAGTCAACAAGCGGCGCAAAAGTGTTCATCAAAAGAATGGCAAGCATCATTCCTTCAGGGTAGGCAGGGTTCACTACCCGGATGATGATAGCCAGAACACCTATGAGAAAACCGTAAATCCATTTTCCCTTTTCTGTTTGTGCGGCTGAAACCGGATCGGTTGCCATAAACACAGTTCCAAAGGCAAATCCGCCAATGATCAGATGTTGCCAGAATGGAAGTTCCATCAATGGATTAACGGCAAAAATATTAAATATCAATCCTGCAACTAATCCTCCGGCAACCGTGGAAACCATAATTTTCCAGCTCCCTATTCCGGTGATTATCAGAATAACTGCGCCGATTAAAATCGCAAAAACCGATGTTTCACCAATTGAGCCGGGCATAAATCCCCAAAAAGCATCGGCAATACTGAAATTAAAATCCCCTGCCCCGATATCTGCCAGCGCAGTCGCACCGGAAAAACCGTCAACCGGAATATCATTTTCTGCAATGGGCACCCAGACTGAATTGCCCGACATGTATGCCGGATATGCAAAAAAGAGAAAAGCACGGGCTACAAGTGCCGGATTCCACACATTCATTCCTGTGCCGCCAAAAACTTCCTTTCCGAAAATCACGGCAAAAGCGGTGGCAATTGCAATCATCCAAAGCGGAGTTTCAACGGGCATAATCAGCGGAATCAGCATTCCTGAAACCAAAAATCCTTCGTTGATCTCATGTCCGCGCATCTGGGCAAAGGCGAATTCGATTCCAAGTCCGACAACATAGGAAACAATAACTATCGGTAGCACTTTCAGAAATCCGTAGAAAAACAATTCGACAAAACCTGTTGAAGCCAGCTCTCCGATTGCCTTAAAATGCTGAAAACCGACATTATACATTCCAAACAGCAAAGACGGTATCAGCGCTAAAACCACGATGGACATGGTTCGCTTCATGTCTATATAGTCGTGGATGTGCGTGCCGGTTTTTGAAGTGTGCTTAGGCACATACAAAAAAGTGAAGAACCCGTCATGCAAAGATTGCAGCCAATGGTATTTGGCTCCTTTCTGTACGTAGGGTTCGGTTCTTTCAAAAAAATCCTTTAAAAATTTCATCTGAATCAGACTGTATTATATTTCTTAATAATTATCCAAGCTCCTTAATCATAGTATTGATTCCGGTTCGTAAAATGCTCTGCACCTTGATTTTTGACGTGCAGACATATTCACACAGTGCGAAATCCTCTTCAATGACTTCGTATAGCCCCAACTGCTCCATTTTATCCACATCATTTGCCAAAATGGCTTTCAGCAGAAAAACAGGAAAAACATTCATGGGAACAACCTTTTCATATTGTCCCGACATCACAAATTCACGCTCACCCCCGTTCATGTTTGCATTGAGTTCATACTCTTTTTTCGGAAATAGAGATGAGAGAAAGGTTTTTGATGCGCTGAATTTGTCCACCCCCGGAGCAGCCCATCCAAGCAGCTCATAATCATTCCCTTCGGGAATAACACTGATTTGAGAATCGTAAAATCCGACATAGCTTATCGGATTCACTCTTGTTCCCGTCAGCACATTTCCGCTGATTATCCGCTGTTTGTAAGGCGATTTTTTCAAATGTCCTTTGGTTATTTCAGAAACCTGAGTACCCAACAAAGTCTGAAAATATTTGGGTTTTTCCACTTCTGAGCCGGTTAAAGCAAATATTTTGGTAAAATCTGTTTTCCCTGTTTCAAACAATCTGCCGATGAAAAGCACATCCTGCGGATTGATTGTCCAAATCACTTCCCCTTTGTTCAGCGGTGAAATATGGTGAATTTGCACACCCACGTTTCCTGCCGGATGCGGACCTGCAAATGTATGGTACTCAACATTTTTAATGTTCCCAAACACCGACTTTTCGCTCAGTCCCAAAAATACTTTTCCGGTGGTCAGCCTGCTGAGTGCATTGATTCCTGTTTGAAAAGTACCCATCTGCCCTTCTAAAATAAAATTATAGTCGGGCGCAAGCGGAGCTGTGTCAAACGTGGATATGAAAATAGCTTTTGGCTGATCATCGGGCGAAGCGACAATGCCGTACGGACGACGTTTGATAAAGGGCCACAAACCGCTTTTCAAAAGGTTCTCCTTTACCACTTCAGTAGTGAGCTTCAACGGGTCTCCCGACTCAAATTCCACAAAACCTGCCTGAGAATCTGTTTCAATCACCACTTCCAAAATGCGTCTGCGTTCACCTAAATTAACCGAGGAAACTTTTCCGCCAAACGGTGCGGTGAAAACCACCTCCGGATGATACTTGTTGTAAAATAATGCATCTCCCGCTTTTACCTCAGCACCGGGTTTTACGCTCATTTTTGGGGTCAGACCGGGAAAATCCGTTGGCTTCAATGCAACAACAGCGGGAAAGGGCAGAGTCTCAAGAACTGTTTCAGCCGTACCTTTCAACTTTATATCCAACCCTCTCCTTAATTTTATGACTTCTGACATTGTAATCAAGAATAGTGTTAATTTAAAGCTTGCAAAAATAAATAATATATTCGCTTTTCACAATCAGAGCGCTGCAAAAATGCAAACTTTCGGCAATAAAAACATGCTAATATATTTTATTAGGTGCACCGTACTCTGATACAGTCTCTTTTCAAATAAAAACAGTTCATTAAGATTAAAATTCCTTTTTTTACGTTAATTTGATGAAATGGCGGTGAAATGTTTATTTGGAATAGCCGCCAAAAATGTAAATTTGCGAAACATTTGATTAATTCCTTTTAGGTAAACATCTGAATATGAATAAAGTATTTTTATTTCTTGTTTTATCCATCCCAATTATTTCTTCTGGAAGCACTCAGGATGGCAACTACTATTACGAAAATGCTGTATATGATGAAAATATAAAAACCGTGCTGATGTACCGGGACGGATTTGAATTATCCAATCCGATTTGGGAAATGGGCGAAGAAATTCCCCTGATTTTGAAATTTGACGATCTTTCGGGTGACGTTAAGGATTATTACTACACCATCATCCATTGCGATGCCGACTGGAACGAAAGTTTTATTCCGCAAAGCGATTACATTGAAGGTTTTACGGAATATGTCATTAATGATTTTGCCCGCTCTTTCAATACAACATTCAAATATGTGAACTACCGGATATACCTGCCCAATGAAAACATGGGTTTTAAACTATCAGGAAATTATGCGCTGGTTGTTTATGAAAACGGAGACCGTGAGAACATCGTGCTTACCAAACGGTTTCACGTCGTGGAGCCGCTTGTTTCGGTTGAAGGTACGGTTCACCGTGCCACGCTCGATGCATTCAAAGGCGAAAACCACGAGGTGGATTTCACGGTTTTTCACGACAATTTACCTATTGACAATCCGCAGCAGGAAGTAAAAGTGGTGATTACGCAAAACAACCGTTGGGACAATGCCATACGCAATCTGAAACCGCTTTTTATCCGCAATCGGGCATTGATTTACGATTATAACCGCGAAAATGTTTTCCCTGCCGGAAATGAATTCAGATATTTCGATAACCGGACAAACCGCGTCAATGGGGAGAATATACTTGCAACTGATTTCCACAGACCCTATTTTCACAAAACGGTGATGACCGATGAAATCAGAAGCAACCGGCGCTATTTTGAATATGAAGAGATGAACGGCAAGTTTGTAGTGGAAAGCCAGGACAGGGAAGTTGAAGATTTTGACACCGAATGTGATTACACATTTGTCCACTTTACACTGCCGATGGAATCCGTTCTGTTAGGCGGAACAGTGAATGTTTTTGGCGCGCTAAACTATTGGAATGCAAACAAAACCAATGAAATGACATGGAATTTCGATACCGGCGTTTACGAACTGACACTTCTTTTAAAACAGGGATACTACAACTATATGTATGTGTATGTTCCCGGCGGCTCACACGTTGCCGACCATAAAAACATAGAAGGCAGCTACTGGCAAACCGAAAATGACTACCAGATTTTTGTCTATTTCCGGGAAATGAGCAGCAGATACGACAGGCTTGTCGGTTACCGGCAGCTCAACTCAAAATTTAATCGCTGACAATTTCAGAATCAATCCGCAAAAAATGAGATATAATTACCTGCTTGTCATAATCTGTTTTGCGCTGCTGTTTTCATGCAGTCAGCCTGCAAAATATATCTACAACGAAGGGCGCATTTACGGAACCTACTATCATATTGTGTATGAGCACCCAAATGGAGATGATATTCATTCTGAAATTCAGAAAAAGTTAGACGAATACAACAAAATTTTCTCAACATTTGATTCTACTTCGGTGATTTCAAAAATCAACAACAACAAGCCGGTGGCGCCAGACGAAATTTTTCTGAAATGTTACAACCGCTCCATGGAAATTTCTGCACTCACCGGTGGCGCTTTCGACATAACGGCAGGTCCGATGGTAAATGCCTGGGGGTTTGGCCCCGAAGACAAAACGAAAATGACTCCGAAAAAAATTGACAGTCTGAAAGCGATAACCGGCTACACAAAAGTGAAACTGGTAAACGGGAAAATCGAAAAGGAAAATCCGGAAATGAAACTCGACATGAATGCCATAGCCAAAGGTTTTACTTCCGACCTGATTGGTGATTTACTGAAAGAGGCAGGCTGCAAAAACTTTATGGTAGAAATTGGCGGCGAAGTGGTTGCCAAAGGAGTTAACGAAAAAGGGCGCATCTGGACCATCGGCATCAGTAAACCTGAAGAGACCGTATTGTTTGCATCAAACGAATTGCAGGCAAAAGTGCAGTTGCCGGACAATGCGCTGGCAACTTCGGGAAATTACCGGAATTTCTATGTGGAAGACGGGAAAAAATATGCGCACACCATCGATCCCAAAACAGGATATCCCGTGCAGCACAGTCTTTTAAGCACAACGGTTATTGCAGACAACTGCATGGATGCAGATGCATTTGCCACTGCATTTATGGTACTCGGACTTGAAAAATCAATCGAAATATCCCAAAAGAATCCCAACCTGAAAGTCTATTTTATTTACGCCGGCGAAGATGGTGAAAACCGGATTTATTTCAGTCCGAGTTTTAAAGAGCACCTGATTCCGTAATTTTTGAGGGAAACGGATTAATTCACTCGGAAACTTTTGCAATTTTCATACTTGTGAAATCGATCTTCTTAACTGCACTTTCCCTTTCAAGCCGGTCGGTTGTTTGTGCGCAGTAAATGCCCCTGCTTGTCAAATGTTTGTTTCCGCTAATGTGCGTATTGGGGAATTTCCCGCCACGTTTTAGCAGCATCTGCGTTGCAAGTCCTAAAAATGCAATTGAAATCAGTGCAATGGAAAGTAATATAACTATTAAAAAACTCATAACTCTTATTCAACTAAATGAACCACAAATTTAGTGGTTTATTCTGGAAAATTTTCTGAAAGAGTACTATTTTTAACAAATCTGACACAAATTTATCCTGATTTTTGTAATTTTATGAAAATTTTCAAAAATCAATTATCATGCAAAAACATATCAGCATCGTTGCGGCTCTGCATATAGGAGTGAATGTACTGTGCATATTTTTAGGCATACTCATGTTTATCGTTTTCCATGTTTTGGGAAATTTTGTGGATGAACCGGAAGCACAATTCATTCTGCCCCTGATTGCAAAAATATTTTTAGGTTTCTTCGTCCTGATTGGCTTACCGGGCATAATTGCCGGAATAGGTTTGTTCAGGCGAAAAGAGTGGGCGCGGATTCTTGCTCTTGTGATTTCGGTCATTGCGCTGGTTAATTTTCCATTTGGAACGGCGCTTGGCGTCTATTCCATCTGGGCATTGACACAACCGGAAATAATCAAAGAATTTGGAGAGAAGATATGATTCAGCATGAAATTAAAGTTACCGGCAAGGTTCAGGGAGTGGGGTTTCGCTTTTTTGCAGAACACCATGCGAAATTGCTCAATATTAAAGGGTGGGTGAAAAACACCCGCGACGGCGGAGTGCTTGCAGTGGCTCAGGGAGATTCCGAAAACATGAAACTGTTTTTGAAAAAACTGAAAGTTGGTCCGCCACTTTCCAATGTTGACAGATTAGATGTGTTTGAAACCGATATTTTAGACAAATTCAACGATTTCGAAATCAGGTACTGATTTATAACGAATACTAAAACCAGCATAGCAATAATTTCATAACCAGGGAATTACAAACTAAAACTATTTGTTAATACAGAACAGAAAATTCGATGAAAAATTACCACCTCACGCCATCCCAATTTCGGGAAGAAGGCAAAAAAGTAATCGACTGGATAGCCGATTATTACGAAAATATTGAGAAATATCCGGTTCTTTCTCAGGTTAAGCCCGGACAAATATTGTCGCAACTTCCGCAAAACGCACCCGGAAGAGGGGAATCCGTGGAGTCTGTGATGAGTGACCTTGATAAAATCATTATGCCGGGAATCACCCATTGGCAATCGCCTTCATTTTTCGGCTATTTCCCGAGCAACACGTCATTTCCGTCAATTTTAGGCGATCTCATTTCATCCGGATTAGGAGTTCAGGGGATGATCTGGGCAACAAGTCCGGCAGCCACGGAACTGGAAACCCGGATGCTCGACTGGTTAGCAGAGATGTTGGGCATGCCCGAAAAATTCAAATCCACTTCCACCGGCGGCGGCGTCATTCAGGATACCGCTTCCACTTCGGCTCTGACGGCGGTTATTGCAGCGCGCGAGCGCACCACAAAATTTGAATCGAACAAAACCGGCGTCAGACAAAAGCTGGTTGCTTACGTCTCGTCACAAACCCATTCATCCCTTGAGAAAGCAATTAAAATAGCCGGTATCGGCAGCGAAAATCTCAGGATAATTGGTACAGACCAACAGTTTGCCATGCGCCCCGAATTGTTAGAAAAACAAATTCAAAAAGACAAAGCAAACGGGCTGACACCTTTTTTCGTCTGTGTAACAATCGGTTCCACATCATCAAATGCGGTTGACCCGATCCGGGAAATCGGAAAAATTTGCAAAAAGGAAAATTGCTGGATGCATGTTGATGCGGCAATGTCGGGAACAGCAATGCTCTGCCCCGAATTCAGGCATTGGAGTGAAGGCGTGGAGCTTGCCGACAGCTACACTTTCAATCCGCATAAATGGATGTTCACCAATTTCGATTGTGATGTTTTTTGGGTTGCAAATCGTGCCGAACTAACCAACACTTTTTCCATCATGCCCGAATATCTGCGCAACAAGGCAACCGAATCCGGCGAAGTGTTCGATTACCGCGACTGGCATATTCAGCTTGGAAGAAGATTTCGCTCGCTGAAACTATGGTTTGTAATCCGGCATTACGGAGTGGAAGGTTTGCGGTTTCACATCAGAAAACATGTTCAAATGGCACAGCAATTTGCCATTTGGGTGAAGGAATCCAAAAACTTTGAACTGCTATTGGAGCCGCCTTTTAATTTAGTTTGCTTCAGACTAAAAGCTGATGATGAGGCAAATATGAAGCTGATGAATTCGATAAATGAAACGGGCAAAGCTTTTTTCACCCACACAAAATTAAACGATCGGGTTGTTTTGCGGATGAGTATCGGACAAACGCACACGGAAGAAAAACATGTGAGCGAAATGTGGAATTTGCTTCAAAAATATGCTACTGAATTAATTGGTTCGGAATAAAAATTCTCTTTTCCCCCAATTATTTGTATTTTTGAGAGAATCAAAAGGAAAAGGATTGCCGTGAAAAGATTTTTATTCATATTTCTGCTCAATTCATCATTAGCAGGTTTTGCTCAGGAAATGCTGATGCCGGCAATGCCTGAGCAGGATTCGTCCATGATTGCCACCGAACGGATGCTGATGTACAATCAGCTGCTGATGGGAACAGTTCCTTCCGGCGAGTGGATGCAACCTTTGCCGCTGATTAAAATGAATTTTGCCGAAGAAGCATTAAAATTCAGAAGTTTCAACTTTATTGAAAATTATGCAGACATGCGGACGTTCGGAAGATTAAATTTCGGAATGCCCGGCGCCTTGTCTCATCCGCTTTTGCTGAATACCAATATACTAAGCGGTTCCGAATACCGGATTAACAACCGTTTCATGCTTGGTGGCTACAGTTTTGAAGGGCGTTCGCCCTTCACTGCACCATTTCCAAATCAGGGACTGAATAATTAC
>JACDJB010001237.1_pt1 | contig 21409 bp, 16 predicted proteins | sample 7454121 | NCBI WGS metagenome assembly JACDJB01 (sample SAMN14253290, study PRJNA609438) | sludge metagenome | isolation source: sludge after 25d culture with pyrite | collected 2018-12-20
AGGGTCATTCCTGATTGACCTGCTCTCCCCTGATGCCACAGAGGGTCTTACTTTAGCAACAGGTTATGTGCCCAATGGCCTGTTAGAGGAGATTGAGTTCGAATTTGATGAGTACAAAGGAACCAAAAATGATGATATTCGTGGATATACCGTTTTCTTTAAAGGTAATTTCTATGGAGTACCGGTAACCCTAAAGAGCGATGAGGAGCTGGAAATTGAGGTAGAATTTAACGACCACAATCGCAGGACCCTTAACGGTGAGGACCTGAAGCTAATTCTGGAACTGAACTTCCAGACCATTGTTGACCATTTTCTGGCTCTCGACATCTCCAAACTTATTATGGAAGAGGATGGCTCAATACTTATTGATTCCAAAGTTAACAACGGAAATCAGCAGTTTGCCAAAGACTTTATGAAAGCGCTTGAAAAATCGTTCGATCTGGATGATGACGACGATGATGATGATTAACTCCTGGCTTGTCAACTAACAGCCGATATTAATAATGGCTAAAAGCACCTTGCAATTTGTGGGGTGCTTTTTTTAATATCTCCCGTTACTTTGTCCCGGTGTGTGCTTCCGGCTGCCACCGGAGGCTCTGCGGCCTAAACAGTTGCCTGACAAGGGCAGTTTATCATAAAGTACGGGCTATTTTAAAATAATTCAATCAATATTAAAAAAAAAGTAGTCCAACTAAAGGTTATATTTGAACGTGATTCACAATATAATTTATTCAATCATTATGATAAAACATGCCCTCTTTTTTTTGTTGTTTTTTATTTGCTGGAACTCTATTCACGCTATTCATGTAATCCCATATCCCAATAGCGTAAATGAAACCGGCGATTTCTTCCTGTTTACCCCCGAAACCCGGTGGGTAGTTGAAAATGATGAGCAGGCACAGTTGCTTACGTATTTGCTGGAGCGGTTCAGGGTAGCAGCCGATTTCAGATTTAGGGTAAGTCGCGATAACAGGATTAAGGACAACCTGATTGTTTTTAAAACCAATAGTTCACTTGGCCAGGAGGCTTATCTTCTCAAAGCAAAGCCCGGTAGTATCACTATTGAAGCCTCTGTTAACGCGGGATTCTATTATGCATTGCAAACTCTTATGCAATTGTTGCCGCCACAGATTTTCAGTGCATCACGGGCGATGGATACACAGTGGCGTGTGCCGGGTGTAGAAATCGAGGATGCACCGCGGTTCGGTTATCGTGGTTATATGTTGGATGTGTCGCGTCATTTTCTGCCAAAAGATGATGTGCTGAAGATTATTGACGATCTGGCACTGCACAAAATCAACTATCTGCACCTGCATTTGGTGGATGACAACGGGTGGCGCCTGGAAATTAAGAAATATCCGCAACTTACTGATGTGGGTGCATGGCGACCCTCCCGTGAGGCGCTTTTCCCTGCTGCTATTAATACCATCGACGGCGAGCCTACGCCCGTAGGAGGTTATTACACTCAGGAAGATATCCGGGAGATGGTGGCCTATGCCCGGGAGCGTTTTATAGAGATAATTCCCGAGATAGAGATGCCTGCACACACTGTCTCTTCTTTGGCTGCCTTTCCCAATCTGGCCTGTCCCGTGGTGGATGAATTTATTGGCGTGGTGCCCGGAGCCGGCGGAAGTTGATCGTCGGTGATTTATTGCGCGGGAAACGATGAAGTATTCTCCTTTTTGGAAGATGTGATGGATGAGGTCGTTGAACTTTTTCCATCGGAATATATCCATGTTGGTGGCGACGAGGCCCGTAAAGATTACTGGAAAAAGTGCCCTCTTTGCCAGAAAAGAATTAAGGAAGAGGGATTAAAAGATGAAGATGCCCTGGAGGGTTGGTTTATAAGACGCATGGCCGACTATCTCAAAACCAAAGGTAAAAAGGTGATGGGCTGGGATGAGCTTACCAACAATGAAATGCCCGAAGGAGCCACCATAATGGGTTGGCAGGGATTGGGCTACGCCGCCTTTAAAGCGGCCGACCTGGGTCATCCCATCATCTTAACGCCGGCTAGGATACTCTATTTTATCCGTTACCAGGGTCCGCAGTGGTTTGAGCCCTACACCTATTTTGGCAATAACACGCTGTTTGATGTGTATGATTACGAGCCGACCAGCGCCATGAGCGATGGTCAGGCACAACACCTGAAAGGGGTTCAGGCTTGCCTGTGGAGCGAGTTCTCCACGAACCTGGCCGATGCTGAATACCTCACTTTTCCCCGCCTGGCAGCCCATGCTGAGCTGGCCTGGACACAGCCCGACAAGAAGGAATGGCCGCGCTTTTTAAAGAGCCTTGATAACCTGCAGGAGGTTTATAACAATTTGGGTATCATTTACGCCCGTTCCATGTACAATATTTCTCACTCGGTAGCGCCGCTCAACGGACAATTGGAGGTTGAGCTCAGCTGCATTCGACCCGATGTGGAAATCCGTTATACCTTAAATGGCACCGAACCTGTTGCCGATTCTGAATTGTACAGGACGCCCCTGAAGCTTGAGCGCAATGATACACCCCGGGCAGCTACATTTCAAAATGGCAAAAGAGTGGGGGAGGTGCTGAGCCTGAATTGTCGATACAATCTGGCTACCGGCAAAACCGTTACTTCTGACCGTGCAGATTCGTGGCGCATTACCAACGGTCTGTTAGGTAGTGAGAAATTTACCGACGGTGAATTTGTTGATATTTACAATTCTGATGCAGAGTTTGTTATTGATCTGGATGAGGTATCCCCTTTTGAGACCATTTCTCTCAGCCTCTTAAACAATTACGGTATGGCGGTGCATCTGCCTTCTGAAATCCTGATTTCTGTTTCGGAGAATGGTGAAGATTTTAACCCGCTGGCCCAAAGGAGTATTGCTGAGACGGAGAGGTTTTCACGCGGATTGTTTCATAAGATGTGCATGTTTAGCCTGCCTGAAACAAAAGGCAGATACCTGAAAATTAACCTGAAGGGTCCCGGCGTTTGTCCACCGGGGCATGTAAAAAGCGGACAGTTCTCGCGTATGGTTATCGATGAGGTGATTGTGGAGTAGAGCAGCGCAATAAAAATCAGGTAATCCCGACACTCTTTTTTGACTTTATCCTTTTAAATCATTAACTTAATGGGTTGTCAATTCATTTAATAACCCCAAAAAGCATATCAGTCATGGCAAAAGGAAAAGAGCACATCATTGGGATTCGTATTCAGGACCGCCTCAAAGAGGCCGGGCATGTTCAGGAAATCCTGACCCGCTACGGCTGTTCCATCACCACCCGTTTGGGATTGCACGAGGCCGGAGATAGCAATTGCAGTTCCGCGGGCTTGATCCTGCTTCAGCTTATCCCCGACAACCAAGAGGTACAACCGCTGCTTAAGGCATTGGGGGAGGTGAAGGGCATTACGGTAAAAGAGATGGAGATTTGAGTTTCAGACCTTTTCGGATGACTTGCCAGGGGGCAACTCAGCAGTTGAATCATCCAATTAACCGCCAGCCGGACGTCATCCAATGAGTTTTTTTCGGCACCGCTCCACTCATCGGATGAGCCCGCCTTTTTCGGCAGGCTGATGAGGGAACTGTTGTGTCTTTCGGCACCAACTCACCCGATGAGTTTCGGCACCAACTCATCCGATGAGTTTCGGCACCAACTCATCCGATGAGTTTCGGCTCCACCTCATCCGATGAGTTGAGCAGCCTCCCTATCCATCAGCCAAAGGCTTCTATCCCTGTTTACCAGCGAAGCAGGGTAGGTTTGGAATGATCCTTTTTGATGAATTATTTCCGCGACCTTTGGAGCTTTCTCTTTGCCGGTCACTAAAAAAATGATCTCCCGGGCGTTATTAATAACCTTTCCGGTGAGTGTCACTCTTTTTTGCCCTGAGGTGGGGTGGGTGGCCACTTCGCAGAGATTTTCCGAGTTCCATAGTCCTATTTTGTTTGGGAAGATGGATGCCGTATGTCCGTCATCACCCATGCCCAGAATCATCAAATCAAATACAGGGACCCCATTGCTTTCAGGCAGTTGGTCATTAAGGACTTTTATATAGTTATCGCGGGCTTCAACAGGAGGCAGCTCTCCTTTTATTCTGAAGATATTCTCATGAGGCACAGGCACATGATCGAACAGATGTTGCCGGGTCATGTGGTAATTGCTCTCTTCGTGACCGGGCGGTACACAACGTTCGTCCCCCCAGAAAAAACGTAATTTGTGCCAGTCAAGGGCATCATTGTACTCCTTACTCAGCAGGTCGAATATAACTTTTGGTGTGCTCCCTCCAGAGAGGGCAATGTTCAGATGTTCGTTTTGCTGAACTTTTTGCACCAGATAATCCCCGAAAAATCGGGCTAGTGCCTCTTTGTTGTCAAATATTTTTGTTTTCATTTTTTATATACTGTCTGTTTGTCTGCAGGTTAGGTTATTGTATCTCGTGAGTCGTACAATTTGTGCCTCTCTACGAAAGTGCCGCTCCTATGGAGCTCTTCATGGATTTACTCTTTCTACCATAATATCGCTCTGCTGGAGCTATTCCAACATCGTGGTACCAAAAAGGAGACCCCGCTGGAACCCTAGTGTCATGTCAAACAAGAACTGTCCAATCCTGTGCTCACCCCTCCCTGCCTGACGGCAGACAGGTAACTCCCCCAAGGGGGAGAACTCTTCCCGCGTGCAGATATATTAAGCGACAAATTATGCTTGAATTGACACTAGGTAATAAGGTCGGGTTTATGTCTTTTCTGGCATCCTTTCCCCGTTTCACCATCTCACCACGCGAGACTATCCCTTCTCTCTCCATCGGAGAACTTCCCGAAATAAAACCGGGACAAGTCGTCCTGCCATTACGGGAGGGCCGGGGTGAGGCTTCCCTCTACAACTCGCAATAATCTCCGTTGCTTAAATTTTTGCAGGGATAACGCCACAAATGTTCACCTTCTATGAGGTCATCGCATATATCGGGGCCCCATGAACCTGCCGGGTAGCCATGTACTCTAGTCTCCGGATGTTCTTCCCAGGCTTTGAGTATGGGGTCGATAAATGTCCAGGCTGCTTCCACTGCGTCGCCCCGTGAGTAGAGGGTGGGATCGCCCAGCATGCAATCCAGCAGGAGGCGTTCGTAGGCACTGGGCAGGTAGGAGCCCTTCAGGTCGGAATAGTGAAAATCCATGTTTACATCCTGCACCCTAAAACCTGCACCGGGCACCTTCATACCAAATTTAAGAAGGATGCCTTCATCGGGCTGTATCCTTATTACCAGTTGGTTGTATTGCCCTGTAATGGCTCTGTCGTGTGCAAACAGGTGATGGGGAGTTGGTCTGAAGTGGATCACAATTTCGGTGACACGGGTAGGCAGCATCTTACCCGTACGGATGTAGAAGGGAACACCCGCCCAGCGCCAGTTGTCGATGTAAAATTTAACTGCAGCAAAGGTTTCGGTGCGCGACTTGGGGTCCACGCCCTTTTCCTGCCGGTAGCCCTTTATCTTTTCTCCCCGGATGGTCGATTCGATATATTGACCTCTCATCACAAATTCCTCCACTTTCTCTTTAGGGATGGGACGAAGTGAGTGCAGCACCTTCACTATTTCATTTCGGATGTTTTCGGCATCTATAAGTGCGGGGGGTTCCATGGCCACCAGACTGGTGAGCAGCAACAGGTGATTTTGCACCATGTCGCGCATGGCTCCCGACTCTTCATAATAGCTTCCGCGCGTGCCCACGCCAAAGTTTTCGCAGGATGTGATCTCCACGTGATGAATGTAATTCCGGTTCCAGAGGGGTTCAAAAAAACCGTTGGAAAAGCGGGTCACCAGCAGGTTTTGCACCGTTTCTTTGCCCAGGTAGTGGTCGATGCGGTAAATTTGCTCTTCCCCGAAGTGTTTAAGCAATTGCCGGTTGAGCTCCTGAGCACTTGCCAGGTCGCGTCCAAAAGGCTTTTCTACAATCAGGCGACTGAACCCGCCTGTTTGGTCATTTAGTCCTTGTTGTGCCAGCGATTTTGCCGCTGTGGCATACACGCTGGGTGGTGTGGCAAGGTAAAAGATAAAGTTGTGGCCGGTTTTAAGTCTCTTGTTCAGCTCTTCCAGCTTCGTTTTTAGCCCTTTATATTCTTCGGGTTCTTTGGTGTTAAAATCGTAATAGTAGAGTTGCGATGCAAAGGCCTTGATATTATTGTCCTTTTTTGAGGCAAACTCACGGATGCCCTGGCTCATCTTTTCCCGGAAATCTTCATCCGAGAGCCTGGTCCGGCCAACGCCAAGTACGGCAAATTTTTCGGGTAGCAGGTTCTGTTCCTGCAAGTCGGCCAGGGCCGGTATTAATTTTCGATAGGCCAAATCGCCTGAAGCCCCGAATATTACGAGGATGTGATTTTGTGGTTTCTTCATTCGTAGATAATTTATTCTTTGCTGCCCCAAAATAAAAACAAAAACCCTGAACATTTCGACAATTCCGCTCTTCGGTTATGCTCAGGATAGCACGCCGCCTTGTACACCGCTTCGCTCAAAGCATCGCTCTGAACTCTGAACGCGGAACCCAAAACTCACAACCCTTTTTCCTGTGTTCGTTTAAAATAATGTGGTGAGTCGCCCCATTGGTTGCTCCCCAGTCTTCGTCCGGCCAGTGAGAGACGGAGGGAGAGACAATCTGAGCACTCGTCAGCCTCTTCATCAATGTTTGGTTTGTTGTTATACAACAGATAGCTTTTGCGAAAGTTCGAAGGTGTGATGTTTGGCATAATGATGTTGGCACCGGCCCTCAGTGCTTTTTCGCGTCCCAGGGGGTCGATGGTTTGCATGGCGGTGGTGGCTGCTATGTTGATTTCGGGCATCATCAATCGCAATAATGCGATCATGTTAAGGGCCGTCAAAAAACGTTCCTGTAGCGGCCACAGTTCAGTTTTGTGGGTGAAGAGTGGTGTCTCCTGGTGTTCAATGTAAGGACCCATCCCCACCATATCGATATCGAACTGTTTCATAAACAGAAGGTCGTCGGCCAGATGTAATGCACTTTGTCCCGGCAGTCCAATCATCACACCCGTTCCGGTTTGGTAACCAATGCTTTGTAAGTCTTTCAAACATTGGATCCGTTTCCCGAAGTTGTGGGCCTCGTTGTGCGGGTGCAATTGCCCGTACAGTTCCTTGTTGGAGGTCTCGATTCGCAGCAGATAACGATGAGCTCCGCTATTGAACCAACGTTGGTAGGTGTCGCGGCTCTGCTCGCCTACTGATAGTGTGATGCCCAGTTCACCTCTGGTTATCTGCCTGATGTCACGGAGAATATGGTCTATCTTATTGGCAAAAGCAGGGTTGCAGCGTTCGCCCGACTGAAGCACAAGTGAACCATAGTCGTGATTCCAGGCATAGCGGGCTGCCTCAACTATGGCATCGTGTGAAAGTTCATAACGCTCTACATTTTTGTTGCTTTTACGGATACCGCAATAGAGGCAATCTTTGGTGCAGATATTGGAAAATTCCACCAGCCCACGGTAAAAGACCTGATCTCCCCGGTGGGCTAACAGGCAATCTTCGGCCCGTGCAAGAAGGGCTTCTTGTCCGTTTCCGCGCAGCATTAACAGCGTGGCCAGCTCATCGCGCATCCACAAGGGTTTGTTTATCAACTGTAGGATTTCGTTCTTCACTATTTGCATTGCTTTGAAGAGGTAAAAATAGCAAAAAAGAGGGAAAGGGCGCAACCCTATGGCTTTTAATAGTTGCAGGGCAGGTGGTTCATGAAATGAACGTAGGGAAAATTCGTGAGTTTTCCCTACGAGCCGCACCGCTGGTGCTACCATAATGCCGCACCGCTGGTGCTATTTCTGTCTTCTGTCTTCCCTGCCTTCCCTGCGGTCGGCAGGCAGGTGTCTCCCCTTTTCCAAATCCATGATAAAACTCAAATAATCATTCCCAAACAAACCCTATATTTGAGAAGAAATCTGATAGGTCCAATATTCCTTAATTCTTAATCCTTAATTCTTAATCTCTAATCCTTTTTTCAATAGAATGCTTAACCAATCGTTGATTTCGCCTAAAAGTATCGTGGTGGTTGGTGGTTCTGAAAACACAACCAAGCCCGGCGGCAAATTGCTGGAAAATATAATTCAGGGTGGCTTTAAAGGTGACTTATTTGTTTTGAATCCCGGACGGGATCGGGTACAGGGTATCACATCCTTTGCCTCGGTAGATGATTTGCCGGGAGCGGTTGACCTGGCTTTTCTGGCCATTCCTGCCAATCAATGTGCAGAGGTTGTATCTCAACTGGGTGAGAAAAAGGGAACACGTGCTTTTATTGTAATATCTGCCGGATTTAGTGAAGAGGGAGAGGAGGGTGCCAGACTCGAAAAGGTATTGCTTCAGACTGTTGAAAATTTGGGCGGCACCTTAATTGGCCCTAACTGTATCGGCATGATAACGCCATTCTACAATGGTGTTTTTACAGCCCCGGTGCCCAAGCTTGATCCTGCAGGCTGCGATTTCGTGTCGGGTTCGGGTGCCACTGCAGTATTCATTCTTGAGTCGGCGCTGCCCAAGGGTTTGACTTTTTCGTCGCTCATATCGGTGGGCAACAGCGCCCAGACAGGTATCGAGGAGGTTCTGGAGCACTGGGATTCGACCTTTGAAGCAGATAAAAGTTCGCGCATAAAGCTCATCTATGTAGAGAACATAAAAAACCCTGATAAGCTTTTAATGCATGCCACCTCACTCATTCGCAAGGGATGCCGCATAGCTGCCATAAAATCGGGGGTGACCGATGCCGGCAAACGTGCTACCTCTTCGCACACAGGTGCGTTGGCCAGCTCCGATTCAGCGGTAGAGGCCCTCTTCCGAAAAGCCGGCATTGTAAGATGCTTTGGACGCGAGGAACTTACCACGGTAGCTTCGGTGTTAATGTACAAACAACTTACCGGTAAAAACCTGGTCATCATCACCCAGGCCGGAGGCCCCGGCGTGATGCTTACCGATGCACTGTCGGTTGGAGGTCTTAATATTCCCAACATAGAAGGAGAGGCTCGCGACGATCTGTTGTCGATGCTGAATCCGGGCGCTTCAGCTTCCAATCCCATTGACATTCTGGCCACAGGCACCCCCGACCAACTGGGGCGGGTGATTGAATATTGTGATACCCGGATGGATGATATTCAGGGGATTATAGTTATTTTTGGCAGCACCGGACTCACCCGGTTATTTGAGGCCTACGCGATGATCCACGATAAGATGATCCGGTGCAGCAAACCGGTTTTTCCCATACTCCCCTCTACCAGTACAGCCTATCAGGAGGTGGACCTTTTTCTTTCAAAGGGACACATCAATTTCCCCGACGAAGTGGCTTTGGGGCGGGCGCTCACCAGCGTTTATAACACACCTCCACCGGCCGGGGACAGCATATTTACCGAAGGTGTAGATATTCCCGGCATGAGAAGGATTATTGAGGGTTGTACCAATGGATTTCAGGAACCCGGGGTGATTAATCAACTGTTGAGAAGTGCCGGTATCCCTGTCATCGAGGAAGCGACCGCAGCTTCTCGCGAACAGCTCCTGGAGGCGGCCCGTTCCATCGGTTATCCGGTGGCGATGAAGGCCATCGGACCGGTTCATAAATCGGATGTAGGTGGCGTGACACTCAATATTAAATCGGATGTACACCTGGTGGCTGAATTTAAAAGAATGCATAAGATAGAGGGCGTTGATTCGGTATTGGTGCAAAAGATGCAGCAAGGCACCGAGTTATTTATCGGCGCCAAATATGAGCCCCGGTTTGGGCATGTGATACTCTGCGGATTGGGGGGGATTTTTGTTGAGGTGCTGGGCGATGTGTCAAGTGGTTTGGCTCCACTTACCATTGCCGAAGCCCGTTCCATGATACACAGCCTGCGGAGTTATCCGGTAGTCAGGGGAATGCGTGGGCAGGAGGGTGTTAATGAGGAGTTGTTTGCCGAAATTATTGTGCGTCTTTCCACACTTCTGCGGTATGCCACCGAGATTAAGGAGCTGGATTTAAACCCGCTTATAGGAAATAAGGAGGCGATACGGGTGGTGGATGCACGAGTGCTCATCCAACGCTAACGTATCGAAGATAGGGCCACGCGGGTAATTGACAGGCGAAAAATTGCATAAAAGTATTTTTAGGATTTTGAAATATATGAATTTAACCGTGTAGAGATGCACAATTGTACGCCTCTGCCTTAAAAAAGAAGAAATGAAAAAAACAGCAATTTTTTATGGTCCTCCCAAGGGCAGTGTGGCTAAAGTAGCAGGCATCGTAGCTGAAGCCTTTGCGCCGGAGAAGGTAGATATGATAGAGGTGAAGAGTGCAACTCCCCGGGATGTGGAGCGTTACGACAATATCGTGTTTGGCCTCTCTACCATTGGGAAAGCCAATTGGGATTCGGAGCACGTAGACGATGGCTGGGACCTGTTTTTGACCCAAATAGAAAAGATCGACTGGAGCCACAAAAAGGTGGCCATCTTCAGTCTGGGCGACCAGGTGATGTACTCCCGTCATTTTGTGGATGCCCTGGGATGGATGTACGACCGATTGGTGCCCACCGAAGCCCGGGTGGTTGGATTCTGCAAACCCGAAGGGTATCATTTCACCGAATCTGAAGGGCTCAGGGATGGCCTCTTCCCGGGCCTGCCCATTGATGAGGACAACGAACCTGAAAAGACCCCGGAAAGGGTAAAAAAGTGGGTAGAGAAGCTGAAGAAAGAATTTACAACACCATGACAAACAAAACGTCTCCAACCCCCGTACCGGCTGTTCACATCAGCAGCGCCTTAACAGAGCTGGGCATCAAAAACCCTGGCACGGCCACCATTCGCGAAATAGTAACCCTGGTAAATCTGATAGAGCAGAAGAGCGGGATAAAGTACATTCGTATGGAGATGGGTGTGCCGGGTCTCCCGTCTTCAAAGATTGCCACCCAGGCCGAAATTGAGGCACTCAACAAAGGGGTGGCTTCAACCTATCCCGTTTTGGATGGATTGGGGGAGCTTAAAACAGCAGCCTCTGGTTTTGTGAAGGCTTTTGTCAATCTGGACATCTCACCCCGCTCATGCGTGCCCACCGTAGGAGCCATGCAGGGCAGCTTTATCAATTTCCTGGTATGCGGAAAGCTGTTCCCTGAAAAGGATACCATCCTGTTTATCGATCCGGGCTTTCCTGTGCAGAAGCAGCAGATAAAGGTGTTGGGCTACAAATACGCTTCATTTGATATGTATCATTTCCGGGGCGGGCAATTGCGCCAAAAGATGACCTCCATTCTTGAGCAGGGCAATATTGCTGCCATCATCTACTCCAACCCCAACAATCCTGCATGGATATGTCTCCAGGAGAACGAACTTCAAATAATTGGCGAATTGGCCACCCAATACGATGCGGTGGTCATCGAAGACCTTGCCTATTTTGGAATGGATTTCCGGCACGACATTTCCCACCCCTTTCAGCCTCCCTATCAGGCCAGCGTGGGCAGATACACCAATAATTATGTATTGCTCATCTCCAGCAGTAAGGCATTCAGTTATGCCGGACAAAGGGTGGCTGTAATGTGTATTTCTGATAAGCTTTTTGACCGGTTTTACCCCTATCTTGAGGAGCAGTTAGGAGTGGGAAACTATGGTCAGGCGCTGGTTGGGCGCGTGCTCTATGCGGTGTCGTCGGGAGCCGGTCATTCGGCCCAGTATGCGCTGGCGGCAGTATTTAAGGCGGCAACGGAAGGGCAATATAATTTTTTGGATGAGGTGAAAGAGTATGCCCGGAGAGCAAAAGTGATGAAGCACCTTTTTACCGGAAATAACTTCCGCCTGGTTTATGATTCCGATATGGAGCAACCGCTTGCCGACGGGTTCTATTTCACCCTGTCCTATCCGGGGATGAGTGGTGCCCAACTGCTTGATGAATTGCTTTATTATGGCATCAGTGCCATAACGCTTTCAAATACAGGCAGCAGCATGGAGGGTATTCGTGCCTGCGTGTCGCAAACCGGGATGGAACGAATGGGGGAACTGGAGGCACGGTTGAAACTTTTTTCAGAGCGGCACAGAATATAGAACGTATATAAATAAGGTCTATAACCCTTTAAATAACTATTGCCGCTTGATTGGATTATGTGTTGTTCACCTTGTATTCGGCAAAGAATGACAATCATCATTGGATGAAGTTGTAATTTTTCTGTAAATTCGTGATTATATTCTAATGTAAATATTTTGATGCTATGGCAAGAGCTAGAGGTGCAATAGTGGTGGATATAGATACCTGTAAAGGGTGTTCACTATGTGTGGTGGCTTGTCCCACCGATGTAATTGAACTGGCTGACCAGGTGAATGGTAAAGGCTATCATTATGCTTATATGGCACGGCCCGACGCCTGCACCGGGTGTATGAATTGCGGTGTGGTGTGCCCGGACAGTTGTATTACCGTTTATCGCGTAAAAAGAGTAAAAACGGTTGAACCTCTTGAAGAGGTTCAGCTTTAAAAATGTATAATTGCAATGAGTGAACTCAGGTTAATGAAAGGCAATGAAGCCATTGCCGAAGCAGCCATCCGATGCGGTACCGACGGATACTTTGGGTATCCCATAACCCCTCAGTCTGAAGTTATGGAGACCCTTATGATGCTTCGACCCTGGGAGACTACCGGTATGGTGGTGCTTCAGGCCGAAAGCGAAATTGCTTCCATCAATATGGTATATGGCGGGGCAGGAACCGGTAAGCGTGTTATGACCTCCTCCTCGAGTCCCGGTATCAGTCTTATGCAGGAGGGACTCACCTATCTGGCAGGCGCCGAAGTGCCCTGCCTGGTGGTGAACGTAGTGCGTGGAGGCCCGGGCCTGGGTACTATCCAGCCCGCTCAGTCCGATTATTTTCAGGCAGTTAAAGGTGGCGGACATGGCGATTACAAATTGATAGTTTTGGCGCCGGCTTCGGTGCAGGAGATGGCCGACTTTGTTGAGCTGGCCTTCGACCTGGCTTTTAAATACCGCAATCCGGCCATGATACTTTCCGACGGTATGATAGGTCAGATGATGGAAAAGGTGGAGCTGAAAGATTTTAAGCCCCGCTGGACCACCGAAGAAATTGAACGCCTCAATCCCTGGGCAACCATCGGTAAGCCTCCAACACGCGAGCGCAACATCATTACTTCCGTGCAGTTAGACCCGGAAGTTCAGCAGGCATTCAACCACCGGCTTCAGTCAAAATACCGGAAGATAGAGGAGGCTGAGGTGCGATATGAAACCATCAATACCGATGACGCTGATTATCTGATTGTGGCCTATGGCAGCAGTGCACGTATATCACAGGCTGCAATTGAAATGTTGCGTCAAAAAGGAGTGAAGATCGGGCTTCTTCGCCCCATCACACTCTACCCGTTTCCGCAAAAGGAGCTGAATGAAATGGCAGACCGGTTGAAGGGCATCCTCTCGGTGGAGATGAGTGCCGGACAGATGGTCGAGGACGTTCGTCTGGCCGTTAACGGAAAGGTAAAAGTGGAACATTTTGGACATTTTGGGGGCGTTGTGCATTCGCCTGAGGATGTATTACGGGCTTTTGAACAAAAATTTATGGGAGGTGAATTATGACAGAGACGATGATCAGTGAAATTATAAAACCCGAAAATCTGGTTTACGAAAAGAGCCGGATAATGACAGACAATGTGATGCATTACTGTCCAGGGTGCAGCCACGGCGTGATGCATAAGTTGATAGCCGAGGTGATAGAGGAGATGGACATTCAGGAGCAAACCATTGGGGTGGCGCCGGTGGGCTGTTCGGTGCTGGCCTACAACTATCTGCATATCGACTGGCAGGAGGCCGCACACGGTCGGGCACCTGCACTGGCTACAGCCATCAGTCGGCTGTGGCCCGAAAAATATGTATTTGCTTACCAGGGCGACGGTGACCTGGCTGCTATTGGCACGGCTGAAACCATACATGCCTGTAACCGTGGAGAAAATATCGTGATGATATTTATTAACAACGGTATTTACGGAATGACCGGCGGACAAATGGCGCCCACCACGCTGGAAGGCATGAAGTCTTCAACCTGCCCCTTTGGACGCGAGCCTGCACAGGATGGTAACCCGCTGAAGATTACCGAGCTGCTGGCTCAATTGCCCGGCACCACCTATGTAACCCGCCAGGCCGTGCATACACCTGCCGCAGTGCGCCGAACCAAAAAAGCGCTCCTTAAGGCGTTTAACAATCAAAACCAGAGAAAGGGAACCTCCCTCATTGAGGTGGTTTCTACCTGCAGTTCGGGTTGGAAAATGACACCGGTCGAAGCCAATGACTGGATGGCAGAGAATATGTTTCCGTTTTATCCCCTGGGGGATTTGAAAGGATAAAGAGGCAGCCTCTCCCAGCCCCTCCGTAGGAGGGGAGAAGCCTGCCTGCCGACAGGCAGGGGAATAGCCTGCGGTAACGGGTAGAGATGCACAATTTGTGCGTCTTAGATGGAAAGTTGCCGGAATAATAGAGGGTTGCCTGCCGGCCTACAGGTAGGTAGATAGGCAGGGAATAAGGAATGATGTAACAATGCCTGACTGCCGCAGGTGGGGAATAATCGGAAGCGCCCTGTCCTTTCATCATCCGCAGGGCGGCTCAAGAGCGGTAGATGATGTATGATGATGATAATAAACGAGCCGCAGAGAGGCGACAGAGAGAACTAACAAAATAGAAAAGATAAATAAACAATCACACAGGAAGATAAATAGACCTGAGACTTTGGTCATTACGAGGTTTCGGCTTCGTTCAACGCCCAGCTCCGGTCTTCACTCTTCTAACTAATTTTAGACGCATGAAGGAAGAAATTATCATAGCCGGCTTTGGGGGACAGGGTGTTCTCTCCATGGGTAAAATCTTAGCCTATTCGGGTGTTATGCAAGGACAGGAAGTTTCCTGGATGCCCTCTTACGGACCCGAAATGCGTGGAGGAACGGCCAATGTAACAGTTATCCTAAGCGATAACCGCATCAGCTCGCCCATTCTTTACAAGTACGATACGGCCATTATTCTCAACCAGCAGTCCCTGGATAAATTCGAGAAGAATGTTAAGCCGGGAGGATTGCTTCTGTACGACGGCAATGGCATCAGCCGTCATCCCGAGCGCACCGACATCGACATCTACCGGGTGGATGCCGCCGAAGAGTCGGCCAAAATGAGGTCGCCCCGCATCTTTAATATGATTGTATTAGGGGCTTATATGAAGCTGAAGCCGGTTGTAACCCTGGAAAATGTGATTCAGGGCATTAAAAAATCACTCCCCGAGAGACATCACCACCTTTTGCCTCTCAACGAAAAAGCGATACTGCGCGGTATGGAGATCGTGCAGCAGGTAGGGGTGCAGGTGGGGTAGATCTGTTAATAAGGTTTGGGGTTTATCATTCCTGTAATTCTACTGAGGTGGAAAAAATAATAATAGGGTTCTCACTTTAAATCTTATTGATTTATTCTTTTACAGTTGGCCTTGCGCCCATTCATCCAACCTTTAAACCTGACAGGTTTAAAGGTTCTATGGAGTGAATAACAACTAACCGGTTAGTGGTTCCAAACCGCTTACGGGTTAAAACTAAAGTTTTGAGCTCTTTTATCCTCCTCCGTCTTTCGTCTTCCTTCTTCAGTCATCTGTCTTCCCTGCCTGCCGGCGTCATCTGTCTTCCCTGCCTGCCGGCAGGCAGGCGTCTTCTCATTTCTCACGTTGAGCTCCCCCCTTTCACACCCTTTCACCACTCTGTGGCTTAATCCATTTCTAATTAGGGGCTGCTGTTTAAGACTTAGCTTCAGTTCCAAATATTAAAGTTGGCCCCAGGCTTGCGCCTGGGACCTGAAGTACGGACTTCAGCCCCCCGATTCACTCTTAGCTACGCATTCGTGATCGGGGTTATTCAAATTTGCCCCCGGTTAACACCGGGAACATAGGACAACAGTTTTATCCCTTTGTGTAAACAAGTAACAGATTATCGTCCCCGGCAGTTGCCGGGGCCAAACAATTCTAATGCTGCAAGGTGTTTTTGAACTTTTGTTGTATTTTCTTGCACCTGGTTGATTATAAATCGTTATAATTTCACTGTTTTTAGCACTTTAGTGTTTGATCAGCAGCCCCTGATTAACTTGAATCTATTGCTTTTTATCCGCACTGCAGGTAGTTTCTTTCTTCAAACAGGCTCTTTAATCTTTAAAAGTCATAGTTTCATCTTCCTTTAATCCCTCATCATTTTGCGATCCTTAACCCTCTTTTAATTCCCCACTTCTCTTTTCCAGTAAAAAATTATCTAAATCTTATTGTTTGAAAGTGAAAAGTCATATATTTGCATCAAAATATCGCTGTAAGTGAGTGTTCACTTAATAAAAGCTTGTTTTTGGGCAAAATAATTATCAGATGATTTCCCCGACAACAGGGGTTTGAGAAAAATAAATGTTAAAAAGTTTGTTGGTATTGGGAACAACATTTATTTTGCTTTTTCTTTTTGAAAATTGTTCTATTTTCTAATTTTAAACCTTTAATCTATGAAGAAAGTACTTTTAGCACTTTCGTTCCTGATGGTTTTTGGGCTTGGTACCCTACTGGCTCAATCGCGCACCATTACCGGAACAGTTACAGGAAGTGAAGACGGGATGCCCATACCCGGCGTCTCAGTTTTCGTGCAGGGAACCACCGTGGGCACGGTTACACAGCCTGATGGAGCCTACTCCTTAAACGTACCTCAGGATGCCCAGACTCTGGTGTTCTCCTTTGTGGGGATGCAACGGATGGAAGTCCCGATTCAGGGAAGGAGCACCATTAATGTGCAAATGGTGAGTGAAGCCATTGCAATGGATGAAGTGGTGGTAACAGCCCTGGGAATTTCGCGGGAGAAGAAATCTTTGGGATATGCTTCTCAAAATGTGAATGCCGAAGAGCTGACTGCCGCCAATAATGCCAGCCCCATTTCTGCTTTGGCAGGAAAAGTGGCAGGTGTACAAATTTCGGGAACCAACTTTGCCGGTTCCAAAAACGTCTTGATCCGGGGTGCCAGCTCACTTACCGGCAACAATCAGCCTCTGTATGTAGTGGATGGCGTACCTCTTGATAATCAGAACTTTAACACCACCGGTACGCAAACCGGCAGTGGCGGTATCGACTATGGCTCTATGGTGAACGACCTGAGCTCCTACGACATTGCCAGCGTAAACGTACTGAAAGGTAGTGCGGCCTCTGCCCTCTACGGAAGCCGCGGACAGAACGGCGTGATTATGATTACCACTAAAAGTGGCAAAAAAGGGAAGAAAGCCTTTAGTGTGGAGTTAAATACAGGTGTTACTTTCGAGCAGGTATCGCTGTTGCCCGATCTGCAAAAAAAATATGGCGGTGGTTCGGATTTTGACCAAGTGGTATTGGATGGAAAAACCTATACAGCCGTGCAGTATGATGTTGATGAGAGTTGGGGCCCCAGGTACGAAGGACAGCAAGTGCTGCATTGGTGGGGCATTTACGACTGGGAACAGGGTATCACCAGCACCCCTCAAACAGGCGAATGGAAAACACCCGACAACGATGTGGAAGATTTTTTCGAAACAGGTATCAGTTATCAAAATTCAGTATCGGTAACCTCTTCGGGTGAAAATTCTGCTCTACGCATTGGCTACGCCAATGTTAATCAAAGCGGTACCGTACCCAGGTCCACACAAAATAAGCATACCTTTAATATAAATGGATCGGCAAATCTGTTTGACGATATAGTTGAAGTAAATGCAAATGCAACTTATGTGAATACAGCAACACATGGACGCCCTATTTACGGATATGACGACAACTCTGTGTTCCAGAAGTTTTTTCAGTGGGGACAACGACAGGTGGATTTTGGGAAATTGAAAGATTATAAGAATCCCGATGGCACACAGCGTACCTGGAACAGAATTTCCGCTACCAATCCTGCTCCGGCCTATAGTGATAACCCCTATTGGATCTTGAACGAGAACTACTCGGATGATGATCGTGATCGTATATACGGGACTACCGGTTTGAAAATTAATGTAACCGATTATCTGAGCGCCCAGGGAAACATCTATCTCGATACTTACACCTTCAATACCAGGGAGAGAACTGCCATTGGTTCTCAGTCTTTGTCTTCGTTTGCTATCAGTACCCGGCAATTTACCGAGGTCAACTATGAAGGCAAGATCAACTTCAACAAAACATTCAACAACTATAGCGTGCAGGGAACACTGGGCGCCAATAAAAGGGTCTCCGACTATTCGAGAGTTACAGGAGAGACCGACGGTGGCCTTGCTGTAGCAGGTTTATGGAATATCAACAATTCCAATAATATGCCCGTTGAAGAGAATTATGATGAGAGACGTATTGTGAACAGTTGGTTCGCTACGGCCAGCCTGGGGTATAAAAATCTGGCTTATTTGGACCTGGCTGCCCGCAAAGATTATGACTCCACTTTGCCCGATGGCGACAACAGCTACTTTTATCCGGCGGCGTCTGTCAGCTTTATTGCATCAGAGTTGCTTGATTTAAGCTGGTTAAACTTTGGCAAGATACGATTCAATGTTGCCCAAACCGGTAACGGAACCGATCCCTACAGGGTTTATCAAACTTATGTGGTGGGTGATGCCTTTAACAATACCCGGCAGTTCACCAACAGCAACAGAATTAACAATACTGGTCTTAAACCTGAGAGTACCACTGAGTTTGAAGTTGGTTTAGAGGCTTCGATGTTTAACAACCGGTTCGGATTCGACCTGAGTTTGTATAAGCGCAACACCACCGACCAGATTGTGCCCATCGAGATAAGTGGTTCCGCCGGCTACACTTCCAAGATAATCAACGCCGGAGAAGTTGAAAATAAGGGAATTGAGTTGCTCCTTAAAGGCACTCCCGTTTCGACGGCTCAATTTACGTGGGACATCAGTGTAAACTTTGCAAAAAACGTAAATGAAGTGCTTTCTCTGACATCAGGACTTGACAAGCTGCAACTGGCCAGCGCTCCCTTTGGCGGTGCCTTGTTGAATGCTTCGATAGGTGATTCATACCAGATGCTGTGGGGATACGACTATGTGTATGACAACAAGGGTAATAAGATAATAGATGAGAACACCGGCTTTTATGCCGCCTCCGACCTTAAACCCATTGGTTCGGTTTTACCCGACTATAATATGGGTATTCGCAATGCTTTGAGATATAAGAATTTTGATTTTAGTGCTTTAATTGATATTCAACAGGGTGGCACCTACTATTCCCTGTCATACATGTGGGGGATGTACTCCGGTATGTTGGAGGGGACTGCGACCTCTACTTCGGGTGGAAACACCATAAGGGAAGATGGTATTATTGTGGAAGGTGTGAAAGGCACACAGAGCGGAGATGGAACCTGGACGGTGACCGGAGAGAATGACATCAGGATAGACGCTGCGGATTATGGTGCCTATCATTATCATGGTACAGGTACCCCAAGTGCCACCAGTTTTTTTGATGCCTCTTATATGAAACTGCGCGAGGTTACCCTGGGTTATACTTTGCCCGATATGGTGGACTTTCTTAAAAAGGTGAGAGTCTCTATGTACGGACAGAACCTCTTTACCTGGAATCTCGATCAGAAAGGTGTGGACCCCGAATCCACCGTAGGCGGAGCTGGAAATATACAGGGAATGGAAGGTGGTCTTATTCCTCCTACCCGTACCTATGGAATGAATATACAGGTTACTTTTTAATCTTTAAAAACGATTAGTATGAAAATAATAAAATATATCGCATTATTGGTTCTGGGAACTCTTCTGGTCACTGCCTGTGAGGTCGATTACGAGGATAATCCCAATGAGCCTCTTGCTGCTCCTACCAGCGGCCTGATGAGCCGGGTGCAAAAGCAATTGATGAACGATACCCGCGACGAGTGGTTTTCCGGCAGGATGTCTCTTCTTTGGGTGCAATACTGGAATCAGGTAAACTATACCGAGGAGGATCGTTTTCTTTACCGTGAAACAGTGAACCGGGCGGGATGGAATGATCTATACGCCAATGCCCGTGACTTGAAGTCCATCATCGATATCAATACCGACCCGGTGTTGAAGATTGATGCAAATACCGTTGCGCCCAACGAAAACCAAATTGCTGCAGCACGCATCATGCTGGCATTTGTGTTTCAACTGGCCACCGATGTATGGGGCGATGTGCCCTACTATTCCTATGGAGTCGATAATCCTGATTTTCAGGCGCTGATGGGAGATAGTGAAGATGAGATGCTCACCCCTAAATATGCCCGTCAGGAAGATATATATAAGGATATCTTAAAAGAGCTGGATGAATCCCAGGCCATGATTATTGAGAGTGCCAACATGATTGACGGCGACAATATTTATGGGGGTAATGCTACTGCATGGAGGAGGTTCGCCAACTCCTTACGTCTGAGGGTGGCCAATCGCATCAAGGGCGTAGAGCCCGTACTGGCCAATCAGCACATTACCGATGCTCTGGCAAAAGGGGTTTTTGAGTCCAATGGCGACAATGCTGCTATTGCTTTTGAGAATTCAGCCTTGAACGGAGCGCCCATGTATCGCGCATTTTATGTGGAGAATCGTACCGACTTTGCGCCTTCCTACTCCTTCGTGGAGTTACTGAAAGGCAATAGAGGCCCCTTTCCGGGGGTGGAAGATCCACGTTTGCCCATTTATGTGGCGCCTAACAGGGATAATCTTTATTATGGTGTCCCCGTTGCTAATAGCAATGCCAAAGTCCGTACTTACAAATGGGAATCCCTGCCGGGCGACCTGGTTCTTTCGTCAACTTACAGTGAGGTTTACATGGAATACTCCGAGGTGTGCTTTATAAGAAGCGAACTTGAGAACTGGAACCAGGATTGGTACCAGAGAGGCGTGGAGGCTTCCATGCGTAAATGGAAAGTAGAAGGGGCAGATATTGCAGCCTATTTAGGTCAACTCCCTGCTGCCAACGAGGAGAATGTGATGACACAAAAGTATCTGGCTCTCTACATGCAACCTTATGAAGCCTGGTCGGATATAAGGCGCACGGGTTATCCTACCACGCTCATCACTCCCGGCGAAACGTATGATGTAACCACTCAGTTTTATAAGGGTGGTGTATTAACCGATACGCTGCAAACATTTTTTTACGATCCTATCGTGCCTCTTACCAAAGCTCCTGCAAGAGTGAAGTACGTGAGAAATGAGGAAAGTGTGAATGAAGCAAATTTGAAGGAAGCCATTACCAATATGGGGGGTAATAATATGGTTACTCCTATGTGGTGGCTGGGAACATACGACTGATTCCGGGTTTTATACTCACTAAAAAAAAGAGCGGTACTCCAAAGGCACCGCTCTTTTTTTATGCATTAGAAGGAAATTTGTTAATAAAGAAGGTTTTTTTTACTAAAAAATCAAAAATATGTAGTTTTAACATCACTTCATTGCAATCTTTTGCATATATTGTACTCTTAAATAA
>JACDJB010001242.1_pt1 | contig 21375 bp, 14 predicted proteins | sample 7454121 | NCBI WGS metagenome assembly JACDJB01 (sample SAMN14253290, study PRJNA609438) | sludge metagenome | isolation source: sludge after 25d culture with pyrite | collected 2018-12-20
AAAATTAAGGTGGTTATAGCGGCGGGGTACCACCTCTTCCCATTCCGAACAGAGAAGTTAAGCCCGCCAGCGCCGATGGTACTGCGTAAAAGTGGGAGAGTAGGCAGCCGCCAAGCTTATTATAAAAGCCCGGAATCAAAAGAATCCGGGCTTTTTTTGTGGAGAGAGCTGCTTATCACTGATAAAATGACTTTCCCCGGAATATTTGGAATCGCAGGTGAGGTTTACTTTCAATTGAGATAGCAGAATTCATCGATTGTGACCATCTTGAAAACTATTGAACCGAGAGGGGATTCGTATCTCTCCTCTACGCTGCAAGCCTAAAACAAAGAGCAACAAAAGTAAGACATACACCACTGCATCACTGAATTTGTAGGATTTGTTGTTTTTATTCTGTCACGGCTGAAAGTCATTTAAATGTCAAAAATGGATATAGGTATATCTTTACTCTACTTCTGTTTGATTTTCTTTCAAAGGGTACAGTTTGTCCGAAACTGGCAGTTTGATATTACAAATTCCGTAGGAGCGTGCATATGTTTATTTTAGAGGAATTTGAGGTGATTTTGTGATACTGAAAAACGAACTTGTGAAAAGTATAATTCAGAGTTCTTTTCTATTTGAAAAGGGCAAACAGATAATGGACGGCACCATTCCTGTTTAATATCGCATTACTATTGACGAACAGGCTACCCGTTTTAACACAAAATCAAGTATTGTTAAACATCTACCTTAAATAATATAAAACTAATTAAAATGTCTGTCGTAAAAAACAAATTTTGTATTTTTCATTTAAAAAGTGAAAAACAGTTAAAATATACCTATCTAAAAAATCTGTTTTTTATATTTTTATTCTCTGAAATGATATTTTTAATAAATAGCCCAATATATTAATATGGAGTAATATTTTATATGATGAAAACAGAAATAAACAGGTACATAGAAGATTTCATGGTATCGTTGATAGCACGTAATCCGGGTGAAAAAGAATTTCATCAGGCGGTGCATGAAGTGGTGGAGAGTCTTGCTTCCTACATTGTTGAAAACCCGCAGCTGCGCAAAATGAAGGTTCTGGAAAGAATTGCCGAACCTGAGCGCGTGGTAATGTTTCGCGTGCCGTGGCTGAACGATCGCGGCGAAGTGGAAATCAATCGTGGTTACAGAATACAAATGAATAGCGCCATCGGTCCTTACAAAGGTGGAATACGTTTCCATTCCAGCGTAAATTTGAGTATTCTTAAATTTCTTGCTTTCGAGCAGACTTTCAAAAATAGCCTTACCACGCTGCCAATGGGCGGCGGAAAGGGAGGCTCGGATTTCAATCCAAAAAATCGTTCAGACGAAGAAGTGATGAAATTCTGCCAAAGTTTTATAAATGAATTGTATCGCCACATTGGCGCTGATACAGATGTTCCTGCCGGAGACATCGGTGTAGGCGGACGTGAAATAGGGTTTATGTACGGACAATACAAACGTTTGCGCAATGAATTTACCGGAACATTTACCGGCAAAGGTCTTGAATGGGGTGGAAGTCCACTGCGTCCCGAAGCAACCGGTTACGGAACATGCTATTTTGCTCAGGCAATGCTCGCCACGCGCAACGACAGTTTCAAAGGCAAAACCGTGGCAATTTCAGGGTCGGGCAATGTGGCTCAATACGCAGCAGAAAAAGTGCTTCAATTAGGCGGAACGCCCGTTACATTTTCCGATTCAAATGGTTACATTTATGATTCACAGGGAATAACCGAAGAAAAGCTGCGGTATATTTTTGAACTCAAAAACATTTACCGCGGACGTATCAGCGAATATGCTGAACGTTATCCTGAAGCAGAATATTTTGACGGGCAAAGGCCCTGGGGCGTGAAATGCGACATAGCCCTTCCCTGTGCAACACAAAACGAATTAGACGGTGAAGATGCCGAAGCATTGGTGCAAAACGGCTGCATCTGCATTGCCGAAGGAGCCAATATGCCCTCTACGCCCGAAGCGGTTGCCGTCTTCCTGAAAAACAGGTTGCTCTTCGCACCGGGCAAAGCCGCCAATGCCGGCGGAGTATCCGTATCGGGACTGGAAATGAGCCAAAACTCAATGCGCATCAGTTGGTCGCCCGAAGAGGTGGACAAAAAACTTCATTCCATTATGACCGACATCCATACCGCATGCGTGCAGTACGGAACCGAGCCGGACGGTTATGTCAACTATGTAAAGGGCGCTAACATTGCAGGCTTTATCAAAGTTGCCAGGGCAATGCTTGCACAGGGAGTAGTTTAAAATGAAAGAATTTATCCGTAACTCGTTAGAGAGTATTGATTATCACAAATTGATGCAGCGGCGAATAAGTCGCATCTTGCTGATATGCAGTTCGTACGACGCCTATATTCTCGAAGAGGACGGACGCCTGGAGGCTTCTATCAATCAGGAGTACCACGATTTGAACCTGACGCATATGCCAATATTTGTACGTGTAAGCACCACTTCCGAAGCATTGGAAGTACTCGCTGAACAAAAAAATATTGACCTTATAATCAGTATGTATAATGTAGGCACACCTGACGTATTTACCTTCGCACGGGAAGTGAAAAAACAGCGTCCGGATTTGCCTGTGGTGCTGCTGACACACTTCACGCGCAATATCGTGCGACACATCCAGGGCGCTGACCGTTCAGGAATTGATCAAATTTTCTGCTGGCACGGTAATACCGACCTCATAATGGCAATCATAAAACTGATTGAAGACAGGATGAATGCCGACAACGATATTCTGAACATGGACGTACAGTGTATTTTACTGGTAGAGGATTCGATACGATACTATTCATCGTATCTGCCTGCTATTTATCGTCTTGTGATGGAACAAAGCAACGAATTTGTCCGTGAGGCGATGGGAGAACAACAACAGGTGGTACGCAAGCGCTCGCGTCCCAAGATATTACTGGCGACCAACTACACCGATGCCGTGGCAGACTATAAAAAATACAAAGCCAATCTGCTGGGTGTCATCTCTGACGTAGGTTTCGTCATCAATCCTCACGACGATCCGAATGACGAAAAATTAGATGCAGGAATTGACCTTTGCCGCCTTATAAAAAAAGAAACTCCGCTGATGCCCTTTCTGATGCAATCCTCGCAGACCTCGGTACGCGCCATAGCGCAGGAACTTGGCGTAGGATTTCTCGAAAAATATTCAGAAACCTTATTGCAGGAACTTGGCGATTACATCAGCGCCGAATTTTTGTTTGGCGATTTTATTTTCCGCAATCCCGCAACCGGCGCAAAAGTTGGGCAGGCGCACAATCTAAAAGAAATGCAGCAACTGATAGAGCACATTCCCGACGAGGTATTACAGTACCATGCAGGGTTTGATCATATTTCCAAGTGGCTGTATGCGCGTGGAATTTTTTCGCTTGCACGCCTTTTCGAGGCTACTCCTTCCAAAAAATTTCCTGACATAAAGCACTTTCGTCATTTTTTGGTTGAAAACATCAACGACTATCGCATGTTGCTCGCACAGGGCGTTGTAGCTTCGTTTTCAGAACAGAATTACAGCGACAGCGTTTGGGTAGCCCGCATCGGCAACGGGTCACTGGGCGGAAAGGGACGCGGACTAGCTTTTATGAACAATATGCTTATGAAGCATAATTTTTACGACAAATATGAGAGTGTGAGAATAATGTTGCCGCGTACGCTGATTATAACCACAGACTGTTTTGAAGAGTTTATGGAAGCGAATGACTTGCGTTACATTATGAATGTTGAGATTTCGGACGAGGAAATTCTTTCGGAATTTGTATCTTCACACCTGCCCGAAAGCCTGTTGCAGAAACTGCGTGTGTTCATACGTTATGCCTCCGGTCCGCTTGCCATTCGATCAAGCTCGAAACTCGAAGATTCACATTATCAGCCTTTTGCCGGAATTTATTCAACCTATATGATACCACAGGCAGAAAATGAAGACCGAACGCTGCGCATGTTGGGGAAAGCTATTAAAAGCGTCTATGCCTCAGTGTTTTACTCATCGGCACGTCAGTACATCACTGCCAGCGGTAATAATCTCTCTGAAGAAAAGATGGCGGTCGTGATACAGGAAGTATGCGGAACGGAAGAACAGGGGCTTTTTTTTCCAACAATTTCGGGTGTGGCGCGTTCACTAAACTTCTATCCCTTGGGTAATGAACGTCCTGAAGATGGAGTTGCCGAGATTGCCGTAGGATTGGGCACCATTGTGGTGAGCGGAGGGCGCGTGCTGCGTTTTTCGCCGCGTTATCCCAAACACACACTGCAACTTTCGACAATCGAACTGACTTTGCGCGATACGCAACGCCAGATGTACGCGCTTGACCTGCGCCCTGAAAAGTTCATGACATCTCTGAATGAAACAGTTAATTTGTTGAAGATGGATGTAAACAAAATCAGAAAGTTCCGCAATATTCGCCATGTGGCTTCCGTGTATAACATGGATAATCAGATAATTACAGACAGTTGTTACGAGGAAGGTCACGTTGTCATCACTTTTGCACGTGTGCTTAAATATGACTTATTCCCTTTGGCGGCGATGCTCTCCGACCTGCTCGAAATGGGTAGAAATGAAATGCGGACCCATGTTGAAATTGAATTTGCGGTTAACCTTGATGTTCCTCGCGGAGCACGACAGGTGTTTAACTTCCTGCAAATACGTCCCATTGTGGAAAGTGAGAACCGTAGTTCGCTCGACTGGTCGAATGTTAACCTCTCGGATGCGCTTCTTTGGGCGCAGAACGCCGTTGGCACAGGCATCATAGAGGGCGTGAGCGATATCGTTTATATCAAACACGATACATTCGACAATACGAAAACCGAACAAATGGTGGAAGAGGTTGACGCCATAAATAATGTGATGAAATCAGAGAAGCGTGGTTATGTACTCATCGGTCCCGGACGCTGGGGTTCGAGTGACAGATTTTTGGGAGTGCCTGTAAAATGGGGGCAGATATCCGAGGCATCGGTGATTGTTGAATGTGGGCTTAAAAATTTTCGTGTTGAGCCAAGCCAGGGTACACATTTCTTTCAAAATCTCATCTCTTTAGAAGTTGGCTACCTGACCATCAATCCATTTACCGGCGATGGCGGACTTGATATGGACACCCTTGCCGCTGCCGAAGCGGTTAGCGACACAAAATATGTTCGTCATGTACGTTTTCCTGAACCGCTTTATATTTTTGTAGATGGACGGAATAACAAGGCGGTTATCAAAGTAAACAATACTTAAATTCTTACTTCTATTCCGTTTGCTTTTAGGTAATTTTTCAGTTCAGAAATGGCGATTTCGTTGTAGTGGAAAATGCTTGCGGCAAGTGCGGCATCAGCTTTTCCGCAGTGGAAAATGTCTGCAAAATGCTGCATCGTTCCAGAACCGCCACTGGCTACAACTGGAACATTTACCGCTTCAGACACGGCGCGGGTAATGCCTGTGGCATAGCCGTCTTTTGTTCCATCGTGCAACATGGAGGTAAGCAAAATTTCGCCGACGCCCAATGCAACGCTTTTTTTTGCCCAGTCAACGGTTTTGATGTCGGTTTTTTCGCGTCCACCGTTCAGGTAAACGTACCAATCACCGTTTTCAAAATTTGTGTCAATGGCAAGGACTATGCACTGGCTGCCGAATTGTTGAGCCAAATCGGTTATCAATTGCGGATTTCGCACGGCAGCCGTATTGACAGATATTTTATCAGCCCCACACTGCAAAAGAAGCGAAACATCTTCAACACTGGCAATCCCCCCGCCAACGGTAAACGGAATATTGATGTGCCGTGCAATACGCGTAACCAATTCCGAGAGCGTTTTCCGCTTTTCGTTGGTTGCCGTGATGTCAAGAAAAACAAGCTCGTCGGCACCCATTGCACTATATGTCGCCGCCAACTCTACCGGGTCACCAACGGTTTTGATATTTATAAAATTGATGCCTTTTACGGTTTTTCCGCCTTTGACATCCAAACAAGGTATGATACGTTTGGTTAATCCCATGATTATTTAACTTTTGATTTCCAGGAAATTTTTGAGTATTTTGTGTCCTGTATCGCCCGATTTTTCGGGGTGAAACTGTGTCGCAAAAAAATTATCCTTTTGCAGTGCGGCGCTGTACGGCAGAATATAATTGGCTGTTGCAATGGTATTTTCGCCGTGTTCTACATAATATCCGTGAACGAAATAAACAAAGGAGTGTTCGTTTATATCTGCAAACAGAGGAGATTTCAGACAGTAAATATCGTTCCAGCCCATTTGCGGAATTTTATGAAATTGAGATTGAAATTTTTTCACCTGTTGCACAAAAATACCCAAACAATCAACGTTTCCTTCTTCCGAACGGAGACACATCAACTGTTGTCCCAAACAAATGCCCAAAACCGGCTGTTTCAACGAAATAATCAGTTTGTCCAACCCGCGTTCCTTCAAGTATGCCATTGCAGTTGATGCTTCGCCTACGCCGGGGAAGATCACTTTATCGGCGTTGCGTATTTCGTCAGGATTATCCGACACCGTTGCTTGTATGCCCAATCGTTCAAGTGCATAAAGTACCGAGCATACGTTTCCAGCATTATATTTTATTATGATTACAGTCATTATTTCCTTTATTCAAGTTGTTTCCTGTTTGGCGGGATCGTGCAGTTATCCAATATCTTCGTCTTTATGTATTTCCTGATTTCCGCTATCGGAAACATGCACTACACCTGTGCTGTTATATCCGCTATATTCCAAAAAAACCTTTTTATCAATACCGGATATGCTCTCTTTGTTCCAATGTATCCTGCTGTGTCACACTTAATAATCCTATTCAATTTTGACACAAAACTACTTCTTGTGTTTTGTTTCCTTGTTTTACAGGATAGACAATGTTTGATTTTTTTTGTTTTCAGTATTAATTTTTTGCTCTAAAGCTGTTTTTGACGATAATTTTCTAAAAAAGAGCCTGCTTTTTTTTAAATATTATTCCCCGTATTGTATGATGCAATTTCAATCAAGATTATTATTCTGCATTTCATAACCTGCCCATACTTTTGTTACATGAAAATTGATGTAAATGAGTATGAATAAAAGAGCTGTGACAGACTGGTCTGCGGCGGCATTCATTGGGGAAACTGTCAGGACACTGCAACAACAGCTGGGCGGCGACAAGGTGATGCTTGCTCTTTCAGGAGGCGTGGACTCATCGGTAACGGCTGCACTTTTAAACCGTGCTGTTGGTAAGAATCTGACCTGCATTTTCGTTGACCATGGGCTGTTGCGTAAAAACGAATTTGAAAACGTGTTACGCGATTGCGAACATTTGGGTTTGAACGTAAAGGGGATAGACGCAAAGCAACGTTTTTACAATCATTTGGCAGGCGTAGCCGACCCTGAGACGAAACGAAAAATCATCGGGAAGTGCTTTATTGATGTTTTTGAGGAAGAAGCCCGGAAATTGAACAATATTCAATGGCTTGCACAGGGAACAATTTATCCTGACGTCATTGAGTCGCAGTCCGATGCGGGAACGGTTATCAAATCGCACCACAACGTAGGCGGACTTCCCGAAACGATGCAAATGAAACTTGTTGAGCCGCTTCGTATGCTGTATAAAAACGAGGTGCGCTTTGTCGGGTGTGAATTGGGCATGATGCCGCACCAACTCAATCGTCATCCTTTCCCGGGTCCGGGATTAGGTATCCGCATTTTAGGCGATATCACTCCCGAAAAAGTACGTGTTTTGCAAGACGCCGACGATATATTCATCAATTTGCTACACGAATGGGATTTGTACGACAAGGTCTGGCAGGCGGCGGCGATACTGCTACCGGTCAGGTCGGTGGGCATGATGAATGAAGGACGCACTTATGAAAATGCGATTATCCTGCGAGCTGTTACCTCAACAGATGCCATGACCGCCGACTGGGCACACCTTCCCTGTGAGTTTCTGGCAAAAGTTTCCGGAGAAATCATTAACAGTGTGCAGGGCATAAACCGTGTGGCATACGATATCAGTTCAAAACCACCGGCTACTATCGAATGGGAGTGAAAAGGATACTTAGCGTTCAAACATAAACTGCCTGTGAAATGACTCTTTAAAAGACATCAGCGTTTCGGTTCTGACAACGCCTAAAGGTTTGATGCGGGTTTGGATTAGCTCGTATAAATGGCTGTTATTGAGCGCATAAATCTTAACAAAAATATCATACGCTCCGGTTATAAAATGACATTCAACGATTTCACGAATATCTTTGAGTTGCTCCACTATCGCGTCAAGGTTTTCTGTTTCATTTAAATGAAGCGAAAGAAATGCACAGGTTTGATAACCTGTTTTTTTCATATCAAGCCAAAATTCGGAACCGGTGATGATGCCATTTGCCATCATTTTTTGAATTCTTTGATGCACTGATGCTCCCGACACATTACATACCCGCGAAACTTCCAAAAACGATATTCGCGCGTCGTTTGAAATTAGGTTTAGGATTTTGTAATCCAATTTGTCCAATACTTGTTCTTCCATATTTTTAAATTCTGATTGTAAATTATCAATCAAAAATGCATTCTCTGTAAAGAATCTTTGCAAAAGTAGTCATGTTTTTTAAAAATATCAATTCATATAACACGATAACCCATTTCGTCAAAAAATATTTCTCTGTATATTGAAACAGGCAGATACTTTTGTGTTCCGAAAAATATAAATAAAATGAATGCGAAAAAGGCATATTTAATCCTTGAAGACGGCACTACGTTTCAAGGATTTTCTTTTGGCAGCCCTATCAGCGTTTCAGGCGAAGTGGTTTTTAATACGTCGATGACAGGTTATCCCGAAAATTTGACCGATCCTTCCTACAGCGGTCAGATACTTGTTCCGACTTACCCTTTAATTGGAAACTACGGAGTTAAACCCATGACAATGGACGGCGAATTGTCACTGTTTTTCGAGTCGGATAAAATCCATATTAAGGCGCTCGTAATTTCGGATTATTCCTTTGAATACAGTCATTGGAGTGCTGTTAAAAGTCTTGATGAGTGGCTGAAAGAGTATAATATACCTGGCATTTACGGTGTTGATACGCGGCAGGTTGCAAAAATTATTCGTGAGCGGGGCGTTATGTCCGGTAAGTTAATAACGGAAGGGTGCGATGAGCCAAAAAAGTTTGGCACCACCAATAAAAGAAACCTCGTAGCAGAGGTGAGTTGCAAAACGGTGAAAACCTATGGAAACGGTAATATAAAAATAGTTTTGGTGGACTGCGGCTGCAAGTACAACATTATCCGATGTCTTTTGGCAAGAGGCGCAACCGTTATAAGAGTTCCCTGGGATTATGATTTCACAAAACTTGATTATGACGGCGTGATGCTCAGTAATGGTCCCGGTGACCCCGTTATGTGCGGATCAACTGTTTCCAATATCAGAAAGGCAATGGAAATCGGCAAACCAATTTTTGGAATATGCCTTGGCAATCAGCTTCTTTCGCTTGCGGCAGGCGCAACCACATATAAGTTGAAATACGGACATCGCAGCCACAATCAGCCTGTTTTGGAAGTGGGTACAAATCATGCTGTTATCACTTCTCAGAATCACGGTTACGCGGTTGATACGGCATCGCTCGACAAAGATTGGAAGCCTTATTTCGTCAATCTTAACGACGGAACAAACGAAGGCATCCGTCATAAATCCAAACCTTTTTTTTCCGTGCAGTTCCATCCCGAAGCGGCAAGCGGACCAAATGACACGGAGCGTTTATTCGATAAGTTTACAGCATTATGCAAAAGATAAAAAAAGTTTTGCTACTCGGTTCAGGAGCATTGAAAATAGGCGAAGCCGGCGAGTTTGACTATTCGGGTTCGCAGGCGCTGAAAGCGCTGAAGGAGGAGGGAATTTTCACCATTTTGATAAATCCCAATATCGCAACCATTCAGACGTCGGAGAACATCTCCGACAAGGTTTATTTCCTTCCTGTAGCTCCCGATTTTGTAGAACAGGTGATAGAAAAAGAGCGCCCCGAAGGAATTTTACTCGCTTTTGGCGGACAGACTGCACTTAACTGCGGAGTTAAACTTTATCAGGACGGCATATTCGAAAAGTATAATGTCCGCGTGTTGGGTACCCCTGTTCAGGCGATTATTGATACCGAAGACCGTCAGAAATTTGTCGGGAAGTTAGACGAGATAAATGTCAAGACCATTAAGAGCGAAGCAGTAGCCACAGTTGAAGATGCCAAACGGGCGGCAAAGGAATTGGGTTATCCTGTAATTATCCGCGCCGCCTACGCGCTTGGAGGACTGGGCAGCGGCTTTTGCGATAGTGAGGCGGAACTCGATGCGCTGGCCTCGAAAGCATTTACCTGTTCGCCTCAAATATTGGTTGAAAAATCACTCAAAGGCTGGAAAGAACTTGAATACGAGGTGATGCGCGACAAATATGACAACTGCATAACGGTTTGCAACATGGAAAATTTTGACCCGCTCGGTATTCATACGGGCGAAAGCATCGTTGTAGCCCCTTCGCAAACGCTTACAAATGCCGAATATCACAAACTTCGCCGTTTGTCAATCAAAATCATTCGTCATATAGGCATTGTCGGCGAATGTAATGTGCAGTATGCGCTCGACCCTGCTTCGGAAGATTACCGCGTAATAGAGGTCAATGCCCGTTTGAGTCGTTCTTCGGCATTAGCGTCCAAAGCGACAGGCTATCCGCTTGCTTTTGTAGCTGCAAAGTTGGCATTGGGTTATGGATTGCACGAATTAAAAAACGCTGTAACTAAATCAACGACAGCCTTTTTTGAGCCGGCGTTGGATTATGTTGTCTGTAAAATTCCGCGCTGGGACCTGGGTAAATTCAGAGGCGTTTCGCGGCTGTTAGGCTCATCAATGAAGTCAGTAGGCGAAATAATGGCAATCGGTCGCAATTTCGAGGAAGCGATACAAAAGGGCTTACGTATGGTTGGTCAGGGAATGTGCGGATTTGTAGCTAACAAGGAACTCATCATAGAGAATTTAGACGAGGAGTTGAGCAAGCCCACCGACAAACGTATTTTTGTGATTGCCAATGCTATGCACAAGGGATACAACATTGATAAAATCCATATCCTCACGAAAATAGACAAATGGTTTTTGCAAAAGTTAGCCGAAATTTATCGCCTTCATCAGTGCCTGATGAAGTGTAACGAGATAGAAGATGTTCCGCCCGAAATGCTTTTGGAAGTGAAGCAAAAAGGCTTTTCCGATTTTCAGATAGCACAAATTATTTATGGTGAAGCCATTGACGTCAATTCCAAAATGGATTTAGTCAGAAATTACCGCAAATCGCAAGGCATTGTTCCGGTAGTAAAACAGATAGACACGCTCGCTGCGGAGTATCCGGCGACGACCAACTATCTCTACCTGACTTACAGCGGTACGGAGCACGATGTTGATTTTGGCCGTAACAATCAGCATATCGCCGTTTTGGGTTCGGGCGCATACCGTATAGGCAGTTCGGTAGAGTTTGACTGGTGTTCGGTAAATGCGGTCAATACCATACGCCAGAACGGACTGAAAGCCATAATGATAAACAACAATCCTGAAACGGTTTCGACCGACTACGATATGTGCGACCGCCTCTATTTTGAAGAGCTGACGTTGGAGCGCGTGTTGGATATTGTTGATTTGGAACAGCCACAGGGCGTAATTGTTTCTGTAGGGGGACAAATCCCGAACAATCTGGCAAAGCGTCTTGACAGCTATCAGGTAAATATACTCGGAACATCTGCCGACAACATAGACAGGGCAGAAAATCGCCACCGCTTTTCGCAGATGTGCGACGATTTAGGTATTGACCAACCACGCTGGAAAGAGTTGTCTTCGCTTGAAGAAATTTACAATTTTGCCGAAAAAGTCGGATTTCCGCTTTTAATTCGTCCTTCGTATGTGCTTTCGGGTGTGGCAATGAATGTTGTGAGCAACCGCGACGAGCTGGAGGGATTTCTGACGCTCGCCACCAGCGTAAGCAGACAATATCCCGTTGTCGTTACAGAGTTTATCGAATATGCCAAAGAGATTGAGATTGACGCGGTGGCACGCAATGGCGAGGTATTGATCTATGCCATCTCGGAGCATGTTGAATTTGCAGGCGTCCATTCGGGCGATGCTACAATGGTCTTCCCTGCCCAAAAGCTCTATATAGAAACGATGAAACGAATTAAAAGGATAGCACGACAGGTTGCCAGAGGATTGAACATTACCGGTCCGTTCAACATGCAGTTGCTGGCTAAAAACAACAACATCAAGGTGATTGAGTGCAACCTGCGCGCTTCGCGTTCATTCCCTTTTGTTTCAAAAGTTTTGAAAATTAATTTCATAGATATTGCCACAAAAGCAATGCTCGGGCTTGAACCGAAAATACCGCACAAATCAGCTTCTGACCTTGATTATGTAGGTGTTAAAGCTCCTCAATTCTCCTTTTCGAGATTGCAAAAAGCAGACCCCGTGCTTGGCGTAGAGATGGCTTCGACCGGCGAAGTGGGCTGCATCGGCGAAGATTTTGACGAGGCAATTCTGAAAGCGATGCTGTCAGTTGGATACACGATTCCCAAAAAGACCGTTCTGCTTTCTACCGGTGACAGCCGCTCAAAGGCAGACTTGCTTCCTGCCGTACAAAAACTGCAGCATAACGGATATGAACTATATGCAACACAAGGGACAGCTGATTATTTATCGCTCAACGGCATAAGCGCTACCGTCCTGCATTGGCCCGATACCAACCGGAAGCCAAATACGCTCGGCTACATCATGGAGCAGAAAATAGATTTTGTAGTAAATATTCCGAAAAATCTGTCCAAAACAGAACTTTTCAACGATTATACCATACGCCGTTCGGCAATAGATTTCAATATACCGCTGATAACCAATGCGCGTCTGGCTAAGGCATTTATCAATGCTTTTTGCAATATCGGAAGGAAAGATATCAGTATTAAAAGCTGGGAGGAGTATTGATGATGAAAAACTACAAATACATATTCGTAACGGGCGACATCGCTTCGGGGTTGCTGAGAGCGGCTAAACTGTATAAATTAAACGAAAATACCTATCTTTGCGCCGAAAAGAAAGCGCATAATGGCAATCATCAACTCCCAATTTCTCAAAGTTGTCAACGACGAAACTCAGTATCAGATTGACAAGCGCGTCCATCAGTTTCAGACAACCAATCGTGGTGTCAGTTTAATCAGGCTCGACAGTGGCGACGTTATACGTCCGCTTGCTCCTTGTGTGGTGGAAGCAATGACCAAAGCCATCGCCGAAATGGGCAATGAAGCAACTTTCAAAGGACGCGGACCGGCAGAAGGCTATCCGTTTCTGATTGACGCAATTATCAAGTTTAAATATAAAAACTACAAAGTCAAAATTGAACCCGGAGAGGTTTTTATCAATCAGGGAACCAAAGAAGACATAGCCAGTATTGGCGATATATTATGCGGCGACAATCGCATTGCAGTAATTGACCCTGCTTCACAGGATTATATTGACGCAAATGTCATTAGCAACCGCGCAGGCGAGCTGAACAAAAACCACCAATGGAGCAATATCATTTATCTCGAATGCAGAAAAGAGAGAGATTTTATGCCTGAATTTCCTAAGTCGCGTCCCGACATTATCTATTTGAGTTATCCGAATAATCCGACCGGGGGCGCAATGAATCGCAAAACACTCGCCAAATGGGTGAAATACGCTATTGACAATGATGTGCTTATTCTTTTCGATGCCACCTACGTTTCGTTCATCAACGACCCCGACATACCGCGCACCATTTACGAGATAAAGGGAGCAAAAAAGGTAGCCATAGAATTATGCACGTTCTCAAAAAATGCAGGTTTCACAGGCTTACATTGCGGATATACCATTATTCCGAAGGCAATAACCGGTTATTCGTTCAAGGTTAACAAAAATGCCGATCTGAACACCTTGTGGCGCTACCGGCAGATGATAAAAAATTACACTCCTCCCTATATCATTCAAAAGGGTGCCGAAGCGCTGTTCAGCACCCAAGGGCAGGAATGGATTGCCGAAAACGTCAAGTACTACATGACGAATACAGCGATATTGCAGCAGGCGCTGACTGAAGCGCGGCTAAAGTTCTGGGGCGGAATAAATTCGCCTTACCTGTGGGTAGAATCTCCTTACGGTACATCGTGGAAACTATTTGACAAATTACTAAACGAATGCTATATTTTATCTTCACCGGGGGAACGTTTCGGTCCTCATGGCAAAGGCTTTGTGCGGTTAAGTTCTTTTGCCAATCAAACCAAAGTGATCATAGCAGGAACGAGAATTATAGATATGCGAATATAATCCCTTTATACTAAACCCACTGTCAGCACTTTTCGAGAAATGACAATAAGACAACTTCATTATAACTTTCTTTGTAAGCTATCTGAAAAATATAAATTTCCTGCAAAACAAGCGTATCTGCTGTAAAATTTACATTCTAATACCCCCTTCAAAAAGTTTATTCAAAAAAATCGCACCACAGTTTTTACTGATAAATGACCTTTACAGAATAATAATTCATCTATAGAAATGAGTGCATCAAATTTTGACGTTTTACGCGGGATGATTCCGATGGCTTCGGGCTATCAGCCGGAACTTTTGGACAATGTATTTAAAATCAACAGTATTTCCCCAAAAGATGAAGCTAAAGCATTGAGTCGTCAGGACAGACGGACGCTACCAGAATACCGGGAATTGTTGCTTGTACGATAGTTTTATGGAAGAACTGAAACATGAATGTGGCATAGCGCTTATCCGACTTTGCAAACCGATTGAATATTACGCTTCTAAATACGGCTCATCGCGTTATGTGCTGGGCAAACTTTACTTGCTTATGCACAAGCAGCATAATCGCGGACAGGATGGTGCAGGAATTGCCTGTGTTTCACTTTCTGCGCAGGCTGGGGAAGAATTTATGTTCCGCGAAAGGAAAGAAGGTAAAAATGCTATTGCCAAACTGTTCTCGTCTGTCAATAAACAAATAGCGACTGAAGGTATCCCGTTTATCGGCGAGTGTTATATGGGACATCTGCGTTACAGTACTACCGGAAGTTCGGGTCTGGCGTATGTACATCCTCACCTTCGGCGAAGTATCTATCGCAAAAATACGCTTGCCCTTTGCGGAAATTTCAATCTGACCAATGTAGATAAAGTTTTTGCACAACTTGCATCACAGGGACAGCATCCGCGTAGAAATTCGGATACAACCGTCTTGCTTGAACAGCTGGGATATTTGCTTGACCAAAAAGCGGGTAATCTGCAGGAAACACTTCAAGAATGCATACCTACGTGGGACGGTGGTTTTGTATTGTGCGGAATGACCGGCGCTGGAGAAATGTTTGCCGCACGTGACCCTTGGGGCATTCGAACGGCATTTTGGTATGCTGATGACGAATTGATCGTTGTGGCATCGGAACGTCCCGCCATTCAAACTGTTATTAATGCAAGCAAAGACAGCATCCGGGAAATTGGGGCAGGCGAAACGCTTTTTATTTCCGCCTCCGGCGAAAACGTCTGTCATACCGTAGTTAGAAAACAACAGTTCGACTTCGCTTACGGGAAAAAACCAAAATTTGAAAGTCGTATTACGCCTTGTTCTTTTGAACGGATTTATTTTTCGCGTGGCAATGATCACGACATCTATCAGGAACGCAAACAATTAGGGCGCGCCGTAGTGCCACAAATTCTCGCGGCGATTGATTACGACCTCGAAAACACAGTTTTCTCATTTATCCCCAACACGGCAGAAGTAGCCTTCATGGGTATGTTGGAGGGTTTGAATGATTATCTTAATGAGGAAAAATGCAGGGCAATAGAGAAATTAGGCAATAAAGAAAGGGACGCTGTCTCGAAAATTATCTCTCGGCGGATTCGCGCCGAAAAAGTTGCCATAAAAGACATTAAACTTCGCACGTTTATCAGTGAGAGCGATGAACGAAACCAACTTGCCAATCATGTGTACGACATTACATACGGCTCAATTCGCCCAAAAGCAGATAATCTGGTAGTTATTGACGACAGCATTGTTCGTGGCACAACGCTCCGGCAAAGTATTATCACCATTCTGGCACGACTGAATCCGCGTAAAATGGTCATTGTTTCATCGGCGCCACAAATCCGTTATCCCGACTTCTACGGGATAGACATGCCAAATGTCGGCGATTTGATTGCCTTCCGTGCCGCATTGGAGTTGTGTAGAGACAGGGTATGCAGAGATGGGGTACAGACTGTCACTTCCGAAGAGATATATCAAAAATGTGTTGCACAACAAGCCCTGCCCGAAGAACAAATGATTAACTATGCCGCCGAAATTTACAAACCTTTTTCGGATGCCGAAATTTCAGAAAAGATTGTCGAACTGATTACTCCCGAAGAAGTTATCTGTCCTGTTGAACTTATTTTTCAGCAAAGAGAAACCCTGTCGGAAATTTGCCCTAACAACAGCGGCGACTGGTATTTTACAGGCAACTATCCGACAAAGGGAGGCATGAAACGGATGAATGATGCGTTACTGGAATATTTAAAACATAATACAATGAGAACCAAATGAATACACTAACAAGAAAACAAATTATTTTCACAACAATAGCATGATATACTTTTTTCACAATAAAAACGAAAATATCATTGCCGTGCAGACAGTTAAAAAATTATTGGCTGACGATATTTCAAAACTCATTTGGCTGTTTGGCGAAGCAACCCTTGCAGAAGTTGCAGAAATAAAAGGTTTGTTTATTGGTCCGCGCCGCGAAATGGTAACTCCATGGAGCAGCAACGCTGTGGATATCGTTTCAAACATGAATATTTGTGGTATTGTGCGTATTGAGCAGTTTATGCCCGCCAGGAACATGTCGCATGGGCACGACCCTATGCTACAGGCAATCTGCGAAAATCTCACCTCCGATATTTTCACAATTAACCGTCAACGTGAACCTGTGCAGTATATCAGCGACATCGCCGGTTACAACCGGCAGGAGGGACTTGCGTTGAATGCCGGTGAAATAGCCTACCTTGAAAATTTACGGAAAAAATCAGGTCGTCCGCTCACCGACAGCGAAATCTTCGGCTTTTCGCAAGTCAATTCCGAGCATTGCCGTCATAAAATCTTCAACGGACAATTTATCATCGACGGCGTTATAAAGCCTTTATCGCTCTTTCAACTGATTAAACGCACATCGGCAGTCAATCCCGGCCGTATCATATCGGCTTATAAGGATAATTGTGCTTTTATTGACGGGACACAGGTGGAACGGTTTGCGCCTGTTTGCGGTATTTTCGGCACTCGCCCCGAAGAAGTGGTTATTTCGATGAAAGCTGAAACGCATAATTTTCCCACTACCGTAGAACCGTTTAACGGCGGAGCGACAGGCAGTGGCGGAGAAATCCGCGACCGTGTGGCAGGCGGGCGTGGCGCTATTCCGTTGGCAGGTACGGCAGTGTATATGACTTCGTACCCGCACTTTTCAGAAAAAGATACAGCGGAATTTATTCTTCCGCCGAACGCAATGGCTCCCCGCCTATGGCTTTACCAGTCGCCGTTGGACATTCTCATCAAAGCGTCGAATGGAGCGAGCGACTTCGGGAATAAATTCGGACAGCCGCTGATTTGCGGAAGCGTTCTTACTTTCGAGCATACCGAAAAGACAAAAAAATTTGGCTTCGACAAAGTCATTATGCTGGCCGGAGGCGTTGGTTACGGACGCAAAAGCGACTGCATGAAAGGAACACCCGAACCGGGCGATAAAATCGTATTACTTGGTGGCGACAACTACCGCATCGGGATGGGCGGAGGTGCTGTATCTTCGGTGGCAACGGGCGAATTTGCCAATGCTATTGAACTGAACGCTGTGCAGCGAGCCAACCCCGAAATGCAACGACGCGTTGTAAACGCCATTCGCGCACTTGCCGAAAGCCGGCACAACCCAATCGTATCTATACACGACCACGGTGCGGGCGGTCATCTCAATTGTCTGGCGGAATTAGTGGAAGACGTCGGCGGAAAGATTGACATGAGCCGCTTGCCTATCGGCGATCCGACGCTCTCTGACAAAGAAATCCTGAGTAACGAGTCACAGGAGCGTATGGGATTGATTTTGAAAGATAAGGACATTGAAACGCTCCGCAGTATCGCCGGGCGCGAATACGCTCCGATGTATGTCATCGGCGAGGTTACAGGCGACCATCGTCTTACGTTTGAAAATCCCCACACAGGCGAAAAATCGATAGATCTGATGCTCGGAGATATGTTTGGCAACACACCCAAAACGGTTATCAACGACACTTCTGCTCCGTATGATTTTGAGCCTGTAACGTATGAGAAAAATAAATTGCACAAATATCTCGAGAGTCTTTTGCAATTGGAGGCGGTGGCTTGCAAAGACTGGCTTGTCAACAAGGTTGACCGTTCGGTTACCGGGTTGGTAGCCTTACAGCAAACAGCCGGTGAAATACAGCTTCCGTTGAATAATCTCGGCATGACAGCGCTCGATTATCATGGAAAGTCGGGCATTGCAACTTCTGTCGGACATGCGCCGGGCGTTGCATTGCTGGATGCTGCCGCCGGGTCACGTCTATCCATTGCCGAAGCGCTTACGAACATCGTTTGGGCGCCTCTCGCCGGTGGACTCAAAGCCGTTTCGTTAAGCGCCAACTGGCAATGGGCGTGCAACAACCCTGGTGAAGATGCACGTCTGTACTGCGCGGTGGAGGCGGCAAGCCAGTTCGCCATCAAGCTTGGCATCAATATCCCCACAGGGAAAGACTCGCTTTCGATGACACAGAAATATCCCGACGGTGACGTTGTATTTGCCCCCGGAACCGCCATCATTTTTGCAGTAGCGCAAACGGGAAATGTCCGCAAAGCAGTACGTCCCGTGATAGAGAATGACCCTGCAACACAGATTATTTATATTGACTTGTCGTGCGTATCTTTCGCTTTGGGAGGAAGCAGTTTTGCACAAATATTAGGCAAAATAGGCGACGCAGTTCCTGACGTGACCGATACTGCTTATTTTGCAAAAGCATTTGAAGTTGTTCAAAACCTCATTGCTCAGGAATTGGTTTTGTCAGGACACGATGTATCCTCCGGCGGACTGATAACCACGTTGCTCGAAATGTGTTTTGCCAACCGCAGCGGTGGTATGGAAATTGACCTGACGAAAATAGGAAACTACGCTGATATCATACATATTTTGTTTGCCGAAAACCCGGCGCTTATCCTGCAAATACACAAAGCGAATAGCGTGAAAGTACGCAAAATGCTCGTACAGGCAGGCGTAAGGGCACACGTCATCGGCAAACCTATTCCGAAACGCATGATTAACATAATATACCAAAATGAAAAATATCAATTCAACGTCAATCACTTGCGCGACTTATGGTATAAAACATCGTACCTTTTCGATTGCCGGCAAAGCGGCAAGGAGCAGGCAATCAAAAGGTTCAACAACTACAAGCGCCAACATTTAGAATATCTGTTCCCCATGCACTTCAAAGGCACGATGGCACAATACGGCATTGACCCGCATCGTACCGCGCCTACAGGTATCCGTGTGGCCATCATTCGTGATAAAGGCTCGCAATGTGACCGTGAAACGGCATGGATGATGCACCTTGCCGGAATGGACGTAAAGGATGTACACACCTCCGATCTCATAGAGGGCAGAGAAACGCTCGATGACGTAAACATGATTGCGTTTGTCGGCGGTTTTTCCAATTCTGACGTATTTGGTTCGGCAAAAGGCTGGGCAGGCTCGTTTCTCTACAATGAAAAGGCGAAGGCAGCACTTGACCGTTTCTATGCCCGCCCCGACACATTGAGCCTTGGAATCTGCAATGGCTGCCAACTGATGATTGAACTCGGCTTGGTTACGCCCAATAACATACAAAAGCCCCGGATGAAGCACAACAATTCGCAAAAGTTTGAAAGTGCCTTTGTGAACGTTACTATTCCCGAAACCAGCTCGGTAATGCTGCAATCACTCGCCGGCGCGCGTCTTGGTGTCTGGATAGCTCACGGCGAAGGCAAATTCAGTCTGCCTATGCCCATGGAGCATTATAACATAGCACTCCGGTACAGTTACGATGCTTATCCCGGCAATCCCAACGGTTCGCCGCAGGGCATCGCCGGTATTTGCAGCGTCGACGGCCGCCATCTGGCAATAATGCCTCACCCCGAACGTAGCATTTATCCCTGGAACTGGGCACACTATCCAGATTTACACAAACATGACCAGATAACGCCATGGATAGAGGCTTTTGTGAATGCAAGAGAATGGATTAAGAAAAGTAGATGAAAAGAAATTCAAACTACCTGACCTGAGAATGGAAAATCAATGATTACAGTAAATTGTTTCGCAAAGATGAAATGCGTAAATTTTGCTGCATGCAATTAAAATTTCACCCATATTCCCGAGTGAAACAAAATGATTTCCAATTGTCCCGGAGTTTGTAGAAAAAATGAATTAGTATTATATATTGCCGATTGCTTGCTGATTTATTTCCATCCTTAAGAAGAATTAAATGCCTTTTGCTATATCATTAGCAACTGTATATCCATGAAATCGTGTCAAAAGAGTGAAGTTCGGAGATGTTTTTATTTTATATTTGAATAGTTTTTCTACTTTCGCAATATAAATTCAAATTTTATAGCCATGAACGAAACCATGGAAATTCTCGACAACGTAAGATTAAACTTCTCATCTTCAGGACTATTGGCACTGAACATCGTAATTGCATTTGTGATGTTTGGCGTTGCATTAGACATTAAAATTCAGCATTTCAGGGATGTGCTGATGAAGCCAAAGTCAGCGATAACCGGATTGATTTCTCAATTTCTGCTGCTCCCGCTGATTACGTTTATTTTTATTTTAATACTAAACCCCACGCCTACCGTTGCGCTTGGGATGATACTTGTTGCTGCCTGCCCGGGCGGAAATATTTCCAACTTTATGAGCTCCCTTGCCAAAGCAAATGTAGCGTTGTCAGTCAGTCTGACCGCATTTTCCACGCTTGCAGCCACCATTATGACGCCCTTAAGTTTTGCAGTTTGGGGCAAGCTTTATCTGAACTATTACAATGCATCGGGTGCAGGAACCTATCTGGTTCCCATAGAAATTGACTTTTTTCAGATGTTGCAGACCGTAGTAATTTTATTGGGAATTCCTGTTGTTCTGGGGCTTCTTTTTGCACAATATTTTCCCAGACTGACAGATAAAATTAAAAAACCGATGCGCCAGATATCCATTCTGGTTTTTATTGCCTATGTAATTATTCTGCTTTCAGCCAATTTCACAAACTTTATGAGATTTGTTCATGTTGTGTTTCTCATTGTGCTCATACATAATGCACTGGCATTAGGAACCGGTT
>JACDJB010001248.1_pt1 | contig 21274 bp, 18 predicted proteins | sample 7454121 | NCBI WGS metagenome assembly JACDJB01 (sample SAMN14253290, study PRJNA609438) | sludge metagenome | isolation source: sludge after 25d culture with pyrite | collected 2018-12-20
ACGTCGCTATTCCGATCTAGGCAGCCACGTTGGCCGTGATGTCGCGGTGGTGGCGGAGGGTGAACCCGAGCTCGGCCATCACCCGGGCGATCGTGGCCACGACGGGGGTGGGCATCAGGTCGGCGTAGAGGAAGGTCCCGCCGGGGCGCAGGATCCGCGCCACCTCGCGGTAGAAGGACTCCACGTCGGGATAGGTGCAGGACGTCTCCAGGCTGAGCACGACGTCCGCGCTGTCGGTGGCCAAAGGCACCGACTCGGCGTCACCGTTCACGAACAGCACGTGGTCGGCGCGGGCGTCGCGTCGGGCGAAGTGCACGGAGGCGAAGGTCAGGTCGACGCCGACGAGGGCCTCGGCGCCCAGGTAGCGGTGCATGAGCCAGAGGTTGCCGCCGCGGCCGCAGCCGATCTCCACCACGGTGCCCGACAGGTCGGTCGCGCCCGCCACCTCGAGCAGCAGCTGGGCGGAGTCCCGGTTGGGGAGGCGGGGCGGCAGGTCGGGACCGGCGGTGGCCTCACCGGGGAGCGGTCGGTACCCGAAGTTCAGGAAGCGGGCGTGCTTGCTGGTCGCCGTGGCCTCGAACCGGCGGTTGAGCTCGGTGTAGAGCGCGGCGGTCTCGGCCTTGATGTCGGCGATGGCACCGTGGTCGTCGGCCATCACGAGGGCTCGGGTGGGGCGACGATCACACAGGTGTTGAACCCCCCCAGTCCCAGGGACAGGGAGGCCACCGGTCCGGGTTCCCACGCCCGGGGCGTGCCGTGGACCACGTCGAGGGAGATCTCGGGATCCGGGGTGGTGTAGCCCGCCGTCGGGGGGATGACGCCGGTGGCGATGGCCTGGGCGGCGGTGACGACGTTCATGGCGCCGGCCGCATAGGTGGTGTGGCCGATCAGGCCCTTCACCGAGGTGGCCGGGATGCCGGGGCCGGCCACGACCTCCACGGCCCGGGACTCGGCCAGGTCGCTGGCCTTGGTACCCGGGCCGTGGGCCACCACCAGGCGGAGGTCGCCGGGTTCGATGCCCGCCTGGGCGCAGGCGTTGGCGATGGCCCGCTGCAACGAGTCGCCGTCGTCCTCGGGCGAGAAGAAGTCCTTGCCGCCCCTGACCGAGGACCCGCCCAGGACGCGGGAGACGATCGGGTGGTCGTCGGCCTCGGCCGCAGCTTGGGACTGGAGGCGCACCATGGCCCCGCCCGGAGCGACGAACATGCCCCCACGGTCGAGGTCGAAGGGCTTGCTGTCCGCCGGATCCGAACGGATGCGCATGGCGTCGAAGATGACCGCCATGAGGTCCGGGCCCTCGGGGTTCTCGAGGTTGACCTGGCAGTCGGCGCCCCCGGCGTAGGCGACGTGGCTCTCGCCGGTGCGGACGAGGCGGGCGCCGTCGAGCACAGCCATGGCCGAGGACGAACAGCCCGCCTCCACCGCCCAGCAGGGCCCCGAGGCCTGGAGGTCCTCGGCCACCTGGACCGCGGCGGCGCCCACGCTGAAGCCGCCGGCCATCTGGGCCCGGGGCCGCTTTCCGGTGCTGACGTACTCGACGGCCGCCGCCGAGATGTGGTTGGTCAGGGTGATCGGGGTCAGGACCACCGCGGTCCCGTCCCCGCTGTCGTCGTCGACTCCCGAGCGCTGCCGGGCCTCCCGGGCGGCCAGGATCGCCATCTTGGTGGCCAGGGACGTTCGGTCCGCCGTGCGGCGGCCGAGCAGTTCGGCGAAGTCGACATCGGGGGCGGCGATCCGACCCACGCCGGAGGTGCAGAGCAGCTCCCACACGGCCTCGACGCCCACCCTGCCGCCGGCCACGGCGCCCACGCCGGTGATCACTGCGGTGTCACGCATCGGCTACCCCCGGGAAGAACTGCGCGGCCCAGCGCCGGAAGGCCACCACGGGCCGGTCGTCGGGGCCATAGGCCTGGGCCGCACCGTACCGGCGGTGCTGCCAGATGTGCTGGTCCTCTTCGGCCTGGCGCTCGTAGACCCTCCGGAAGACCCGGTACATGCGTTCGACCCCGGCCGGACTGGGTCCGTCCCCCCAGAAGCGGACGATGCCGTCGGCCCGGTCCGGGCCCTGCAGCCAGTACTCACCGACCATCCAGAGGGTGTAGGCGCCGTGGTCCATGCGCTCCCGGACCCGGCTGAGGCCGTCGAAGGCGATGCGGGCGACGGCGCCGCTGTCGAGCCGGAGGGTCACCCCCGCCCGGGGGCCGTCACCGAAGTCGAGGTCGCCGATGGCCGGAGGCTCGATGCCGTGCAGCTTGGGGAAGTGGGCCACGTCGACCACGCCCTCCATCATGGCGAGGTGGAGGCCCCGACCGGAGGCCTCGATCGGGGCCAGCTCCCGCGCCGTCGCGGGCAGATCGGCGAGCAGGGTGTCCGGGACCCAGGGCGTCGCGTCCTCGTCGGGGGAGAACCAGACCAGGTCGGTGCCGTCGACGTGGCGGGTCGGCCACGGTCGCAGCCGGGCGGCGGTCGTCCCCGGGCCCTCGTGGAAGCCGACATGGGCGCCGTCGGCGGCGTACCGCCATCCGTGGAAGGGGCAGGCCAGGCACCCGTCGACCAACAGACCGCCGTGGCCCAGGTGGGCACCGAAGTGGGGGCAGTGGGCGTCATGGGCCACCAACGTGCCGTTGCCGTCCCTCCACAGGACGAGGTCCCGGTCGGCCAGGACGGCCGCCGCGGCGCCGCCCGTGGGTGGTTGGGCGTCGCGGGGGACCCGGTACCAGCCGGCCGGGACGACCTCGGCCGCCCGGTCGAGCCAGCTGTCCTGTGCTGTGGCCATGCCGGTCGCTGATCCTAGGGTGGGCCGGGTGGGCAGTTCGCGGGTCGACTACTTCGCCACGCCGCTGTGGTCCACCCACCTGGACGACGCCCCGACGCTCAACCCGGCGTTGGGCGCCGCCGTGGAGCGGCTGCGGGCCGCCGGGGACACCGGGCCTGAACGGTCCAACGCCGACGGGGCGTGGCGCAGCACCAACAAGCTCTTCACCGACGAGCCCTTCGCCGGCCTGGCGGCCCGGATCGGCTCGTTCGTGACCACCGAGGTGGCCCGAGACCTCCACCTGGCCCGGGGCATCCAGCTCTCGATGACCGAGATGTGGGCGAACGTCACGCCCACCGGAGGGCGGCACCGGCGTCACCACCACGGCACGGCGTACTTCTCCGGCGTGTACTACGTCGCCGCCGGCCCCGACTCCGGCGGCCTCGTCCTCCACGATCCCCGGGACGGCGCCCCCATCCTGTCCCGCTACTGGGAGCTGTCCACCGAGCAGACCACGCTGACGGATCCGGCCCCGCGGATCGAGGCCCGGGCCGGTGACCTGCACGTGTTCCACGCCTGGGTCCAGCACGAGGTGCAGCCCAACCAGGCCACCGAGGACCGGATCAGCATCTCGTTCAACTTCGTGGTGGCCCCATGAGTGCGTTCGCCGCCCGAGTGGAGCGCGCTCGGGCCGAGATGGCGCGTCACGGGATCGACGCGCTCTTGCTCTCGGTCGGCGCCGACCTGCCGTGGCTGACCGGCTACGAGGCCATGCCCCTCGAGCGGCTCACCATGCTGGTGCTGCCCCGCGAGGGCGACGCCACCCTCGTCGTGCCGAGGCTCGAGGCGCCCCGGGTGGTGCCGCGGCCCGAGGTCTTCGCCGTGCGGCCCTGGGAGGAGACCGAGGATCCCGTCGAGCTGGTGGCCGCCGTCGCCGGATCCCCCGAGGTCGTCGCCCTCGGCGATCGGACCTGGGCCCGCTTCGTGCTCGACCTGCAGGCCCGGCTTTCCGGCGCCGAGTTCCGGGCCGCCCAGCCCGTGCTCGGCCCGCTGCGGGCGGTCAAGGACGACGCCGAGGTCGCCGCCCTGCGCCGGGCCGGGGCGACCGTCGACCGCGTCATCACCGCGATCCAGGGCGGTGAGCTGGCCCTGGCCGGCCGCACCGAGGCCGAGGTCGCGGCCGACGTCCACGGTCGGCTGCTGGAGGCCGGTCACCACCAGGTCAACTTCGTCATCGTCGCCTCCGGGCCGAATGCCGCCAGCCCCCACCACGAGCCCGGCGATCGCCGCATCCAGCCGGGGGAGGGGGTCCTCTTCGACATCGGGGGCACCGTCCTGGACGACGACGGGGTCGGCTATTGCTCGGACATCACCCGCTGTGTCCACCTCGGCCCCCCGCCGCCGGGGTTCCGGGACCTCTACGCCGTGCTCCAGGACGCCCAGGCCCAGGCCGTGGCCGCGGCCGTGGTCGGCACGCCGTGCGAGGACGTCGACGCGGTGGCCCGCCGCCTCATCACCGAGGGGGGCTACGGCGACGAGTTCGTGCACCGCACGGGCCACGGCATCGGCATCGAGGCCCACGAGGACCCCTACGTGGTGGCCGGCAACTGCACGGCCCTGGTCCCGGGCCACGCCTTCTCCGTCGAGCCCGGCATCTACGTCGAGGGCCGCTGGGGCGCCCGCATCGAGGACATCGTCGTGGCCACCGAACACGGCCCCGAGCCCCTCAACCAGGTCCCCCACGACCTGATCGAGCTCTGAGCTCGTGGAGCCGGTCGTCGCTCGATGATGGACTTCGACGGCGCGACCGTCCTGCTGCAGTGGGCCGTGGGCGGCCTGGCCTTCTGCTGGGTGACCACCCGCCACCAGCTGCTGGGCGTCGGCTACGGCTGGTTGCTGCGGGGGGTGTGGGGGCTGACGGCGTTGGGGGGACTCGTCGTCGGCCTGCGCACCGACACCGTCCCGGTGCGGGAGGCGGCGGCCGTCGGGGTGGTCCTGGCCACCCTGTTCGCCCTGGTCGTCTCGGTCCGCCTGAAGGACGAGGGCCCGAAGGGGTTGCCGACCTGGCTTGACCTGCCCGCCCCGCTCATCGGCCTCGTCGGGCTGGTCGCCGCCGGCATCGACGCCGGCGGTCCCGAGGCCCTCGCAGTGGCCCGGATCGTGGTCGGCGCCGCCTTCCTCGGGGCCATCACCGACGCCATGCTCCTGGGCCACTGGTACCTGGTGCAGCCCGGCCTCACCCGGGATCCGCTGTACGAGCTGCTGACGATGTCCACGGTCCTGTGGTTCCCCGAGATCCTGGTGCTCCTGTGGCCCGTGGGGATGGTCTCGGTCCTCAACGGCACCATCGACGACGGCTACGGCGGGATGCTGGGCTGGTTCTGGGTGATGAGCGCGGTGACCACCATCGTGCTGCTCGTCGTGACCCGCTTGGCGCTGCGCGAGAAGCAGTACTCGGCGGTGATGGCGGCCACCGGCCTGCTCTACCTGGCGATCCTCACCGCCGCGGGCACCGATCTCGTGGCCCGTGCCCTCCTCGCCACCTGATCGCGGCGGGAGACGGCACCCTTGGCCGGGAAGGCGTGGACGTGATCATGTTGGAGGGCGTGACCGCCGACCAGCGCTGGAGGGTCGGCCACCCGGAGGATCGGTCGCCGCATGCCTGAACCCGAGATCCGACTCCACCGGTCGACGCTCGAGGGTCGCGAGATCGACTACGTCCAGCAGGCCGTGCTCGGGGGCCACACCTCGATGACCGGGCCGTTCAGCAAGAAGGTGACGGCCCTGCTGGAGGACGAACTTGACGCCGCCGGCGTGCTGCTCACGACATCCTGCACCGACGCGCTCGAGATGGCGGCCATGCTGCTGCGTCTGGAGCCGGGGGACACGGTGATCGTCCCGTCGTTCACGTTCGTCTCCAGCGCCCTCGCGTTCGTCCGGGAGGGAGCCCGGATCCTGTTCGCCGACGTGGAGCGGGAGACCCTCGGCATCGATCCCCATCACGTGGCCGAGCTGATCGATGACACGACCCGGGCCGTTGTCGCAGTGCACTACGCCGGCGTGGCCTGTGATGTCTCCGGGCTTCAGGTCGCACTGGCCGACCACCCGCGGGTGGACCTCGTGGAGGACAACGCCCACGGCCTCTTCGGTCGTCACCACGGTCGCCCGCTCGGGAGCTTCGGCCGGATGTCGGCGGTCAGCTTCCACGAGACCAAGAGCTTCAGCTGCGGGGAAGGCGGTGCCTTGGTGCTGAACGACCCCGCCGACGTCGACCGCGCCAGGATCCTCCACGAGAAGGGCACCGACCGGTGGGCGTTCGATCACGGACAGGTCGAGCGGTACACCTGGCAGGACACGGGCTCCTCGTTCGGGATGTCCGACATCCTTGCCGCTCACCTCCTCGGCCAGCTGGAGGCCCGCGACGCCATCCTGGCCAAACGCCGAGCTGTCGTCGAGCGCTACCAGGAGCGCCTGGCTCCCGAGGCTGCAGACCTCGGTTTCACCGTGCCGGTGATGCCCGGGGGCCGGGATGCTGCCCACCACCTCTACTACGTGCTGCTGGAGGACGCCGAGACCCGGACCCGAGTGACCCGGTTCCTCCAGGCGGCGGGCATCCGGGCCGCCTTCCACTTCGTGCCCCTCCACGACTCAGACGGCGGCCGCCGCTTCCGGGTCCGCGAGACGGCGTGCCCCGTGACCGAGGACGTCACCGCCCGCCTGCTGCGGTTGCCGGTCCACAACGCCTTGACCCCGGCCGACGTCGATCGCATCAGCGACGCCCTGCTCGCCGCCCTTCGGTGATCGCACCGGGTCGCCGGACCGCCGACACCTCAGAAACCCTCACCGCTAGGATCTCGGCCGATCATGAGCCGGGACATCGACGGGACCGGCCGCGACGCGGAGGACCCACCCGATGACCGGACCGGTGTCCGCATCGACGTGGACCGAGGTTTGGTCGTGTTCGCCCTGTGGGGCCTGGCGGTGGCCCAACCGCTGCTGGACCTGTTCGGCAAGAACCCCGAGTTCTTCGTCGCCGCCGAGCTGAGCCGGCGCCAGATCGTCTTCTTCGCCCTGCTGTTCGTGTTCGCCGGGCCGGTGGTCATCATCGCCCTCGAGATGGCGGTGCGTCGGGTGTCGAGCGTTGCCGGGTCCCTCCTCCACCGCGTCGTCATCGCCCTGCTGGCCCTCCTCTTCGGCATGGGGCTGGCCGTGAGCGCGGGCGTCGACGGCTTGGGTCTGACCCTGGTCATCGCCGGCTCGATCGCGGCCGCCGTCAGCCTGGCCGCGAGCCGATGGCCGATCGGTCAGCAGGTGCTGCGGTGGCTCGCGCTCGCCCCCCTGGTGTTCCTGGCGGTGTTCCTGTGGGGTTCGGCCACCTCCGACCTGCTGTGGACCGAGCAGGCCGGCATCCAGCAGGGGGTCGTGGTCGGCGAACCGGTTCCCCTGGTCATGGTCGTCTTCGACGAGCTGCCGACGGCCTCCCTCGTGCGCCCCGACGGCTCGATCAACGAGCGTCGCTTCCCGAACTTCGCCCGGTTGGCGGCCGGCTCGACCTGGTACCGCGAGGCCGTGTCGGTCGCGGCCCAGACCACTGCGGCCCTGCCGGGGATCCTGACCGGAAGCCTGCCCGTCGATGGCGCGCTGCCCACCTCCGCCTCGTACCCCGAGAACCTGTTCACGCTCCTCGGGGGGTCCCACGACCTCCAGGTGACCGAGACGGCCGCTGATGCCGTCTCGGAGACCTCGGTCGATGCCGTGGCGGGCGGCGCCGACGGCAACGGGCGTTCCGTGGTGATGATCGTGGCCGACGAGCTCCCGATGGAGGCCCTGATCGACGGTTCAGGGCAGGTCGACCCCGTCCTCTACCCGAACCTGGCCCGCCTGGCGGGGGAGGGGACCTGGTTCCGGAACACGGGGACGGCGGCCACCGTGACCGCGGTCGCCGTCCCGGCGTTGCTGACCGGTCGCCAACCACAGGACGGCCTGGCCCCGACTGCCGCGGACCACCCCGAGAACCTGTTCACCCTCCTCGGCGAGGGCTACGACCTCGAAGCCATCGAGACCACGACCAGTCTGTGCCCCCCGACCCTCTGCGGTGGCCCGCTGGTCGACCAGACCCCGACCGCAGCCCCGGCTCCGGCGGAGGCCGGCCTTCGAGGCCTCCTCGACGACGCGGGGAGGGCGGTGCGGGACCTGCTGTCGTTCGATCCCTTCCCCGGCCCGCAGCCCGTCCCCCTCGAGACCGTGCCCGTGCCTCCAGCCGACACCGGGGCGGCGGGGGCCGGGGGCTTCGAGACGCCGACCTTCGAGCTCCCCGACGTGACGGACTTCGTGGCCTCGATCGAAGAGGGCGAGGGCCCGACCGTGCACTTCCTGCACGTGCAGCTGCCGCACTCCCCGTACGTGTTCGCGCCCGACGGACGCGTCTACCAGGACCGGACGAGCGTCGAGTCGACCCTGGAGATCGCGGGGCGTCGCTCCGCGGTGCCCTACGAGACCGACCTGGCCCGCCAGCGCCTGGTCCTGCAGACCCAGTACGTGGACGGGATCGTGGGCCAGGTGCTCGACCGTCTGGACGAGACCGGCCAGGCCGAGGACACCGCGGTGGTGTTCACCTCCGATCACGGGGTCGGGCTGGTCCCCGGTGAGGAGAAGCGCCCGATCGCGGCCGAGGAGCCGGTGGCCGAGGCCATCTACCCCGACCTCCTCCTCGTGCCGCTCCTGCTGCGGGCGCCGGGGGTCGAGGCGGGCGCGGTGGACGACCGCAACGCGATGACCGTCGACGTGCTGCCCACCCTGGCCGATCTGCTCGACGTCGAGGTCCCGGACGGGGTGGAGGGGGTGTCGCTGCTCGCGTCCGCACGCGACGACGACGAGAAGCAGTTCGTCCAGGTCCTGCCCCGGGACGCCACGGGCGCCTTCGGCTTCGAGGTCACCGGCACCCGGGGCCCGGCGGCCATCGGCCCACCGGTCCACTACGACGGGGCCCCCGTCCTGGCCGACGCCCTGTCCCGGCACCTCGACCGACTCTTCGACGGCGCCGGGCCGGACCACCGCGCCTACCACGTGGTCCCGGAGGGCGATCTCGTCGGGCGCCGGGTCGTCACGATCGCCTCGGCGCCGTCGTTCGCGGCCGAGGTCGAGCTGGACGCCCTCGACCAGCTCGAGGACTACGGGGTCGAGGTCCCCTTCGCCCCGCTGCGGGTGCGGGGGCGGCTGGTGGGCAACCCCGTCGGCCCGGTGACGCTCGCCGTGGCCGTGGACGGCGTGGTGGCCGCGGTGGCCCCGACGTTCGCGTCGGGCGGGGACACCCATCGCATCGACCTCATGCTCGACCACACGCTGGTGGGCCCCGGGACCCATCGCACAGCGGTCTACGCCGTGGTGGACGACGGTCGCCTTGCGCCGATCGAGTCGGCCGGAGGGTAGGCGTCGGCCCGCTCCGCCCGCTCGACCAGGGCGGCGGCAGCCAGGGCGAACGCAAAGGGGATCACGGCCAGGCGGACGGCGAGGTGGGTCATGGTCGCCAATGCCCAGACCATGAGCGCCAGGCTGACGATCCGTCCCGTGGTCGTCACCTGACGGCGCCACGACGCGACGCCCATCACCCCCAGGCTGATCACGGCGATGAGTCCGAGCATCCCGTGCTCGGCCAGCAGGCCGGTGTACTCGGTGTGGGTGATCGTCTGCCTCTCCAGGTCGCGCTGGAACTCGCCCTCCCCGACACCGACGCCGAGCAGTGGGTTCTCGACCCAGAGCTCGAGGTCCGCCACGGCGATGTCGGAGCGCAGGGTCGTCGTCGAGGAGGTGAACCGCTCCGAGAGCGCCCCACCGGTCAGCTCCTGGAGAGCGGGGAGCAGGAGCACCGCGGTGAGGCCGACCAGAGCGGCGAGGATGCCGAGCACACGGGCCGCGCTGCGCCGGTTCCTCAGCGCCGTGGGGGCGAGGGCCACCAGGACGACGGCCACGCTGAACAGGCCGCCGCGGGAGAGGGTGAGAGCGGACTGGACGGCGAAGCCCGCCGCCAATCCGGCCGCGAGCAGGCGCATCGGGCCCCGACGCTCGAGGGCGACCAGCATCCCCGCGACCAGCGCACCGAACGCGACGACCGCGGAAACCTGGTTCGGGCCGAAGCCGCCGCTGGAGGCCAGGTTCGACGCGGTGCCGGAGAAGTCGGCGGTACCCAGGCGCGCCGTGTCGATGCTGGCGGTGAGGGTGATGGTCACGATCGGCCCCAGCAGGGTCCACAGGACCGTGCCCATCGCCCGGGGGGTCACCCTGAGGTTCGAGAAGAAGACGACCCCGGCGGCGAGGGCGACATGGGGGAGCACGGCGAAGTTGACCTGGTGGAGCCCTTCGACCAGGCCCAGGTCGCCCAAGGCCACCACGCTGCCGGGCAGGAGCGCGAACACGTAGACGAGGGGGGCGGTCAGGCCGACCGGGCGGGGGGTGAACCGGGCGATGCCGATCAGCATCAGGCCGAGGAGCAGGAGCTTGGCTCCCTCCCACGGCATCCCGACGCGTTCAGAGCGCCAGAGCACCTCCGAGGCCACGACGTAGGCGGCGGCGACCGCGGTGACCTCCGGGCGCCGCGAGGCCAGCGCCGCGCCGAGGCACAGGAGCAGGGCCAACCCGGCCTGGAGCTGGGAGAAGGGGCGGAAGAACTTGACTTGGTTCGCAAAAGCCAGGGCGACGTGCAGAGCGAGGTAGGCGAGGATGGCGAGGGCACCCACCGGTAGGGCCCTCCGCGGCAGGTCGGCCAGCCGTCGCTCACCTGTCGGATGCTCGACCTCGGCGTCGACCGGGGCCACCGAGACCCCGGTCCCCGTCGGATCGGCCGCTGGGGTCACGGTGTCGCGGGCTCCGAACGGCCGTAGTAGGAGTAGGTCGCCCGGGCCTCGACGCCGTTGAGGATCATCCCCGTGACCTCCGTTCGCATGGCCTCGACCGCCTCGATGGCCGCGGCCACCTGGTCGTCGCGGGTGGAGCCGGCGGCGGTGACGAGGATGGCGCGGTCGACGTGGCGCCCGATGATGAGGGCGTCGGCCACAGGCAGCACCGGCGGGCTGTCGATGATGAGGATGTCGCACTGGCCCGACAGCCGCTCGATGACCTTTCGGGCGACGTCGCTCTGGAGGAGGTCCGCGGGGTTCTCGTCGGTGGGCCGGGCGGCGATGAGGCGCAAGCCGTCCACCCCCACCTCGACACAGGCGGCGAGGGGGTCGCTGTCGTGCAGGAGGACGTCGCCGAACGCGCTCGGCCCGACCTCGATGCCGAACCGCTTGTGCAGGGTCGGGCGGCGGAGGTCGGCGTCGAGGAGGATCACCTGCTGGCCCGTGCGGGCCAAGGCGACGCCGAGGTTGGCGACCACCGTCGTCTTGCCGTCGCCCGCGACCGGGCTGGTGATCTGCAAGGCGGCCGAGGCGTGTTCGAAGCTGAGCAGGCCGAGCGAGGTGGCGACGCTGCGGTAGGCCTCAGCGACCGGTGACCTCGGTTCGGCGAGGAGGACGGGTCGATCGTTCGGGTCGTCCCGGCTCGCCTCGTGGAACGGGATGGTGCCGAGGACCGGGACATCGGGACGGATGCGTCGCAGGTCCTCGCCGGTGCGGATCGAGCTGTCCAGCTGCTCGCGCCCGACCGCCAGGACGAGGCCGAGCAGCAGGCCGACGACGGCGCCGATCAGCACCGCGCCGGTCAGGCCGGCGGCCTCGGGCTCCGACGGTGTGCTGGCCGGCGTGATGACCTCGAGGGATCCGGCCAACGTCGTCGCCTCGCTCCGCAGCCCGGTGACCTGGTCCCGCAGCGTCTGGAGCTGGGACTGGAGCTGGGCCACCGCCGGGCTGACCTGCTCCCGGACCTGCTCGAGGCGCAGGGTGGCCGCATCGCGCTCGGGACCCGGAGGAGCAGCCAGGACCGCGGCCTCGGCCTCGCGGATCGGGCGGCGGGTCTCGGCGATGTCGGCCAGGAGGTCGTTGACGGCCTGCTGGGCCCGTTCGGCGGCCTCCTGCAGCGCCTCGGCCTCGCTGGTGCGCCGGAGCTCGATGTAGGCATCGACCCAGGCACTCAGGTTGGCCGCCGCCACGTCCGGCGATCCGGCCGAGGTCGAGACGGTGATGACGTCGCTGTCGCTGCCCCCGCCGGCGGAGACGCCGATCGAGGTCCCGGTCACCTCCGCCACCTGGTCGCGCACCCCGCCGCTCTCCATCAGCTCGATCTCGTTCTCGATGCGACGGTCGGGATCCCCGGAGAGCGGCTGATCGAGGAACTGGCTGCCCGACGTGGACGACGACGACAGCAGCAGCTCCGCATCCGACCGGTAGACGTCGTCGCCGGTGAGGCTGAGGGCCACGCCGCCGAGGACGCCGATCACGACCGAGGCGGTGAGCAGCACCCAGTGGCGCCGACAGAGGCGCAGGAACTGGACGAGGGGTGGATCGTCTGAGGTGACGGCGCGGGGCACCGGGTACATGCGGTCGCTCTCGGTGTGCGGACGGGACGGCTGAGCCTACTCTCCACCCGTGACCCACCCCAGGCCGGTCCTGGAACAGACCCTCGATCTCTTCCCGACATCGGTGACCCAGTTCTCGGTGGCCGAGCCGGCCCTGGACGACGCGCTGATCGCCGCAGTGGGCGGGCTTCGAGGTGACGAGCCCGAGACGGCGAAGGAGCGGATCGGGGGTCAGGGCTACTTCGAATGGCAGAGCCGAACCGATCTGCAGCACGAAGAGCCCTTCGCGACCCTGGCCCGGATCCTGACGGACGCGGCGACGGCGACCTTGGAGGTCCTGGGTCACGTCGCCACCCGGCTGCACCTGACCGAGTGCTGGGCAAACGTCAGCGAATCCGGGGGTTCCCACGCGGCCCACGCCCACCCCAACAGCTTCCTCAGCGCGGTCTACTTCCTGGCGGTGCCGGCCGGCGCCGGGGTCCTGCAGTTCGTCGACCCCCGGCCACAGGCCCAGGTGTTCAGCCTGGAGGTGTCGAGGCCGTCGCTGCGCAACGCCCGGCTGGTGGCCGTCGAGCCCAAGGCGTCCCGGCTGGTCGTCTTCCCGTCGTGGCTGACCCACCGCGTCGATGTCAGCACCGGGGCGGGACGGCGGATCACCGTCGCCGCCAACTTCATGCCGGTCGGTTCGGTGGGCCGTCCGACGATGGGCTACGACCTGTCGCCCCCGGACCGCGGACCGAACGGCCGAGGGGGCCGAAGCGGGCCGTGAGGGGCCGGGCCAACGCGGCGTAGAGGAACTCCCCGCGCCGGGTCGGCAGGCTGTGGTCGTTGGTGTGGCGCAGGCGTGACCGGAAGGGCCACAGGCGGGGGTCGAGGGGGCGGGAACCGAGGAGCTCGCCCTCGATGGCGGCCACCGTGAGGGACCAGACCCGTCCCAGCCGCCACGCCCGAGCCGCGGCCCGGAGGCGGAGATCGGCGTCGGGATGCCGCTCGCGGGCGGCGATGCGCAGCACCTGCACGTCGACGAGGTGGCCGAGCCGGCCGAGCGGGGCCGAGCGCCAGGCGTGGTTGGCCACGAAGACTGCGTGGTCGACCGGGTCGAGGGCGAGCAGATCGTCCCGACCCGTGGCGCTGGGCACGGCGCGGGCGAGGAGGTCGACGGTCGGCGGGACCCGGGCCCAGGTCTGGGCGCCGAGGGTCCGGTGGACCTCGACCGGCACCGGGAGCCCCGGAGCGGACAGCGGCGGGAGGTGGTGGTGGTGGGCGTAGTCCTCGTCGGTGGCCCCGGCCGTGAAACCGGCGGCGACGAGGTCGGCTGCGGCGCCGGGGGCGTCGGCCACCAGCAGGTCGAGGTCCCAGAACGGCCGGTGGAGGCCCTCGGGGTAGTGGGCGGCCAGCTCCGGGCCCTTCAGCACGACCAGGGGCTGGCGCACGGCGCTCCGGGCCCGGTCGAGCACCTCGTCGGCGGCGAGCTCCACGAGGGCGGCGTTGCGGGCCGAACGCCGGAGCTCGTCGGGGACCGGGTCGCCCGCCGCATGGGCCCGCCATGCGCCGGTCAGGTCCAGACCGTGGCCGCCGAGCGCATCGGGCGTCCCGAGGCGGTCGATGGCGTCACCGACCGCCCGGACCAGGCGCTCCCGGTCACCCACCGGGTCGTCCGGCCACGAGCATCCCGGCGGCGACGAGCCCGTCCACGAAGTCCTCGACCTCGCGGGGGTCGGCGCCCGGCAGCCGGTCCAGGGCCGCGGCGGCGGAGCCGGTGGCGAGGACCGCGTGCCAGATGGCGGCACCCGCCGGGTCGAGCAACCAGCTGCGGCCCGTGGCCACGTCGAGGAGCACCAGTTCGTCCAGGGCCGGTCGCCAGCGGAGGCCGGCGGCAGGGGCGAGGAGGGCGGCGGCCACGGGCCGACTGTGCCAGACTGGGTCCAACAGGGGCGAGCCCCGGCCGGGAATCGTTGCGGTCCCTCGGGTGCACGGACTACGTTGCGTAGGTCCTTACGGGTGTGGAGGAGCGACAGATGGCTGAAGATCACGTGGATGGCGCCGAGCCGGTGTCCGACGCCGACAGCACCGGCTTCGACCGCCGTACCGCCATCAAGGGCGCCGTGGCCGCCGGCGTGGGCGCCGTGGCCTTCGCCGGGCCGTCCATCGACGGCTTCGGTCTCGTGCCCGCCTACGGGTCGGTGGGCACCCCGGGTGGCATCAGCGCCTCCGCCGGGACGACCACGGTGGTTTGCTCCTGGCCCCTCTCGGACCTCATCATCGGGGTGGGCAACGGCAGCGTGACCATCGACACCTTCGGCAACGTCGGCGAGAACGGTGGGCCGGACTGGACCGTCACGAGCGTGACCCTGCCCACCAACTGCACCTCCTGCCAGGTCACCAACATCACGATGTCGGGCTGCAACGGTGGCTGTGACAACACGTTCAACGCCCAGTCCCTCTGCGGCTTCGACGGCTCGAACACCAACGGCCCGACCCCCAACGGCTTCCCCGGCAACTCGGGCAGCCTCTCCTGTGAGTGCGAGCCGTGCACCGCGGCCTCCTGCGGTGGCTCCTCGGAGGTCACCGCCACCTTCACCGTCACCTGCACCTGAGCCTCCCGCTCGCCGGAAGGCGATCACGGTGATCGTGGCCCCCTGACGTCTCGCGGCCAGGATGTCCACCGTTCCCTGTCACCCCGTCCGGCTGGTGGGCAACGTCGCGCCCGAGACCCGGGTACGTCGGCCCGACCCGTCGGTTCCCCTGGAGGCGCCCCTCGTGGCGGGCTCGACCTCGGCCCGGGCTGCCTCCCGACAGGTGGTGCAGTCCCTGCTGCCCGGGGTGGACCTCGACGCCCTGGAGGTCCGGGGCGACGACGCCCCGGTGGTCCACGCCACGCCCGGTCTCGACGCGGTCGGCGCGCTGATCGGTCCCGATGTGCTCGACGAGGTCCTCGCCCTCCATGACTGGGGGCATCCTCGACTCCGGCCCATGCGGGACGGCCAGGACCTCCCCTACGGGGCCTTCGCCGCTCCGGCGGGCAGCCGTCCCGGCCACAGCGTGCGGGCGCAGGTGGGGCGCCTCGTGGCCGAGCTGACCGGCGGGGCCACGGTGGCCATCGACGGCGTGGACGAGGCCCACGGTGCCCTGGAGGCGCTGGCCGAGGACCTCGAGCGTTTCTTCGCCGCCCGGGTCCTGATCAACGCCTACGTGTCCGGCGGGGACACCTCGGCCACCCAGCGCCACTGGGACGACCACGACGTGATCGTCCTGCAACTCGAAGGGGCCAAGCACTGGGAGGTCCGTCGGCCGACGGCGCCCGCGCCGTTGCGGGGCGTGGTCGGGGACCGCAGCGAGGGCGACGCGGTCTGCTGGGAGGGGACCCTGGCGCCGGGGGACAGCCTCCTGGTGCCCCGGGGGCATCCCCACGTCGTCACGCCCACCGGCGGGTTCTCGCTCCACCTCACCGCAGGGATCACCCGGGTACGGGCCGTGGACGTCCTGACCTGGTTGCAGGCCCGCGCTCCCGGCGTGGCCGGGTTGCGGCGCGACCTGCACCCGGCCGTCGACGACGACGACGTCGATCTGGAGCGTCGCATCACCGAGGACCTCGTCACCGGCGCCGTGGGGCGCTACCGCCTGCTGAGCGCCGTCCGCCAGCCCGCTCGGGCCTCGACCCGCTTCAGCGCCATGCGCAAGCTGCTGTTCACCGAGGACCGAACTGACCTGACGGCTCGGCTGGCCCTGCCCGGCGGCCTGCTGATCGAGGACACCCGGGAGGGCGGCGACCTCGTGCTGGTCGGGGCGGGACGCCGCTGGGCGGTGGTCGACCACGCCCTCGAGCTGGTGGGTCGACTGCTCACGGGCGACCCCCTGGCCCTCGACGAGCTCGAGGTCGACTGCCCGTCCGGGCCGAGCTGTGCCCGGACCCTGGTGGCCCAGTGGGCCGTCGACGGGGTCGTGGCCATCGACCGGGCCCACGGCCCCCTCGCCGCGCCTTCGGTATCCTGACCGGGACATGGCCGACACCCTGATCGACAGCCGCGACATCGACCTCGAGTACCGGCCCCGGTTGGCCGACGACGTCGTCATCGCCCCGGTGGGCCACGGAGCGGTGGCGTGGGCCGGCGGGGACAAGGCGCCGATCGTCCTCGACGGCGCCACCCACACCTACGTCCAACTCTTCGACGGTGCCACGTCCCTGAACCAGATCGTCGACGACATCGTCGCCGTCCTGGATGACCTCGACCCCGAGATCGACATCGGACTGGGGCTGCTCATCGCCACCCAGCGCCTGGGGATGGAGGGGTTCCTGGACGGCGTCGAACCCCTGCCCGCGTGGCGCCGGCCCTCGGGCCTCTACCGCCAGCTCACCGCCTGGGTGGACGCTGAGCCCGCCCCGGTACCGATCCCGGACCTGCCGGCCATGATCGAGAAGCCCGAGTCCGTCTGTGCCGACAACCTGCTGCACCTCGACGAGTCCGAGTTCTTCTCGGTCCGCACGCCCGGCTCGCCGGTGCGCGTCTCCCACACCTTCCCCGAGCTCCGCGAGGCGATGGACCGCATCGCCCCGGACCGGGTGGGGCCGCCGGCCGGCGGCCTCTTCCTGTCGGCGGTGGCCGGTGACGCCAACCGGGTGGGGCGCAGCTTCTACACCCTCTTCGGCCCCCAGCTCTACCGGCTGGTGGTCACCCCCGACCGGGACCGGGTCGTGCGTTCGGCGCTCCGGCACCTGTCCATGCCCCTGTGGCTCCACGACGAGCCCGGCCTCTGGTGGAGCCGCACGCGGACCCTCATCGGCCCCGACGGGGCCATCCTCATGTCCCCGGAGCGCCTCGGCCTGCAGGCGGGCATCCTGCGAGCCGTCGAGCGGGCCGGCTTCGAGATCGTGGACTCGATGATGACCGCCATCGACCCGGCCACCTTCGAGGTCGTCGTCCATGGCACCCGCTTCGACCTCGACCGGGGTGAACTGGCCGCCGACGAGGCCGATCCGCCGCGCCGGGTGCCGATCGCGGGTCAGTGCCTCGGTGTGATGGAGTACCAACCCTTCAACCCCGGCACGCCGGAGTTCTTCGCCAAGGCGTTCGCCGTGGCCGTCGAGCCCATCGCAGGCATCGACCGGGCCCGGCTGCTGGAGGCCGCGGTCCACGTCGCCACCGAGGCCCGGGGGATCCTCCTCGACAAGGCCACCCCCCAGGAGGTCGTGGCCGACCTCCTCGGGACGGGTTGACCGACGGCGGCCCCGTCCGGGCGGTCGAGCCCCTCGGGGCCACCCGGACCCGGTTCCCGGCCGGTTCGGGCGTCGAAGCGCCGTTGGCCGCGGCGAACCGGTCGGCTCGGGCCTTGTCCCTCTCGGTCCTCGACGAGCTCCTCCCCGGCTACGACGCCGGTGCCGTGGCCGCCGCCGGCGGCCAGGAGCAGTGCCACCTGGTGGAGCCGGGCCTCGCCGTCCTGGACGGCCTGCTGACCCCTGCGGACCTCGATCGCCTGGTGCAGGAGTCCCTGCACCCGATGGACGGCGACGCCCACCGCGGCTGGCACCCCCGGGTCTTCCGGGGCGGACAGCGTCAGCCCGCCGTGCACCACGTCGCCCAGGACGCGTTCCTGGCGGAGGGACGGGGCGGACGCATCGACCCGTACCGGCTCGCCGCGGCGTTCCGGGAGGGAGGGTCGCTCTACCTGCGGGACGCGGCGGCCCACCACCTTCCGTTGCGGCGGCTCATCGAGCACTTCCGCCGGGTCTTCGGCGGGGGCGGTGAGATCGGGCTGTTCCTCTCCCGTGGGGTGGCCGAGGCCCCCCTCGGCCTGCACTGGGACGAGACCGAGAACGTCTGCTTCCAGTTGGTGGGCCGGCGGCGCTGGGAGGTCCGCCGCCCCAGCATCCCCGACAACCACTACGCCCTGCTCCGGGAGGACGGCGAGGCCGGCGAGGTGGCCTGGGCGGGGGTGCTGGAGCCGGGCCAGGCGCTCACCTTCCCCCGGGCATGGTGGCATGAGGTCACCCCGGTGGACCCGGGCCTGTCGGTGAGCATCACCGTCGGGGTCAATCGGCCGATCGCCCATGACGCCCTGCACTGGCTGCTGCCCCAGGGGGCCCTGGTCGACGGCCTGCGGCGGCCCCTGGCCCATCCCGAGGCCGGTCCGGCCGACGCGCTGGGCCCGGTGCGGGACCTGGTGGCAGGGGTGTCCGACGAGGCGTTCCTGGCCCACCTCCAAGCCCGCGAGCTGCCCCTGGCCGCCGGCGCGGTCGGGCTCGGCGAGATCCTCGACCTGGCCGGGCCCGAGGACCTCGTCGTGCGCACCCAGCTGCCGGGAGCGGTGACCGTGGTCGACGACGGAGGAACGGGCCTGGCGGTCGCCGCGGCCGGTCGGGTGGTGTGGTTCGACCCGGCCTACAGCCCGGTGGTCGGCGCGCTCCTGGCGGGCCCTCCGGTGCGCGTCGGTGACCTCTTCGGGCGGGCCGGTACCCCCGAGGGCGTCGTGCTGGTCGCCGATCAACTGGTGCGCAACGACTGGTGTGTGCCGGCTCGTCCCGGTGAGGACCCCCTGGCCCGGCACCGGGCCTGAGCATGCGGGTCCTCGGCCTCCACGGGGCCTTCTACGGTCCCCGCGACGCCGTCGCCAGCTGGTCGGGCCATGACGCCGCCGCCGTGCTCGTGGTCGACGGGGAGATCGTGGCAGCCGTCGAGGAGGAGCGCCTCACCCGGGTCAAGCACGCCAACTGGTTCCCGGTCGGGGCGGCCCGGGCCTGCGCCGAGCAGGCGGGGTTGTCGCTGGGCGACATCGATCGCTTCGCGTTCCCCTGGCAGGAGTCCACGGTCGACCGGGCCACCGGGCCGGGCCGGGGCGTCGGGGTGCTCGAGGGGCTGCTGGCCGAGCGCCTGGGTGTCGAGGCCGAGGGCCGCGTGCGCTTCTGCCGGCACCACCTGGCCCACGCCCTCAGCGCGGTCATGTGCTCGGGCCTCGGTGACTGCCTCGTGGCCGTCTTCGACGGCAGCGGGGACGACCGCTCGGGTGCGGTCTACGAGGTGCGGGACGGCCGGATCGAGGAGCGGGCGGCCTTCACCCTGGCCCAGTCGTTGGGCGACCTCTACACCGAGGCCATCGCCACCATCGGCCTGCGCCGGTTCGAGGAGTACAAGGCCATGGGCCTAGCGCCCTACGGGGAGGTGGCCGGCGATGTCGTGGACCTCTCGGCCTGCCTCGTGCGGGAGGCCGACGGTGGCTACACCCTCGACCGGCGACCGCTCGAGGAGGCCCTCGCCGCCCGCGACCGCGTGCGCCGTCCGGGTGAGCCGTTCTCGGACTGGGACCGTGGGTTCGCCGCCGGTCTGCAACGCCTGCTGGTGGGGGCGGTCACCCACGTGCTGGACCACCACCGGGCCGCGACCGGCTTGTCGGACCTCTGCCTGGCCGGTGGCGTGATCCACAACTGCTCCCTCAACGGTGCCCTGGCCCGCTCGGGCGCCTGGGACCGCGTCTTCGTCCAGCCGGCGGCCCACGACGCCGGCGCCGCCCTGGGCGCCGCGCTCGCCGTGTGTGGCGCCGAGGGGGCCCTCGGCGGCCTGCGTCCGTTGACGACCATGGCCCTCGGCCGGGCCATCGGCGACGGCGAGGTCGTGGCCCGGCACCTGGCCCGTTGGGCCCCCTGGGTCGCCGTCGAACGGGTGGAGGATCCCGCCGCCGAGGCGGCGGAGGCGCTGGCCGCCGGTGAGATCATCGGGTGGGTCGAGGGTCGGGCCGAGTTCGGGCCGCGGGCCCTGGGTCGCCGCAGCATCCTCGCCGACCCCCGCCCGGCCTCGAACCGGGACCGGGTGAACCGGCGGATCAAGCGACGTGAGGGGTTTCGCCCCTTCGCCCCGGCCGTGCTGGCCGATCGCGCGGAGGACTGGTTCGAGCCGCTGGCCGCAGCGGCGGACACCGACCACATGAACTTCGTCCACCTGGTCCGGGCTGATCGCCGAGACCGCCTCGGGGCGGTGACCCATGTCGACGGCACCGCCCGGGTCCAGACCGTCGACCCGGTCACCAGCCCGGCGTTCGCCCGGCTGCTCACCGCGTTCGCGAGGCGCACCGGGGTACCCGTGGTGTTGAACACGTCGTTCAACGGCCCGGCCGAGCCGATCGTGGACAGCGTGGACGACGCGGTCGCCGGGCTCCTGACCCTCGGCCTCGACCGGCTGGTCGTCGGCGACGCGGTGGTCAGGCCGGTCGCGGGCGTCCACGACCCACGATCGCTGGTCGGCCTGTGCCCGTCCCTCCCGTTCCACCGGACCGTCCGCGGATCCACGTTGGCCACCACGGTCGGGGCGTTCTTCGACCAGTGGGACGAACCGGTGTCGCCGGCGGTGGCGGACCTCCTGGGGGCCGCTGACGGGCACACGGCCCTCGACGACGAGGCCGACGAGGTGCTGGCCGAGGTGGCCGAGCTCTGGCGGCGCAAGGTCATCGACCTGCGCCCTCGGCCCGCGGCCGCCCGGCCGCCGGGCGGCCCCCGCCCCTGATCCGGGGCGGACGCCGAGGCCGGGGTTGGGCCGATGGCCGGCGTCGGCGAGGTCGAGGGCCACCGAGCGCAGCCACCGGACGAGGTCGACGCCGGCCTCGGCCAGGGTGGCCCGGTCGAACCGGGACACCTGCTCGGAGAGGTAGAGCATGCGCTCGACGTGGACCTGCAGGAGCACGAGGGGGTCGTCACCGCCGCCGTCGTCGGGCGTCAACGGCTCGTCGTGCTCCACCGCCCAGTCGACCAGTGCCCCGAACGCCACCGCCATGTGCACGTACGCATGGCAGGCGCTGACCGCCCGGCGCACCGGCCAGGTCGTGTCCCGCCAGGGCACGTACACCGAGGTGGCGTCCTCGTCCACGACCTCGTCGAACAGCGGGCGGGTGAGGAGCAGGGTGTACAGCTTCTGGTGGACCGCCTCGTGCAGGACCGTCACCTCGGCGTGCCAAGGCAGATCCAGCACCCATGGCGAGAAGAAGACGATCCCGGACAGCCCCGGCTGGGAGAACGAGTCCGGTAGGGGTGCCTGTCGCGCCGCCATGGCGGCGGCATCGGGCTCGGCGATGACCGCCACGTCGCCCAC